>Ga0102945_1000581_pt1 | contig 11045 bp, 15 predicted proteins | sample SalPonred_H2O_MG_FD_78207 | JGI IMG/M metagenome (GOLD analysis project Ga0102945, IMG submission 78207) | Salt pond water microbial communities from South San Francisco under conditions of wetland restoration - Salt Pond MetaG R2_restored_H2O_MG ...
GTAATCTAAAATACTTTGCCATGTTGGGTAAGGGTTTACGGTGTTAGTTTCCCAATTCGTTCCAAATTGTAAAAGTTCTCCACTAAACTCACCGGCACCATTCTTGGTTCGGTCATCAATTAGGTAATCACCTAGTAGTAAATCTTTTCTATGAGTGATGAACATTCTTTTGTGGAAAATATCACCGAAGTAATCTTCAATCCACAATCTCTTATCCATAGCAGAACCAGGATTACCCCAAGGTGCAGATGTTGCAATGAATAATTCATACTTACCACTTTCATGTAGTTTCTTTACTGCCTCGATTGCACCCTCAATTGGAGGTGGGTTTCTAAATAAACCTTGGATGTGGTCTGGCATATCCTTCCATCTTTCTTCTAAATGTGGGTGTTTATCGAACCAATCTTGAATTGCATGTCCGAAATTAACAAGAACACCATCCATGTCAATGTAAACAATTTTTTTCTTCATATAATCTATCTCAGTTTTGTTTTACAAATATACGAAATATATTTTTAATTTACAAATTATTACTCAATGAAATCTTCAATTACATCGAATGTTTGACCATTATTTCTAAAGTATGTGTCTTCCCCCATAATATTTCTTCCACTATATAAAAAATAATCATACCAATCTCCAAAAAATTGAACTCTTGGAACTAAGTCCCATAGACCGTCTCCATCCCTGTCTTCTGTGTTTAATGTGTACAAAAAAGAAAGGAAATGTGAGTTAGGGTTTGATTCGTTAAATCTTTCATAAAAATTAGATTCAATAACATCTGAGAATTTATTATCGCCAAGATTCATATAAATGTCTATGTATTGGTACTTCATATTTCCCTCGACTCCGTAAGCAATTATATCAAATAGTCCATCTTGATTCATATCAACAAAAGAGAATCCGAAAGGTGTTCTACCATCTTCTATATTAGTTTCATACAGAAGAAGAGTTGAATTTTTATAGATGTACTTTCCATCTTCAGTTCCCCAAACAACTTGATAATGGCCGTTCATTGGAAAAGAGTAGTCAGGACAAGGATTACTATCATAGTCTTCACAATTATACCTTAACCCATCATCACTATAATCTCCAAGAACCAAATCTAAATATCCATCATTGTTCAAATCGAAAGCATCAACTGCAGTTCTGAAAAAATCCTTAGAGTCTCTTTCAAATTGTTCTTCAAAAACCAAGTTTTCTTTTGTGGTTGTAAAGTTTCCACTTCCATCATTTATGTAAAACAAAAAGGATACCTTCTCAATAAAATCACCTCCATCATATCCCTTTTCTAAATACCACTCAGAAACGACAATATCTACATCACCATCATTATCAATATCACCCGAGGTCAAATCATGAGAACTTGTCTTATTCCCAATTTCTTTTGTTATAATTTGACCATCAGAAGTGAAGTCAACTAATGTAAGAGGTTTCCTATATCCTACACGAACTCCGTAATGGTCAACATGATCATCACTTCCAAATATTATAAATTCCAATTCTCCATCACCATCAAAGTCATTAGGTTCGAACACACCACTAAAACTTCTACCAGCTGAAACTGAACTTATTTCCTGTTTTCCATGAACATCCGAAACTAGAATAAACCTACCTTCTATAAATTCATTACCAGCAGATTTATTTAATAATACCCTATTTTGAAATGCGAACAAATCAATTCTCCCATCGGTGTTAAAGTCTAAATATCGGTAAGAATTTGCTTTAACATATCCCACATAATTTTCTTCTTGGTTTACTTCACGAAACAATTCGTTTAGGACTTTTATTGGAACCAATTCATTTGGAACGAAAAGATTGTCTGCAATTGTCCCTGATGTTTTATTAATGTCCGATAGATTACTTTCCCAAAGGGTATAATTTGTTTTATTGTCTAAATCTTCTATTGAATCTTCTTTTAATGATTGAATTAACAACTCTTCAGTAACATCATCTTTAGAACACGAAGATAATAATACAAGTAAAATTATTAAATATTTTTTCATAAGTTATGGTTTAATTTTTTCTAAATCCTAAAACAGGTTTGATGCCAGTAACATCTTCTTCTCTTTTTTTAATAAGAGTATAAGTCATTTGTAGTGTTTCAACGTCAGTTGTTTTACTAACCCAATCTGTAAAAAGGTAAGTAAGAAGTTTAGATTTAATTAGTGTTATCATGTCTTAATTATTTTACATAGTAAATATACAAAAAAGGGTTGGAATGTCCAACCCTAAAATGTTAAAATTTTGTTAAAATTTTTGATATTAATATTCATTTAATAATTGAAGTATTTCACTTAATGCTTCATGCCTATGATTGTCTTTTAGGTTTTGTGTATAAACATACTTAGAGGGTTTAAGTTTTGGTACTTCATGTATTGCCGAATCATTATTAAACTTTAAATCGATTTGTTGTGGGTCTCCTGTAAGAATCATCGTAGAGTTTTTACCTAATCTACCCAACACCATTCCTAATTGTTGTTTAGTTAAGTTTTGGAACTCATCTACAATCACACAAGCATTATCAAAAGTTCTACCTCTAAAGTGAGCAAGAGAAACCAATTCAATGTTTTCTTCCTTTTCCATCTTTTCTAAAATAAGTGGTTTGTTATAAACCTTTCTCATATTAGAACGAATTGGAACTAACCACGGCTCCATCTTTTCATTTAGTGAACCAGGTAAGTATCCATTATCTTCGTTGGAAACCGTTGGTCTTGTGATAATGATTTGATTTACTTGACGAGTAAAAAACATATCTAATGCACATTGTACTGCAAGTAAGGTTTTACCACTACCAGCTTTACCAATTAAAAAGTTGTAGGGGTGATATAATATATTTGATTTTGCTTCTTTTTGTTCTTCTGAAAGGGTTAGGTTGAATTTAACTTTACCCTTTGGTGGGTTCTTTTCAATGTTCTCTGGCATTCTATCGTTATTTTAAAAAGTTAAAGTTTGATAAAAAATTTATCAAATATAAATATACTACATTAGTGATTTTGGTTTTGTCCATATTACTAATGTTTCCTAAAACCTTCAATGATTTCAGTTACACCATGTCGTACTTTTCCGCCATCATAATCTATGACTTGACCTACTGTATTAAAAGGAACAATTTTATCATTTAACAATAACTCACCTCCTTTTTTGACATTTCTAAAAGTATTAAATAGGTTCTTGATGAGTTACTATCTATATGTGGTAGGGATTTTGATGAACGTTTGTATTCATTTGTATGTATTGATATAATTTCATTTTGTTTAATTGATTCCTTATACGAAGATAACCAAGAAGACCCAATACACATTGTAGCATAAATCATGGTTATATAAACTCTTACTTTAAAATAATTTATTATCTATACCTAAATATTTATTTTGAATAAAACAAACAAAAGAATAACGAGTTCCTTTAGTAACTTCTGTAACTTCGTGTAAATGATTTGACTCCATTTTGTATAGTTTCCCTTTTTTAAATGCTAGTTCACCGTCTGGATTATATGTTAACAACTTACCTCCTTCAAAATCAGAATTTAAGGTAGCACCAACAATAACAGTCCAAGAACAATTTCTTCGTTTATCAATATGTTTATCAAATTTAGCTCCCTTAAAAAACTCATTTATATAAAAATATGAATTAGTTTTATTGATGTTATTATTGGGATATTTATCTTTTAAAAAATCTTGAATTATATCAAAAATCCATTGAGTATTTTCATCACGAGGTACATTTGTAATGTTATAATCTATACCGTTTTTATACCTTCCAGATGGTCCAAACTCTAAAATATTTTTGACGTTAGTTTTTCCATATATATCCATCCATGATATAATTTCGGAACATTGCTCAGTAGTAAGTTTCATATTATAGATTCTTTAAATGATAAAATTTTATTATGAGGAATAAAAGTTTTTTCAAACTTAGAACTTCCCATATAGTGTATATAAGTATTTGGAATACACGAACTTTTAAATTCTTTAGTTTCTATTTGATAGTAATCAACTAATTCTGTAATCAGATATTGTCCTGCTGCAACTGTATATTGTGTAGTTGTTTCTCCTATATTAATTTCAATAAATTTTTTTACTAAGTCCCATCTATCAGTACATAATTCTTTAAAATCTTTGTTATTTATTTGAAATAAACCTATATTAATAATTTGATTTCTTTTATTACCAGTCCATTCTTTAATTATATCACGTATTCCTAATTTATTTAAAGTTTCAACTTGAGTTTTATAAAAAAAATTCCAACTATTTATTTCATTTTTTTCATATAATAAATCCGATTTAATATTTGGCAATCTTGAATTTAATATTAAATCACCATCTATTATAAGATAGTTTCCTTTTTCATTTTTTAATATATAATTTTTAACATAATCAAATAATATAATACCAAGGTTAGGTACTTCCTTTAATGTTACGTTTAAATCATTAAAATACTGAAAAAGATTTGGAGGGCAATATAATACACATTCATATCCTAATTTTATAGCTCTTACTATTGATAATCTATGAAAATTTACAAGTGTATAAAATTTTTTAGTAACATCGTTATTATTTTTAATGTATATGTTTTTAACATCATCAAAATATATACCCCACACTAATTTATTTAACATAATTATAATAAATTTTTATTTCTAATAATATCATTTACGTTTACAAAACAAGTTAGGGTATATCTTTCTCCAGCTGTTATCTCAGTTACTTGGTGTAATGTTTTGGATGAAAAATGCAATGGTTTACCAACTTCTAATTTTATTTTTTCATTTTTTAGAATAAAATCACCACCTTCAAATTCATTATTTAGTAAAGTATTAATAGTAATGATTGTATTGTTTTTTGTCTTGGGATTTGGACTTTGATCATGATGTAATGGGTTTTTTTGACCTATAATATATCTGTTTAAATATTTAAACATAGTTGGCTTTACCTGAATACCAACTTCATCAATAAGATATTGGTACAATTTATCATATATCCAATCCAAATCAACCCATACTGCAGCAAATCCACCATATTTACCCTCGGTCCACCCTTTATTATGACCATAATTTATAATTTCATTACACTCATCTTTTGTAAATAATGTTTTTGAATTATAAGACATATTATATGTTTTTAGTTAATTTTAATTTATTGAATTTATTTTCATTTAAATCACTAATAACATCGTTTGCAAAGTCAAAATGTCCTTTAAAACTCCAATGTATGTCATTAATATTACCATTAGTACATTCTTTTATATTCTCATACCTTTTATATTTAAATTCATCATAAGATGACCATATATAAACACGAATACCGAGATTATCAAAATAATTTTTAAAATTTATAAATTGATTTGTATAATAAGAATTCCATACATTAATACTTGGAAGCCTTAATTCAACTAAATAATTGATAAATGCATTAATTAATTTATCTTTATTTTTAAAAAATATATTATTAAATTTTTTTTTAGGTTTACCATAATCTGTGTAGTGGTTTGATAATATTAAATCTGATGATGCTGGGAAAATTTTTGAATATTTTTTATTATATAAAATTGTCCGTTCTGGAAAAGTCATAGATATAAAAACAATATCACCTTTTTTAAATTTTGTCATATTATTTATCAATTGATTTATTATAAAAGGATTTGAATTGCCAGATATTGAATAATTTTCAAATGGAAAATCAAGATATTCTGCAACATATTCAACCCATATTTTTTTTTCATAAATACCATCTATTGATTTTTTATATTTGTGGTGGTATATATAATGATTCAAGCACCCATCACCATGTGTAAAGCTATCACCAAAAAACCAAAGTTTCATTACAAAATATTTTTATTAATTTTTTTTTGATTCCATATATCAATACAAAATGAGCCAGCATAAACTATTCTTTTTGTTTCTGAATGTGGGGTGGGAATTGCAGTATGTCGTAGTTCTCCAGGAAATATAAATATGTCTCCAACTTTTGGTAAAAATTTATGTTTATTTTTATTTTCATCTTCAAATACTATATAACCAGTATCACCAACTAAATTATTTGGTATTTGTAAATAAAAAGTAAAAGTATAATCAGAAAATATATTTGACCTCCCTGGTGGATGTACCTGTATATGCTGATGCATCCATTCTAAGTCAAATCCTTTTTGTTGTGTGTATATCCACGTATGATATGCATAATCGACAAAAGATTTAGAAGTTATGTCTTCAATTTGTTTTTTTACTTCGTTGTTGATTGAATCAAATACTGGTGTTTGAATTTCCACCCAAACAGAATTATTATTTGTATGAAATGATAGTTTATCGTTTAAATTAACATATTTTAAAAAATCATTTATAGAATATTCTCCAGAATATTTGCCACGATAGATAGTATATTTATCTGATATTTTTATAGTGTTCATATTCTATATTTTTGTTTTGATTTTATCTTATTACTTCCTTTTTTAAATTTACCATCTAAATAATAAGTCCAATTTACACGATGAATACCATTTACAACTTTTGGAAAATTAAAACTATCCATCTCACAAATATACTCATTTAATTCAGAAGTATCTCTTATTGAAAAATAATTCCAAATTGATAATATACACCCTTCCTTTGCAACAAGTTTTGCATAATCTTCGAAATGTTTATAATTATCATCATTATGAGTGTCCATAAAAATACCATCAAACTTTTTATCAAGTGTTGGTATAATATCAATCCAATCACCAAATATGATTTCTACATTTGGTTTATCATTTGACCACTGTAATGCTCGTTCGTAAATTTGAGGATTGATTTCTATACAAGTGTAAGTATCTGCAAGTTCTGACATTTTGTTTGCTGAGAAGCCCATTCCAAATCCTACATCTAAAACATCTCCTCCGTTTTGACAAACAATATGTGTATATATTTCTGTAAGTGATTTAGAACCTTTATCCATAACAATAGACCTTGGATTGTTTTTAAGATATATTGTTTTATCAGTAATTACAACTTCTCTATTTTTCATTAAAAACTATATTAAATCCATTTCATCATATCTCTGATATGGACGATAATTAGATAATAATTCTTTTCCTTGTTTTATTTCTTGTGTAGTTAAAAGTGTATCTTTATCAATGTTTGAATTATCAAGTCCACTATTAATAAAGTAGTATGGATTTTGGTGTATCCAATGAAACCCATTTACAAGTTTTACATAGGTATCGGTATCTTGTGGGAAGTTTGGTGAATATAAAAAAACATCCTTTATATGTAAATATAAATCGTTTGGTAAGATTTTTAATTCACTTTCTTTTATAGGATAGTGACCTGTCTTACCTTCCCATACTTTAAAGGGATTAGTATTATTTGGTATATCTTTTATAGCAAACACACCAACCCCGTTAAATTTACTTGGTTTTATTTTTGTATAAACATGAGTAGAGATGTACTCAAATGGAGTCATTAAAGGTGTTTTAACTTAAACAACTCAAAAAACTTACTTATAGTATTATCTACACCTTCTTTCTCTTCTGTAGATAACGTAAAAGTATCTCTTGACTTTACACTCGATAATGATATTTTTTTATATACTGTTGGCTTTTCCATATTATTTTATTTTATTTATTATGTACTAATAATCCGTTTGCAAAATAATTATGATTATCTTCAACTCTTAATAGATAAGTTTGAGTTTCCTTTGTATCATTTACTTTAATATCTAAAATTTTAGCAAACCCATCTTTTGTTTTTATATCATCACTAATAGATAACAAAGTTACTTCTCTTGGTAAATCATAGTCACTGTTTGTTTTTTCAGGATTATGTGATTTAATTTTTAAATGTTCAGAATAGTATGGGTGATCATCAGTTGAAGTTACCTCAGTTCCATTATCTAAAACAAAAGTTACTAATGATGAGTGAATTGGAGTTAATACTTCATACACCATTTTACCTTCCAATTCTTGAGTATCTTCATTTAAAGTTAAAACACTATCACCTACTTTAATATCTTCAATGCTTTTATGTTCACCGTTTTCTAATTCTATTTTAGTACCAGATACAAAACATGCTCTGTTGTGTACTAAAAATTCATTTGCAAAAAAGTTATGATTTTGTTCTACAACAGTTACGTTATAAACAATAGTAGGTTCTTTAATTAGTTCTACAGAAGTTACTGATACTTCTGAACCATCTTGTTTTTGAATTTTAAATCCTACTTCAGTTTCTGTAGTAGTTAAACCATACTTTCCTAAAGTATAATCTGGTGATTTAGATACCCACCCATGTTCTTTTGAGTATAAAGGGTGGTCTAATGTACACTGTAAAGATGTGTTATCTTCAAATGTATATAATACAGTTTCTTTTACTTCTTTAGAACCGATTCCTTTAACAGTCTGTGGTTCTACTTTACCATCTGTAAAGTTGTATGATAATACAACATCATTTACATTTACATCTTCTACGTTTTTATATTCACCACCAAGTAATGTAATTTTTGTACCTGCAACAAAACAAGGAGCATTGTGTGTAATCAAACCATTAAACGCAGTTGAACCACTTATAATATATGTATCAGTATCTTCAACATCAAGTGTTATCATTGATAAAGTTTCATCTTCTGTTACATAAAGATTAACCTCATCAATATCAATTAAGTTAGCATCTAAATCATAAAAATAATCAGTCTCTGGGTCTACTTGTAGTGCATGTCTAAATGTTGTAACATTAGAACCCGTATCATAAACTAAATATTTTTTACTAATTCCTGAAAATAGCGAATCACCATCAACTACATATTCAATTAAAGACCCATATCTTAGTGAATTTACTTCTTTGAATACAACTTCAGATGATGTTATATATGAATCAGTGGGCAAGGGTTTACCATCACTTGACCAGTTAAGTACTTCATAATCTGTTTCCAGCTGAGGTGATCCTGATATAAAATAGGATTTAATAGTTTCTCCAACTTCAATATCAGAAAGTTGTTTATATGAATTATCATTCATTAATATTTTTTGAGATGATAAAATCCCATTAGAATCTGCTTTTATGAAGTTAGTAGTATATTCGTAATAATGATGAGGGCCAAGTCTATTGATATATAAAGATGTGTCTACCTCAGATGATATATCTGATGGTAAATCGAATATAGCAGATACTTTGTAAGAATGTAAGTTTAGAATATCTAAATTATTTCCATATACAATATTAAAACTTCTATATGATGTTACTTTGTTATTAAAATTATTATCAGTATTGTAAATATACTGCTCTATTAATACATCTTGTTCTTTTAGTTCATCAATTAATTTACTATATCTATCTTCATTTGCTTCACCTTCAATTGATGATCCAATTTTTATAAAAGATAATGGTTTTTGTAATTCAGTAGATGCATCTTTTAAAACTACATCTGGTATATTACTTGGATTTAAAGTATAATCTAAAGTATTAATTGTTTCTTCAGATGATGAATAAAAAAATGGTGAAACAAGACTACCACTTCCAACATCTGTGTATAGTTTAAATGTTTCTAATCTATTTTTACAATATGTACTATCAAATATAGCAGATTCATCATATGCAATTCTTAAAATAAATTTATCATCTGCATCTTGTATTGCTGTAGGGAAAATCGTATTTAAATCTTCTGGATGTAATACAAAATTTGTTACAGAAGTATTTTGCAATGAACCAGATAAACTATCAACAAAAAGTGTATGAAAACTTGGTTTATAAACAACTTCAACTGTTGTTATATAATTGTCATTTATAACATTTACCAATTCGGTCCAGTCTAAATTTTGTACTTCTTGCTCTATGATTGCTGTATCTGTATTAAATTCAAGTAATCTAAGATTATCTGAACTATCTTTTATAAAGTCAGCTGAAAATAATGTTCCCTTCATTGTGAAAATTTTCCTTTTATGTTATTGTATATACCTCTATAAATATACTATATCAAATTTTTAAGAGATTTTTGTTTGTTACTATATGGTTTATTTTTAATGTTTTTCTTAAATGTTACAATTTCTGCACATTTTTCGTATTCTTCTTTGTCTTGAAAGTAGTTTAATGCAAGAGTTAGAACATCATCATATTCTCCTCGTGGTATATTAATTGCATAAGGAGCATTTTCATGTATTAACATTACTAATCTATCCTTATCGTGTTTACCACCATTACCTGATTTGTGAACATTTAATGCAACTTGCCACATAACATCATCTCCTCTATGTTTAAGAAAGTTTTTAACACGAGGATTTTTGTTAACATCTAAGTATTTAGACCAATGGATTGTATTAATTGTCATTTCTTTCATAATACTATAATTCTCTATTGGTAATTCTTGTTCTATATCTCCATTCGTTTTCTACTGCGGTTTGTGGGTTACTATAATTAGCCCCACCCAATACTCCACCTCTTGAAGTTGTTGAGCCTAATTGTGGATTTTCCCTTGCACCTTCTGCACTTATTGGACTACCTCCTGCAATTTCAGTTGGTAAGGGAGTCACTGGAAATACATCATCACCTATAAATATAAATGGATTTATATCAACCCTATCTGTAAATGGAGTTAATTGAGAACCGTCAATCATAATAGTTTCAGGTGGTTCTATAACTACAGGTGGTTCAACTTTAATATCGGTTGGTGGGGGTGTTGTTGGTTGTGGGTCTGGTGTTACAGGTAAACTTGGTAATTCTAATTCAGCAACCTCAAAACTATCTTCTGATATACCCGTTAGTTGTTCAAATGTAATTGGTAAAACTTCCCAAGACGCCAACTGTCGTGGTGGTCTAACACTTGTTTGTCCTTTGGTTAACATCCAATCAAAGTGGTCTTTAACACCACTTAAACTTGTAATAGTATAGTTAACTCTAACGTATGCATTTGCTTCTTCTTCAGCAAAGTTTGATGCAAATCCAGATACGGCACGAAATGTACCATCCTTTACTTTTGTGTATACGTCATTTGATATTTCTGATGTCATACCTATAAATATAACTTAACCAATTACTTGGTAAGTTGGCGGTACGCTAATTCAATAGAAGCATCAAAATCTAA
>Ga0102945_1000582_pt1 | contig 11019 bp, 5 predicted proteins | sample SalPonred_H2O_MG_FD_78207 | JGI IMG/M metagenome (GOLD analysis project Ga0102945, IMG submission 78207) | Salt pond water microbial communities from South San Francisco under conditions of wetland restoration - Salt Pond MetaG R2_restored_H2O_MG ...
CTGATTGCCTCGGGAGACTCGAGGATGCCGTCGAGGAGCTCCAGCCGCCATGAATCCCCGTCGATGCGGTGCTCGCTTTTCTTCGTGTGCACCTTCGCGACCGCGTCATAGGACGCCAGCAGTCCGGAATTGACCAAGTGCACCAGCGGACCCCAGTCGCGCCCCCGGTTGGGCACTACTTCGATGTGTGCCGAGCGATGACGGCGGGCGATGGTGGGGATGATTGATTCTGCTGAACCCTCGGTCACTGTGACGAGCAGGTCGAACGGCTCATGGATCCGTCCGAGCCGCTCATCGATGTCTCCCCACAGTTCTGGGTAGTGCACATGCGCGAGCACCAGAGCACGGGCCGAGCCAGCAGGCAGCGATCGCAGCGCCACCCGTGAGCCTTGACCCAGCGAGCACCCGAGGTCGGGCAGTCGCAGCAGGGGAGAGGTCGGCGGCAGGTCCTGGGGATCAGGAGGGAAGAGCCCAGCCAGCCGCAGGCCCACAGTGCCCGACGTGCGTTCACGCCAGCGGCGCAGTGCCCGTCGCGTGCGGACCTTGCTGGTCCGGTAGCGCGCGGACAGCACTCGTAGAGGCGACGTCACACGCCAGGAGGCCGAGCGCAGAACCGAGGTCATCTGGCGTCGGTACTCCACGACGGTGAGCTCGAGATCGGTTACGCGCTGCCGCAGGCGCTGGTTCTCCTCGGAGACCAAAGCCACTTGCCCCTCCAGGCGCGTAAGTGCTGCGGACTGGTCGACAGCCCGTTCACCCTCGAGAGAGACGTTCTCGCGCACAACACCCCCGTTGCGGAAGCGCAATTAACACTGGGACGGTAGCACGGGCGAATGAGGCCATGCTGCCCTGATGCGCTACTGAAAGCGGGAGTGGATGACTGCTGAAGTGATGTCCCGGTCATGTCCCGCGTGAATCAACGACCAGGTGTCAGCGACACGCAAGTGGTGCCACTGTTCGGCAGACGAGGGGAACACTGCACTGCCAGAACGGGACCGATCCCCATCCGACCCGAGGGTTCGGCATCAGGACGGCTCATGGCACCGGAATCTAACTGTCAACTACGCACCTGACCTGCGCTCACAACGGCATCTGCGATGCGAACACGCAACGAACTCGGTTACGGTGAGCCCCGCACCAACCAGCACAGCCGGCACCTTGAGGGAGGGGAGGCGATCGTGGCGACAGCACGCCTGCGACGCGTCTTGTCCGGCGTGCGCCCCACCACCCGCACCCGGCCCGCCACCGGCGGGTTCGACCGCACGCACGATGGCCTGGTTACCGGCTGGTTCACCTGCCTCGCCTGCGGCACCCCACCCACTCCCACCCCCGACCTGGTCCTCGACGGCCAGCCCGTCGCGGCCAGAAAGGCCACCACCCCCCGCGGCGACGTCCCCGGCGGGCTGGGGTTCCTCCTTCGCTCCACCCCCACCCGCACGCCAAGCACCCACGTCCGCGTGCAGTGCCCGACCCACCCCGACCAGGGTCTGGACCTCGACATCCCATCCAGCACCTGGGCCACCCCTGCCCTCGCCGCCATCGAGACCAGCACGTGGCCCATGGCTACCGGCTGGCTCGCCCACCTGACCGCCCGCGACGGCGACATCACCCTCACCGTCGACGGGTATGGGCCGATCCCGGTGCGCACAACCATCCGCCGCCCCGACGTCCAGGCCTTCCTCGGCACCCAAGGGGTCAGCGGTTTCCAGATCGACCTCGGCGTCATGTTCGGCTACGCCCTGCCCGACACCACCGGCATCCGGCTCACCCTCGGCGACGCCGTCCTCGCCGAGGCGACCATCGCCGACTCGCCTCTCTGCGGCGACACGGCAGCCTGCCTGCCGGCCCCCGGCGGCACAACCCTGGACGCCGACGAGATCCACGCGCTGCGCCGCCGCCTGCGCGACACCGAGGTCGACACCCGCCCAGACGACTGGCGTGACATCCTCGACCGCATCGGCCAACGCGAGTTCACCGCCGAGACGGAGCAGTGGGCCGACTACCTCACTCACCACGGACAAACGTCACAGCAGGTCGCCGCGTGGCTGGCAGTCCGCGCCACCTATGCCCTCGGCGTCCGCGCCCTCAACCCCCTGCCCGCGACCCTCGACGCAGGTATCGAGATCGATGCGGCGCTGCCCGAACGCGTACACACCTGGACCGAGCCCATCCTCGGTATCCACGATCGACCCACCAGCGCCGATGAAGCCGACAATCCCCAGGCATCGCCGTCACCCGCCGACCTGTCCGACATGAAGGTCGCTGTCGCCGGCCTGGTCCACCACAAGTCCGGACTCGGCCAGAACGCCCAGAACTCCCTCAAAGCCCTCGACCTCGCCGGCATCCACGCCTGCCCCGCCCCGTTCTTCCCTGCCCCCGGCGGCTGGAACCCCCGCCTCGGCCCCAGCCGCGAAGCCATCCGGTCCCTCGAGGACCACACCGTCCTGCTCCACCTACCCATCGACAAGGTCATCTCCAGCCTCGCCGCCCAGCCCGCCCTCTTGCGCACCGACAGCCTGATCGGCTACTTCATGTGGGAACTGGAGACCGTCCCCACGCCTTACCGTCGAGCGCTTGACCTCATGGATGCGATCTGGACAGCCACCGACTTTGTAGCTAAATCCCTGAGGAGAGTCACCACCACTCCCGTTCATGTCACTGGCCACGCTGTGGACGTGTCGAAGGTCGAGGTGGTCACCCGAGCACAACTCGGTATGCCCGAGGATGCATTCGTTGTTCACTACTCATTTGACGCCAACTCGTCCGTGGCTCGCAAGAACCCGAACGCCGCTCTTGACGCGTTCTTTCGCGCCTTCAGCGAGGACCCCAATGCCTTTTTTGTACTCAAGATCCGTAACTATCAGCAAGTTGAGGCTCTAGCTCGGCAAGGCGATCCGGAGGCAACGGGCTTGATCCAACGACTCACTGAACGGCCTAGGGTGTTGTTAATTACTGCAGACTGGTCCTACGCCGGATGTCTAGGCCTCATCGAAATGGCTGACTGCTATTTAAGTCTCCATCGATCAGAAGGATTCGGGTACACCTTGGCGGAAGCAGCCCAAATTGGAACCCCCCTCATCGCAACTCGCTACTCAGGCATGGTCGACTCACTCGATTTGGAAAGTGCTCGATTGGTGGATTATGACCTTCACGAAGTACTTCCAGGCGACTACTTCGAGACGGAGCCCGGCGATAGGTGGGCGGAACCCGTCGTTGAGCACGCCACACAACACCTCAGGGACTTGCGGAACGAACCAAGGGATCGTCGTTCATCTATATGTCCAGCTGGATCAGCCGGTGGTTTCGGCTTGACGGCCTTGTCTAACAGCTATCGAACAACGCTCGCTGCGATGGTTTGTCAAACGGCGAACCGGGCAGACCTGGGGGAAGGGTTTCAATCATGAAGAGGCGAGTATTCGCCCCGGCCGGATCAGCAAAGACCAGGTCCGTGCGCACCGTGAGTCAAGGCACTCGCGCCGGGGAAGTCGAGTCCGCAATAAAGGATGGTTCGGCAACGCAGGACCCGGTCGGGCCTCAGTTGGGAACCTCGTATGTCTGGATTGACGATCTGGCTTTGACGTCGGTCGGCGGGTGGATCGCAACAGTTACTACGACTGAAGTTGAGCCCCAAGTCTTGGTCGCAGGAGTTGAGGCAACCATCGAGTGGGGCCAGCCGCGACCCGACGTTGGCGAGGCGCTTGGCGTGGATGCCAGAGAGTTCAGGGTTGCCGTGGACGTCGCCAACCATGCCCTAGACGAGCAGCTTGACATCCGCATCGAGTTCCCTGGCAGCGTCAAGGCAGAGCCCTTTGAATTTCAAAGCAGTCCCCTGGAAATTCTGAACGTCATAGTCGAGAAGGTGTGGGAAGACGACCCCCCCCACTACGTTGCGCGTTGGAGAGAGGGAGCCCAAGATCCTGCGATTGAGGCGGACTGGGTCATCCCGGGCGCAGCATACGGGGGGAAGTTACGTGCCGTCATGGGAGAAGGAAGGGGTCCTGGGCCGAGAGAAGACTTGGCTTTCTCCAACTTTCAAGCGCACCGCTATTACAGGCATGTCCGCGAACATCAAGGATTCTGGCGCGATCGACATCGGCCGTTGGCTACGGCGGACGATTCGATCGACTACCTCATCTGGTCGCTGCGGGACTTTTCCAACACCCACCCGAGCAAGGATCTTCCTGTTTTTCCTGTCGATGCATCTTCTCTGAATCAAATGATGCCCGGAACCGGTCTCACGCAGTGGAACAGCCTCGAGTTGCGCGGCGCCCTTGACTACACGCGAGCACAGCTTCGGTTTCTTCAAGAGCGTCGGGTCAGTCCGGCTCGTGATGCCGATTCGTACGCAGACGCATTGCTGGCGTGGTTGGGGTCATGGGGCGCTCGCCACCGAGGCGTAGCCCTCCTCACGGAGTCGCAGGTCAGGTACCTTGCCGGATCTGCACGACTTGAGGCGGCCCCCACCGTTGCCGAGGCTTGCGAACTGACTCCCTTCGCGCTCGCCCGGTGGCGGGAGTCATCGTACTTCCGTACCCGATACCCGAACCTTCAGCGCTTGGCTGAGCGCTACGCCTACCTCATGGACCTGTGGACCAGCGAGTTGCTTTCCACTAAGTCCCGGCTATTCGTGCCTGAATGGTTCACGACACAAAGTCCCAAGAATGAGCTGAACGGCTTCGACGCGAATGAGTTCAGCGTCAACGACGCTGTGCCGCTAGGCGAGGCGACCTCCCAAGTCGATGTGCGTGTGCTGGGAATGATTTCGTCCAAGTCGGGTCTTGGTCAGAACGCACGCAACTCACTTGATGCGTTCCGATCGCTTGGACTCACATGCGTTCAACAGGAAATCGCGCTGAATGACCGCACGGTTGCTGGCAAGGCCCAAGAGGCCCCAGCAATAGACAATCCTCTGGTCAACCTCTGGCACGTAAACCCTGACAATCTGCCTGAGGCAATGCTTCTCGCTGGGGACGGTGTGTACTCCGGTGCCTACAACATCGCCTTCTTCGCCTGGGAGTTAGACCAACACCCGCGATCCCATGAGTTGGCGGTGGAGCTGGCCGATGAACTCTGGGTACCTTCTGAGTACGTGCGCCAGAGTTTCCTGAGCATCACAGATAAGCCAATCACGGTGATGCCCCACGCCATAGTCCCACCGCAGGATTGGTCGCCCGCATCTCGAGAGAGTCTCGGTCTTCCTCTGGATCGCTTCGTGGTCTACTCGGGATTCGACCTGCATTCGTGGCCCGGTCGCAAGAACCCGTTGGGGGTCGTCAGTGCCTTCCGGAGGGCCTTCCGAGAGGCTGAGTCGGTCACGCTTCTACTGCGCATTCGTAACGGCCGGAACCTAGGACTCGTGGATTCGGATCCCGATGACCTCGGGAGAGCACTCCTTGATCTCGCAGAGAGTGACCCCCGCATCGTCATAGACATGGAGGAGCGGGACTACGGGCAGGTGCTGAGCCTGGTCGCGAACTCGGACTGCTATCTGTCATTGCACCGATCCGAAGGCTTCGGATACGGGCCGGCCGAGGCCCTGTTCCTTGGTACGCCAATTGTCGTGAGTGACAACTCCGCCACGAGCGAGTTCTGTCATCCGGCCTACTGCCACTTGGTGCCTTGCGAAGAGCGATATCTGACTCCTGGTGAGTACTACCTGAGTCCAGGTGGGTCACGATGGTTCGAGCCCGATGTGAGCGAGGCAGCACGGCAGCTTCGCTCGGTGCGAGACAACAAGCAGGAGGCTGAGGCCATGGCCAAAGCTGGAATGGAGTTCGCGCAAGAGAACCTGACCTTGTCAGTCATGGCGTCGCTTTATGCCAAGAGACTAGAGGAACTGAATCTTGCGTGATCTAAAGAGTGACTCGCGGGCCGCTGGCTCCTGAGTTGGCATAGGTATGGGGAGGTCCTGATGGCGGCAGCAGTGTCTGTGGGGGTTGGTGGCCCACTTGGCCCGCGCATCGCTCATTCAGCAGGGGAAGTGAACGGATACAAGTACACGAACTCTCTTGAGGCACTGCTGGCGCACATCGGAGAGACAGAAGCTGTTGAGTTGGACATCGTCCGATGTAGAGACGGCTTCATCGTGGCGCACGATGGGCACGAATTGGAGTACACATTGGGTGTTCCATTCGCATCCATCGATGAGGATCAGTTTCTCGATTTGCGTTTCAAAGGTTCTCTAACTCCCATTGCCCTCCCAACGGCAATTGAGATTAGTCGACTAACAGATCGCAAAATGATCCTGGATGTCAAAGGTTCAACAGAGGTGTACATCCAGTTCCTGGAGTTCATCCAGAATCAATGTGACGCGCAAGTCCTAAAGGGAACGGCTGTGCTGCAGGCCTACACCCCCGATGAAATCCGTCTTGCCGGAAGTGCGCCGGTGGCCGGCATCCTTGGCGCGACGTGGAAGTATGGGATCAGCCCGTACAGGAGCAACCGGGACTTCGAGGAGTTCGTGCGATTGCTTGAATCCTCAATGCCGGAGTCGGTCGTCTGTATGAGCGTCCCTTACGCGTACGTTGAGCCGGAACTTGAAGCGATGTCTGGTCCATACGGCGAGGTCGCCAAGCGATTCCCAGTATACGTACATGGGCACCCGATCCACATCGAGCAGAGGATCCTAGAAGCGGGGTTTGGCGTCTTCAGTCATCTGAGCCCCGCTACTTCACCTTGGACTCAGCGCAACGAACTCACTCCGGAAGTGGTTTCGGCAATCTACGAAGGAGTCCTGGGTCGGCAGCCTGAGAACGAAGCCGTCGTGCAGCAAGCATGTAACGAGCAAGGCTTGACCATCGCCAACTTCGGACGTCGCGTCTTGGAAAGTGTTGAGTTCACGCGAAGATACGAACACTATCTCGTGCCGGGAAGGAGGGAGCAGCTTGCCGTGAGCCCTCCGAGTTTTGACGGCCTCTTCGATGCCGAGAGCCCGGCGTATTTCAGCGAGGCCGCGGGCGTCACAAACGCGAAGTTCATCCAGTACACGAACCTCGCAGAAAGAGTCGTTGCCCAGATTCTCAACGTGTTTGATTTCGTGAATCTGGAGTACTACGTCTTTGCCGGCTCGATGGTGGGTTACGTGCGGGATCGTCGTGCGCCGCGTTGGCTGGACGATGTCGATGTGGTGATTTTCGAGGACCAGATCGACCGCTTCCATGCAGTGGCAGCCCCGATGCTGCGGTCTGCCGGCTTTCAGGTAGTCCCCGCGCATGACTTTCCCGACGGTGGTTACCAAGTGGTTGCTATGCAGGCGGGCTCGTCCCGGCGCGATGGGGTTCAGCTTTCTGAAACGTTGTCGGTGCCGATTCCATGGGCTCAAGTCGACGTCTTCTTCACAACTGTGGACTCCGGCGGGTACTTAAGGAATCTGGGTGGATGGGGTCTCTACCATCGAATGGACATTCCGGAAAAGTGGGTGAGGCCGGCGTCCACAGTCTTCCTGCACGGTGGTGCACGCCCCGCCTTTGCAGAGTACGAAAGAGATATCCTCAGGGAGTACGGGGACGTCCATCGCAACATCATCATTGCGAGCCACGATCGAGACTCCAGGCGTATGGAGATCTGGGGGACCCCATGGATTGAGATTCGAGGTGACTTCGAGCGGCGGTACCTTGGTGAGGCAAGCCTGCTGCCTCCCGGCGTCCAGAAGGAATCGGTCGAACGCTTCGCTCCTATCGCTGGATCCAGTGGGCGTGATAAGGATTGCGACAACCTAGAAGCGATATGCAGAACCGTTCTTCTGACGCGGCCAGAGACGTTTCGACTGACTAGCAAAGATAACCTGTTTTGGATCATGGACCTCAAGCGCATCTTCCCGCAGGTCCGATTTGAGGCCGAGCTTGACTCGGTTGAGCATGTTCCGCGTGCAACGTTGGTCGCTGAGTTCCTAACGGGTATCTACGCGGAGAGGTCAAACGTGAAGGATGCCATTCGTGACAGCCTCGCCACACTGGCCGTCACCAACGGTGCCGGCGGGCACCCTGAGGCTCGTTTTCCCCGGCGCGAGGTTCGAGGTTGAGGTTGAGGCCACCAGCTCTATTTGCTTCACTACTGGTGGCAGGCAGGGCCAGCCACGCAGCCTGGGCAACTGGTGAGGAGCTTCGCCGTGGGGCAAAAGAGTCTGCCAGGTGTCCTTCTGGCAAGGCCGTGGGGCTATCTCGCAGTGGGCTATGTAGATCCGAGCCCCTCGATCGAGTCCAAGTACTCGTTAGCCATGAGATGCCCGTTGTACGCGATCTCGAAGGCATGGTCAGCGTTGAGTGCTCTGTAGGCGGTCAACACTGCGGCTGGCGACGAGTCCTCCGTGAAGATGACATTCGCGCCAGGCTCGAGACGCGCGTGCCAGTCAAGGGTCCACTCGCTAGGAGGCTTGAGAACCAGGTTCGTGTCCAAGAACCGCGCAAACGTGCCCCATGTCGACGATCACTGAATACTGACCACGCGTCGAGGCTTGAATCTTGATACCGACTGTGAGAATAGTCTGAAGTGCGAATGTTGAGTTCATTGTTTGACCGCGTTCTAGCGTATGTAGACGGGAGGGGTAGACCATGCCGGCCGAAATTGCATCACATCTTGAAGAAGGCGCCCGTAGTTGGATACAGGGGTTGGTGGGAATCGCAACGGGCTATCTGGAGTTCGGATCCGGAGGATCGACGCTTGAGGCTCTGGGCACGGGTGCACCTGTCGTAGTCACAGTCGAATCCGACAGAATGTGGGCTGACAAGGTTCGGGCGGCGGCAGTAACGAAATCAGCCCCGGGCCAGATCTTCAAATGTCTCCACGCTGATATCGGGCCGACAAGAGAATGGGGCAATCCGGTCGGGGAGGTTACCGCGTCCATGTCTCGAACGTATGTGGTCGACCCCTTTGTCGATATGGGCGAGTTTGAGCGTGCGGCAATTTCTCATGCATTCATTGATGGCCGGTGGAGAGTTGCGACCGCGGTTGCTTCCGTCTTGCTACTACCTAATCTACAGCAACTGATGGTGGACGATTACAGAGATCGGCGTCACTATCATTCGGTTGAGGAGGCGATTGGTGCCGATCCTGAGTATCGGGGTCGTGCAGCGCTGTTCCACGTTGGGGGGGGAGTTCGAAATCCCGCGCTACTTGTGCAGGCTCTTATGAAACACATTGGACAACATGGGTGATGCCTGCGTGATGAGCGAAAGTCGAATTTCAGTTTGCATGCTCGTACTAAATGAGGGGCAGCATGTTGAGCAGGCCTTGAGATCGGTAATCCATCTTGTTGACGAAGTGCTCGTCATGGACGGCGGCAGTGCCGACGGCACCGTTGAGGTCTTGAGGGCGTTCGGAGACAAAGTGCATGTCCAAGTCTGTCCTCAGAAGGGCAAAGACTATTCGGGTGATTGGCAACAGGAATTGCGACGTCAATCTCTTCTAAACCGCGCGACTGGTGATTGGGTTCTCACTCTTGATGGCGATGAGGTCCTCGGTGATGGCTTTGCCGACTTGCTAATGCAAGTTCGGAAGAATGGGATACCCAGTGAGACGGTTGCTTTCAGTTTCAGAAGGTTGGAGTATGCCCCGGATCTCCGGCACGCGTTTCTGCCGGTAGATGTCCAAATGGCTCACCCGCGTCTGGTGAAGAACGGAACCTCGACCTGGTTGACGGGGGCTGATTTACACATGACCCAACGCGATCTCCTTACAGGAGAGTCACTTGGGCGGACTCCTGAGCCACGCTGCATTCGCTCACCCCTCTTACTGCATCACTTGCATCGGGCCCAATGGATAGGTAAGTCCTGGCAGAAGAAGATGCGACCGGGAGAAAGGGGGGCTTGGCCAATGCGTCGGTCTTCGAGACTTGGTAAGGGCAAGTGGGCGATTGAGCCAGTTGGGGACTTGATTTGTGATCAGATCACACACTTGTCGCGGAATCAGATGCAGGTGCTCCGAGATCAACTGGGCGTGACATCAAAGTACTGCGAAATGTGCGAACCTCAGATTTGCTTCCAAGAAACCCCAGCCGGTCTCGTCAAGAGCTTGGAGGCGGTTGTGGGACGGCTGCCTCACCCGGTCCTTTTCGTGGAAGTAGGTTTGGGGAGCTTGGATTTGTCCGGCGCCCTCACAGCCATAAGTGGAGGTGGGGTTGTGGGGTTGAGTCCGAGTCGTAGCGCGGGCTCCCCAGGTGGTTGCCTATTTGGGGATGATTGGCACCATGTTAAGTATGTTCCCGAAGTCCAGGGTGCAGATTGGGATCGGTACTTGGCGTTGTCCGGAACTGCAAAGGCAGCTACGCCACAACTGGAAGATCAGGCGATCGATCTCCTTGTCATAAACGACAGCTGGTCATTCTCGACTCTCGGCGGACTCGAGTGGTTAGCCCCAAAATTGGCTCCATGGGCCGCTGTCATGGCAGTGGGCGAACGCCATCAGCAACTTGCCAGCCAACTCCAATCCAAGCTGGCGTACACCTCCAGAACCGAGTTCTCCGCATACACGCTGCTAGAAGCGAATGGAACCCCAGAGGGCTGACTACGTCTTATTACCTGGCAATCCTTGTGGGGGAGTCGAGAATTTACTGGCGCGCTGAGAGCCTCAACTAGGGTCTCCTTCCAGCGATGAACCCCTCACCAGCTGCGGCACTTGCTTGAGTTCTTCGTGGAAGTCATCCATGGCAACTCTCCGCAGGTGCTAGATCCGTGTAGGCGGGGGTGGTTTGGAACTTCGTTGTGCGCCGGGCGGGCCGCGCCAGTCCAAGACGACTTGCTCCAGGTTGGCTTGAATGCCGTGCTTTGCATCATTTTGTCCTCAAAGCCGAGCTGGTGGTCTCGATCGTTAACTCTCATAGGAAAGGTGCATCAGGACTCTGAGGCCGTAGTCCCAGCGCCTCCAGGCCTGCAACGGGAACGCAGCGACCAGTATCGAAAACGCCTCTAGGGCCAACCATCAGCAGAATGTCGACGATCGCTGAATACTGATCACTCCCCAATCGTTGAGGAGGGGTCAGACTTCAATCCTCGACGCGTGGTCAGTATTCGGCGGTCGTCGACA
>Ga0102945_1000583_pt1 | contig 11004 bp, 9 predicted proteins | sample SalPonred_H2O_MG_FD_78207 | JGI IMG/M metagenome (GOLD analysis project Ga0102945, IMG submission 78207) | Salt pond water microbial communities from South San Francisco under conditions of wetland restoration - Salt Pond MetaG R2_restored_H2O_MG ...
ACACCTGAAACCATTCAATCCTTGCTTGCGCGCACGACTGACCCCCTGTCAGGCTTGGCTTACGGCGACATCGTCAAAGACTTGAAAGTCGATGCACAGACCCAGGCCGTGTCTTTAACACTCACGCCGGGGTACGCGGTCGATAAAGGGCGCGAAGCGGTTTTGGCGCCGGTGACAGCGGCATTAAACGCCGTGGGCGTGACTGACGTTGATATCACCATTGCCCCGAAAATCGAAACCCATGCGATCAGGGCCGGTGTGGATCGCGTGCCTGGCGTCAAAAACATCATTGCCGTCGCCTCGGGCAAGGGTGGGGTTGGCAAGAGCACCACTGCAGCGAATTTGGCCTTGGCGCTGCGAGACGAGGGCGCCAAAGTCGGTCTGTTAGACGCCGATATTTACGGCCCCAGTGTGCCGCTGCTGTTAAACATCTCCGGCAAGCCCGATTCTAGCGATGGCAAGACCATGGAACCCATGGAAGGGCTTGGGCTGAAAGCAAGCTCAATTGGCTTTTTAGTCAGTGCGGACTCACCAGCGATTTGGCGAGGCCCCATGGTGACGCAAGCGTTAGAACAGTTACTACGCAAGACCAATTGGGGCGAGTTGGATTACCTAATCGTCGATATGCCACCCGGCACAGGCGATATTGCGTTGACCCTGGCCCAGCGCGTACCAGTGACAGGGGCAATTATTGTCACCACACCACAAGACATTGCGTTGCTTGATGCTCGCAAAGGCTTAAAGATGTTCCAGAAGGTCGAGGTCCCTGTGCTAGGCGTGGTGGAAAACATGGCGGTTCACATTTGTTCCAACTGCGGCCACATTGAGCATATGTTCGGTGAGGGCGGGGCTGACCGCATGGCCGAAGAGTTTTCCGTGCCCTGTCTGGGTCGCTTGCCACTCGCGCTCTCTATTCGGGTCGATGCCGATGCCGGTTCGCCCACGGTAGAGGCAAGCCCTGATTCCGAGACTGCCAATTTGTACCGCGACATCGCCCGTCGCCTGGCAGGCCAAGTGGCGGCATTGCCCAAAGACATGCGCAGCAAGTTCCCCAACGTCGTGGTTGAGAAAAAGCGCTGATTCGTCGTCGAATCATCTTCGTGCGCTGTCTTGTCGTTCAATGTCGGCGATGAGCGTTAAAATCCGCGTTTATCTTTGAATCGAGGCGCTAGCCATGAGCATAATGAGCGATTCGTGGATCCGCCAAGCGGCCGCGCAGGGAATGATCGAACCCTATGAGCCGGGACAGGTTCGTGAGGACGAAAAAGGACGGATTGTCAGCTACGGCACGAGCAGCTACGGCTACGATGTGCGTTGCGCCAATGAGTTCAAGATTTTTACCAACATCAATTCAACCATCGTCGATCCCAAGGCTTTCGATGAAAAGTCGTTCGTGGATTTTTCTGGTGATGTTTGCATCATCCCGCCGAACTCCTTTGCCTTGGCTCGTACGGTTGAGTACTTCCGCATCCCGCGCAGTGTGTTAACCGTGTGTCTGGGTAAAAGCACTTACGCGCGCTGCGGCATTATTGTGAATGTCACCCCACTTGAGCCCGAGTGGGAAGGCCACGTGACCTTGGAATTCTCGAACACCACGCCTCTACCAGCCAAAATCTATGCGGGCGAAGGCTGTGCCCAAATGTTGTTTTTTGAGGGTGATCAGGTTTGTGAAACATCGTATCGTGATCGTGGTGGTAAATATCAGGGGCAGCGTGGTGTCACGTTACCCCGCACCTGATCAATTGGAGCTGTGCTCATGAAATTCCGCTTTCCCATATTCATCATTGATGAGGACTATCGCTCTGAAAACGCTTCGGGTCTGGGCGTGAGGGCATTGGCGTCCGCCATCGAAGCGGAAAGCATGGAGGTGATTGGTGTCACTAGCTATGGCGATTTAAGCTCGTTTGCACAACAGCAAAGCCGAGCCAGCGCTTTCATTCTGTCCATCGATGATGAAGAGTTTGACATTGATGTGGCGATTGATCACTCGAGCGCAATCAAAAACCTACGCGCTTTCATCGGTGAATTGCGGTTTCGTAATGCCGATATTCCAATTTATTTGTATGGTGAGACGCGCACGTCCGAACATATCCCCAATGATATTTTGCGGGAGCTGCACGGTTTCATTCACATGTTTGAAGACACCCCGGAGTTTGTGGCACGCCACATCATCCGGGAAGCTCGCAGCTATATCGACAGTTTGGCACCGCCTTTTTTCAAAGAGTTGGTCAACTACGCCCAAGATGGCTCCTACTCCTGGCATTGCCCAGGCCATTCGGGCGGCGTTGCTTTCCTAAAAAGCCCAGTGGGACAGATGTTCCATCAGTTTTTTGGTGAAAACATGTTGCGAGCAGACGTTTGTAATGCGGTCGATGAACTGGGTCAGCTCTTGGATCACACCGGACCGGTTGCTGAGTCGGAATTAAATGCGGCGCGCATCTTTCACGCCGACCACTGTTTCTTTGTAACGAACGGCACATCGACCTCAAACAAAGTGGTTTGGCATGCCAATGTGGCGGCTGACGACATAGTGGTGGTCGATCGGAATTGTCACAAATCCATCTTGCATGCCATCACCATGACTGGTGCCATTCCGGTTTTTCTGCGGCCAACGCGCAATCACATGGGCATTATTGGTCCCATTCCTTTGAGCGAGTTCGAACCAGAAAACATCGAGAAAAAGATTGCGGCCAATCCCTTTGCCAGCAAAGTCCGCCACCGCAAGCCGCGCATTCTCACGTTGACGCAAAGCACTTACGATGGCGTGATCTACAACGTCGAAATGATCAAAGAGCGGCTCGGAACGACCATTGACACCCTGCACTTTGACGAAGCGTGGTTGCCTCACGCGGCATTTCATCCGCTGTATCAGGACATGCATGCCATCGGCGCGGATCGTCCTCGCAGCGAAAATGCCATGGTGTATGCGACTCACTCCACACACAAGCTGCTCGCAGGGATTTCGCAAGCCTCACAGATCGTGGTGCAAGAACCTAAAACACGCCAGCTGGATCGCAATTTGTTCAACGAGGCCTATTTGATGCACACCTCGACCTCACCGCAGTACGCCATCATTGCTTCTTGTGATGTGGCAGCGGCGATGATGGAGCCACCCGGTGGGACGGCCTTGGTGGAGGAAAGTATCCGCGAGGCGCTGGATTTTCGGCGTGCCATGCGCAAGGTCGAGGCCGAGTTCGGTGATGCCGACTGGTGGTTCAAGGTCTGGGGACCCGATGAACTCGTGACCCGCGGTGTGGGTGAGCAGTCCGATTGGGTTCTGAAATCCAACGACCATTGGCATGGCTTTGGTGACTTGGCGACTGATTTCAACATGCTCGATCCAATCAAAGCCACAATCGTCACGCCGGGCCTAGACATGTCTGGCAGTTTTGGTGAAACAGGTATACCGGCGGCCTTGGTCTCGCGTTACCTCACCGAACATGGGGTGGTCGTTGAAAAAACGGGCCTCTACTCCTTCTTCATCTTATTTACGATTGGCATCACCAAAGGCCGTTGGAATACCCTACTCACCGCGCTGCAGCAGTTCAAAGATGACTACGACCGTAATCAGCCCTTGTGGCGTATTTTGCCGATGTTTTGTAAAGGTCATCGGCATTATGAGCGCATGGGTTTGCGCGATTTGTGTCAGAAGATTCACGAGGCCTATCGGGCGAGCGACGTCGCCCGCCTGACGACTGAAATGTATTTAAGCGACATGGTGCCCGCGTTAAAACCATCTGATGCTTTTGCTCAAATGGCACACGGTGAAGTCGAACGCGTTTCGGTGGATGATCTTGAAGGCCGCGTCACTGGGGTGTTGTTAACCCCGTATCCGCCGGGTATACCGTTGCTCATTCCGGGCGAGCGTTTCAACGCCTCGATTGTTCAATACTTGCAATTCGCGCGTGACTTCAATGCCTCGTTCCCGGGCTTTGAGACTTATATCCACGGGCTTGCTCAAGACGTTGGGCCAGGTGGCGAGACTCGTCATTACGTGGATTGCCTCATTGAGCAACCTTAGAGAAAACCCACGTGCGAGGCGCTGATGTCGTTGTGGTGGGTGCCGGGGCGGCCGGCATGATGTGCGCGGCCACCGCCGGTCAACGGGGGCAGCGGGTCGTCCTTATCGACCATGCGAGCAAATTAGCCGAAAAGATCCGTATTTCGGGCGGGGGGCGCTGCAACTTCACCAATCGTCAAGTCAGTGCGGAGAATTTCATTTCGGGTAACCCGCATTTCTGTAAGGCGGCTTTGGCGGCGTACACCCCACAGGATTTTATAGACTGGGTCGAGCGCCATGGCATCGCCTGGCACGAGAAACACCGCGGGCAGCTCTTCTGTGATGAAAGCAGTGAGCAAATCATCACCATGCTGAAGTCAGCCTGTGACGCCGCACAGGTTAAGTGGCAGATGCCGTGCGAGATACAGGAAATTACCCAGACAGCCGATGGTTTTGTTCTGCAAACTGGTGCGGGTTCGATAAAGACACGCCGTGTGGTCATCGCCACAGGAGGTACATCTATTCCTAAAATCGGTGCCACGGATTTTGGTTTACAGGTAGCTAGGCAGTTTGGTTTGCGCGTGGTGGATCCGAGACCCGCGCTCGTCCCCCTAAAATTTGATCCCGAGCTGTGGCAGCCCTTTAGTGCGTTGGCTGGGTTGTCAATCAAAGCGCGTGTGAGTGTGGCGGATAATCCAAAGTCGACTCCGTTCTTAGAAGACATGCTTTTCACCCATCGAGGGCTCTCAGGCCCCGGTATTTTGCAGATATCGAGTTATTGGCAACCCGGTCAATCGATAAGTATCGATTTGATGCCTGAGGTGGCCGTGGCCGATCGACTGATTGAGCAAAAAACCGGTGGTAAACAGCAGTTGGCCACCGCGCTCGCGCCTTTTTGGCCAAAACGGTTGGCCGATCACTGGTTAGCTGAAAGTGGCAAACGAAAATTGGCAGAATGGTCTGACAAAGCGTTACGCCAACTCGGGGCGCAACTCCAAGATTGGCGTACCCAACCCACTGGCACGGAAGGATTTAAAAAAGCTGAGGTAATGAAAGGTGGTGTTGATACCGACGAGCTCAATCAGCGCTCCATGGAGAGTCGGCGAGTGCCGGGCTTGCACTTTATCGGTGAAGTCGTCGATGTGACTGGTTGGTTGGGTGGGTATAACTTCCAATGGGCATGGTCGTCGGGCTTTGTGAGCGGCCAATTTATTGCCGAGAAAGGAGATACTTAGCGCGCCAAAGAGCAAGGCGTGGGCATCCCGACTGGGTCAACCGGTGAACCGGTTGACCCGCCTGCATAGACAGCATAAGCTCCACGTTTTTGGTGATGGACAAAGAGCCTGCTATGGTTCGTATGGTTAGGCGTTTGCTGTGCTTTTACGGAACATGGCAGAGCGGCTTTTAAATTCTGCTTTTGATATCCATTAAGTACATGAAATATTTGAAATATTGTCATTTCGGAGAAATAAATGAGTATTCCTGGTGATCGCAAATACGCTGCTTCCCACGAGTGGGCCAAAGCGCAGGAGGGCGTCTTGCTAGTTGGCATCACCGACCCAGCACAGGAGCAATTGGGTGATTTGGTTTACGTGGGTGATGTTCGTGTGGGCGCCAAACTGAAAGCCGGCGAAACCGCCGGCGTGGTGGAATCAGTCAAAGCCGCCTCCGATATCCATGCGCCGGTTTCCGGTGAAGTGCTCGCATTTAATAGCGCGCTCAGCGAGGGGCCGGAGCAGGTCAATACAGACCCCTATGGCACTTGGATTTTTAAATTCAAGCCAGATAATCCTGCAGACGTTGATGCACTACTTGAGGCAGACGGTTATCAAGCGGTTGTAGACGCTGGTTAATCCGACACGTTTAGGCGGTCGGCTTGTGTCGGCGCGAGTAAGTCACAAAGGCGAAAGATAGCCCATTCTCCGGGGCTTGCGTCTCTTTGGCGCTTACCTCCCATACTGCGGGGTCTAACGCAGGAAAAAAGGCGTCGCCATCAATGTCAACATCAATTTCGGTGGCAATGATGCGCTCAACCAAAGGCAATGCCTGTCCATAGAGCTGTGCCCCACCAATCACGTAGGCCGTGTCAGTATCAGACACAGCGGCTACCGCCGCTTCTATTGATGGCACAACAGTCGCACCCGTGAAGTCGCCTTCCCCGCGACGGGTGACAACAATATTGTGTCTGTTGGGCAATGGACGCCCAATGGATTCCCAGGTCTTGCGCCCCATGATGATTGGGTGGCCGCTGGTCTGGCGTTTAAAGTGCGCGAGATCGCTGGGTAAGCGCCAAGGCAATTGATTGTCTTTGCCAATTGCGCGGTTTTTACTGTAAGCAACGATGAGAGCGAGTTCGGTCATACGGCGACAGGAGCCTTGATGTGGGGGTGGTATTGATAGTCTTCGATCACGAAGTCCTCAAGCTCATATTCAAAAATACTCGCTGGACGTCGCGCCAATGTCAGTTTGGGATACGTAAAAGGAGTACGCGATAGTTGCTCGGCCGCCTGCTCAACATGGTTGTCGTACAAATGGCAGTCGCCGCCCGTCCACACAAAATCACCGACTTCCAAATCGCACTGTTGCGCCACCATGTGCGTTAATAAAGCATAACTGGCGATGTTAAAAGGCACCCCCAAAAAGCTATCTGCACTGCGCTGATAAAGCTGACAAGATAGTTTTCCCTCTGCCACATAAAATTGGAACAGGGCGTGGCATGGGGGTAGGGCCATGTCAGGTATTTGCCCAACGTTCCACGCGCTCACAATCAATCGTCGTGAGTCTGGGTTGGTCTTTATCTGCTCGACCACCTGACTGATTTGATCGATCTTGTGTCCATCGGGGGCGGGCCAAGAGCGCCATTGAACGCCATAAATGGGTCCAAGCTCACCATTAGGGCCTGCCCATTCGTCCCAGATGGATACCTTGCGGTCGGTCAACCAGTTAACGTTTGAATCACCCCGTAAAAACCATAGCAGCTCGACAAAAATACTGCGGGTGTGCAGACGCTTGGTTGTGACCAAGGGAAAGCCTTCTTGCAGATTAAAGCGCATTTGATAACCAAACACCGAGCGCGTGCCCGTCCCGGTTCGGTCGCTTTTGCTGACGCCATGCTCGAAAATGTGGCGTAGGAAGGTTTCATATTGGTTCATGTTGCTGGCTTCTGCGCGGTTTCGGTCGAAACGATGTCGACTGACCAGGTCATCTCGGTGGTGTGATGCAACATCGCAGAGGCCGAGCAGTATTTTTCGTGAGAGAGTTTGACGGCGCGGTGAACCGCAGATTCAGAAAGATTCTGTCCCGTGACCGTAAAGGCAAAATGAATCTTGGTGAAGATTTTGGGATCGGTATCGGCGCGATCAGCCGAAAGTTTGACGTCACAGCCATGGACCAGGTGGCGACCTCGCTTGAGGATCAAGACCACGTCGTAGGCGGTGCAGGCGCCCGTGCCTGCCAGCACCATCTCCATTGGTCTTGGGGCTAGATTGTGGCCGCCGCCCTCAGGCGCGCCATCCATTGCGGTGACATGCCCGGTCCCTGTTTTAGCGACAAACAGCATGCCCTCAGGACCGCCCCACTGCACCGTGCATTCCATGAAATATCCTTTAATGCTTATCCAATACTTCTCATCATAGCTTTTCGCTCCCTTAAAATCAGTAAAAGAGTCAAGACAACACAGGAGATTGTGTCTTATGTACACCAACAAAACCGTGGCCCCCTTCAGGCGTCGAGAGGGTTTGATGGAAAGCTTTGTGGGCGAGGCGGCCGTTGCGTTGCAGGTGTTGTCTGGCGTGGCATCCGCGTCACGAGCTTTTCCACCAGGCCGGCCAATCGAGCCTTCGGAAGAAACGCTGTTGCCTCACGAGCAGCGTCACGCCGCGGGTTTAATGCGGGTGAACCATGTTGGCGAAGTCTGCGCACAGGCGCTTTATCGCGGCCAAGCCACGGCTTGTAAAAGGGAGCAAACACGCGAGTTGCTTCGCGAGGCTGCAATTGAGGAGACGGATCATTTGGCCTGGTGCGATACCCGCCTGAAAGAGCTCAATAGCCGGCCCAGTTTGTTGAACCCCGTTTGGTACGCAACATCTTTCGCGCTAGGCGCGCTCGCCAGCCGGGCAGGGGAAAAATACAACCTAGGCTTTATGGCGGAAACAGAGCGGCAGGTGGAAGCTCACCTAGAGAGCCATTTAAAGAAATTACCCGAGCAAGACACACGTTCGAGAGAAATTGTGGTGCAAATGCGTGATGACGAGATTAAGCACCGCAAAACCGCTCAACGGCATGGTGCCACCGCACTGCCAGCGCCGGTCCCAGCGTTTATGAAATTTATATCTAAAGTTATGACCAAAACGGCATATAGAATTTAAGGCGACCAAACCGGGGAGGTTGGTTAAGCGATTTTTTGTGTTGCATCGCAACAGTATTTTGTCTTTTCATAGGCGGAAAATTTGACTTAGCCACCTTGCATTGCACAATAAAGTTGGTTATATTCACACTTAAGCGTGATAATTGCTTCGCTGAAAGTCGACAAAAATTTTGGTAGGCACCTCCAAATTACGGGGTAACCCTAGTGAAACTTGGTGTTGTAAGTTTTGTCGAAAAAGAGTCTCGACTGGCAAATCGCCAATCTGAACCGCGAAGTCGCAAGCCCGAAAATTATCTCGGCAAGATTGTCTCCTCCACCCTCCTCCTTTGGTGGATTTGGCCCAAAACCTAACGGTTTTGGGCCTTTTTTTTTGAGAGGCTAGTTTCAGAAAGTTAATTTCGTGACGTTAATTGTGGGACATGACGTTAAGTCTCGTTGGCTCGTTTTAGCGCTAACATCCAGCGTTGCGTTGAGGCATCAAAACCGCCCAAAACCGTTTGATCCTCGGCCAGCAGTTGCCTAGCGAGTGATTTGCCAAACTCAACACCCCATTGGTCGAAGGCATTGATTCCCCAGAGCAAAGCAGTAGTGAACACTTTGTGTTCATAAAGGGCGAGTAGGGCCCCAAGACGAGCCGCATCGAGGGTGGGTAGGACAATGAGTGTCGACGGGCGCTTACCGGGGTGTACGCAGTGCTTCGCCAAGCGACGTGCTTGTTCGGATTCCATGCCCTTTGCCGTGAGTTCTGCCAGTGCCTGCGCTTCGGTTTTGCCTTGCCAGAGGGCAGCGCGCTGTGCCAAGCAGTTACCGAACAGTTGACGGTGATGCTTGCCGTGTGGACGCTCGGGAGACAGACAAGCCACAAAATCCACTGGCGCACCGGTTTGGCCTTGGTGTAGCCACTGAAAAAAGGTGTGCTGACTATCTGAACCTGGCATGCCCCAAGTCGCGGGGCTGATGTCAATAGAAACCGATTCGCCCGTCTGGGTCACGCCTTTGCCCAAAGATTCCATTTGTAGCTGTTGCAGCCACGGCACGAAATCAGTCAAGCGCGCATCGTAGGGACAGATAACCTCTGACTGAAAACCCAGCACACTCGTGTTTGCAACGCTCGACAAAGCCATTTGTACTGGGGCATTGTCCTTCGGTGGGGCTGTCAAGAAATGCGTATCCATGTCGCGGGCGCCCGCGAGCAAATCGGCAAAGCACTGCCAACCAAGCCCCAATGCCAAGGTCAAGCCAATTGATGACCACACCGAATAACGACCCCCGACCCAATCCCAAAAAGCAAAGGTTCGCTCTGGTGCAATACCAAATGCGAGAGCGGCGTCTGGATTGGCTGTGAGCGCAACAGTGTGATCAAGCGGATTGCTCACACCACCTTGTTGCATCCAGTTAAGCGCGTATTGCGCGTTGGTGATGGATTCGAGCGTGGTGAATGATTTGGAGGCAATCACCAAGAGCGTGTCTTGTGGGTCTAAACCTGCTAACGCGCTCGAGATAGCGTGGGAATCAATGTTGGCCGCGAAACGAAGTTCACGTCTTGTCCCAATCCCTCGCAAGGCTTGCCATACCATGCGTGGCCCCCAGTCGCTGCCACCGATGCCCAGATGCACGACATTTTGATAGCGATTGGCGGCGTTGGTTTGTTCAACGAACTTAGCCATCCGGTCCAATGCCTTGGCAACTGTTTCGGTTATTGCCGCAGGCGCTGGGCTTCCCCTTAATGCGGTGTGAAGAGCCGGTCGTTGTTCAGAGCGATTGATGGGCTCACCATCAAATAAGGCGCGACGCGCGGCGTCAAAGCCCAAGTTCTGCAAAATAGAAGCGGCCTCGGCTTGAAATGGCGTGGATGAGCGTTGGGTGCTGAGATCGACGCTCAAACCCGCAGCCTCAATCAGCCGCACTTCATTGACATTGGGTTGTGCTTTTTTGGTGGCATCACAAAACGCAGGCCACTGTGGAAGTTGATCTATGCGCACGGGTCACCTTGCTTCAAAATGGCAAGCGAATGCTGTTATCTATCGCCAAGAGTTGTTGTCTGAATTGCGCCTTGATGCGGTCAAGTGCCATCGGCGTGTCACCCTCAAATCGGATCACAACCACGGGGGTTGTGTTGGATGCCCTGGCTAACCCGAACCCGTCAGTGTAGTCAACGCGTACGCCGTCGATCGTGACGACCTGACTGGCTCCGTCAAATGAACCCTGGTCTTGGAGTGAGGTGATGAAGGCATGCGGTTCGCCTTCTTTCATTTCAATTTTCAGTTCAGGCGTGCTAAAGGCATTGGGCAATGCCTCGAGCACGGCGGTGGGATCGGTGGAGCGAGAGAGGATTTCCAATAAGCGCGCGCCGGTATAAAGCCCATCATCGAATCCAAACCACCGTTCTTTAAAGAAAATATGGCCACTCATCTCGCCGGCCAAAGGCGCCCCGGTTTCAGCCAGTTTTGCTTTGACCAATGAGTGGCCAGTGCGACACATCAAAGGCTCGCCACCCGCGGCGATGATGGATTCGCTTAACTGACGGCTGCATTTCACATCGAAGAGAATTTGACTCTTGGGTAAGCGCTGCAAGATGTCGCGCGCAAACAGAATCATTTGCCGATCTGGCCAGATGATTTCGGCGTTCTTGGTCACA
>Ga0102945_1000584_pt1 | contig 10999 bp, 10 predicted proteins | sample SalPonred_H2O_MG_FD_78207 | JGI IMG/M metagenome (GOLD analysis project Ga0102945, IMG submission 78207) | Salt pond water microbial communities from South San Francisco under conditions of wetland restoration - Salt Pond MetaG R2_restored_H2O_MG ...
GGCTGTGCGCTATGCCTACGTGGCCTTTGGCGGTGCCACGGCTTCGTGGCTATTTTTTACTTTGTTCGCCATTTGTCGCGGTGCCGGTGATATGCGGACGCCGGCGGTGGCGTTGATGATCACCACGGCGACACAGATTTCGCTATCGGCGAGTTTGACGCTTGGCTTGGGCGTGTTTCCCTCATTGGGTGTTTTGGGGCCGGCGGTTGCTTTAGTGGTTTGTCAGGGCGCCGCGGGAATTGGGCTGTTGATTTATGTATTGCGTGGCCGACTCGCCATTGAACTCACACCAAAGCGACCGCGTTGGCCTGCCATGGCTGACATTCTTCGAGTGGGTGGCCTGAGCATGCTCAACAGTGTCACGATCGTGCTGGCCGTGGTGGTGGTAACAGGCGTGATTGGTCGCTACGGTATGCAAGCGCTTGGCGGCTACGGCTTAGGTAGCCGGCTTGAACTGATGCTGGTGCCCATTGCGTTTGGCATCGGTGGAGCGCTCACGACAGCCGTGGGTTTAAACATCGGTGCCGGCCAGCACGCCCGGGCGCGTTTCATTGCATTGCTTGGTGGTGGTATCGCCTTTGGGGTCTTCACGCCGATTGGGGTCGCGTTGGCTATTTGGCCTGGGCTGTGGTTGTCTTGGTTCACCACAGAAGCGGCGCCTTATCAAGCGGGCGCCCATTATCTGCAGATCGTGGCGCCTTTTTACGGTGTCTTTGTGGCGGGGCAAGTGCTTTACTTTGCCTCGCAGGGCACCGGCAAGATGCTGCTACCGGTTTCGGTGGGTTTTATCCGCTTGTGCGTGGTCTCCCTGATGTGCGCGCTGACCGTGTGGTTGGGTTGGGGGCTGAGTGGCATCTTTTGGGGGGTGAGCGCAGGCATGATGACCGTTGGCATTGGTTTGTGGTTGTGCACCAAGGGCCTAGCCTGGCGTGTCGCTTAGCCGGCGCTCTCCTGCACTTTTATGGCCGGTTTGCCTTGTCGTGTCAGCGCAACGTCTGACGTGTTGCCCTTAAGGCATGTGTTTTTTTTGAGATTTTTGTTTTTGTATCAGTTAGGCTCAAAGCTTTTAAGACAGCACGTCATTTATTAGGCATTAAGTCGGGTGCGAACCGGTTGTGAAGCAAACCAACCCACACCACCCCAAACCACCCCTTTGAATGTTCTAAATCGCGCTAGGAGCCGATGTGCCGACGATGAAAAATATCTGCTTGCTTGACGGTGGTCTTGGCCAAGAAATTTACCGTCGAGCATCCACAGCGAACGCCTATCTCTGGTCTGTGGAAGTCATGCGCCGTGAACCCGAGGTGGTGCAAGCTGTTCATCGAGCCTACATCGATGCGGGCTCGCGGGTCTGCACCTTAAATAGCTACGCGGCCACGCCACCCCGTCTGGCGCGTGAGGGGATCGAGGCGTCACTCGAGGATATCCATCAATTGGCGTTTGCGATTTGTCGCGCCGCGATTGACGCCTCGGGCAAAGCCGTTGACATTGCCGGCAGCCTCGGCCCGCTGATTGGGAGCTATCGTGAAACGCCGCCCCTGACCGACGAAATCTTGCTCAAGGATTATCGCCGTCTTTGCGCCGCCCAAGCGGGGGTGGACTTGTTCCTGATCGAGACCATGACCAACAGTCGGGAAGCGATGGCTGCTTGTCAGGCCGCCTCTGAGACTAAATTGCCCTATACCTTGGGATTGCGCGTGGAGCCCAACGGCAAATTGCGTTCAGACGAATCGCTAAAAGCGACTATCGAAGAGGCCATGGCCTATCAGCCATCGGCCATACTGATCAACTGCAGCGACCCTGAGGTCACCACCCAAGTCATGCCAACACTAGCGGCCTGCGGCCTACCGTTTGGTGCTTACGCCAATGGTTTTGTGAGTGTGGAGGCATTACCGGGTGGTGCGACGGTAGACGCACTTGAACGCCGAGAGGACGTGACGATTGAAGCCTACACCGCTTGGGTGTTGCAATGGATCGATGCCGGTGCAACTATTGTTGGCGGCTGTTGCGAAATCACACCCGCACACATTGAACACCTTCACCGCGCGCTTAAGCAACGCTTTAAGGTCGTGCCATGGTCTGGTTTGCCGTGATCAATGACTGCCTGAGCGTTTGGATTTCTTTTTTGTTTCCTATCTTTCCGATTTGTAGGGGTGCTCTGTAGGGGTGCTCTTCGGGGGCGCTCTTTCACGCAGCCATCCCACGTTATAAGATCGATATAGGAATCAGAACAAACCCAAAGACGAATGTGTGCTCGCTCCAGCGAGGGCTGTGTCTAATCGGTATTTGATAGCACCGCATATGGTGCCCATGAGGTTGTTTTGAATGACCCATGAGGCGCGCACCTTCCGGTGCCAACCAACTCGTATTTTTAAAATCAAACTTAAATAAGGTGCCACTGATGAAGTATGAATTGTTTATTGACGGTCACTGGGTCTCGGAAAGTCAGCAAGAATATTTTCCAGCGGTTAACCCCTTTACCCAGGAGGTCTGGGCTGAAGTACCGACCGCAACAGAAGCACAAGTGGCCAGCGCCATTGGCGCGGCCCGTGAGGCATTTGATACCACGTGGTCTAAGACCTCTGGCAAAGACCGCGCCCGATTATTGAACAAGCTCGCCGATTTGATTGAAGCCGACGCTGAGCGCATGGGTTTGTTGGAGAGTACCGATAACGGCAAAGTGATCAGGGAGACGCAGAGTCAGATGGGATTTGCCGCTCGGCAGTACCGTTTTTTTGCAGGCAGCGCGGACAAGTTGTGGGGCAAAGTCATCCCATTGGATCAGCCCAACATTTTGGATTACGCCACCCGCGAGCCGCTTGGCGTAGCGGTGCTAATCACGGCTTGGAACTCGCCGATGGGCCTGCTTTCCAACAAGCTTGCCCCCGCGTTGGCGGCGGGTTGCTGTGTGGTCGTCAAACCATCCGAGCACGCCTCGGTCACTACATTGGAGTTCGCCAAGCTCGTTGAGAAGGCAGGATTTCCCAAAGGGGTGTTCAATGTAGTGACAGGTGATCACCGCGTCGGAAAGGCGTTGCTGACGTCAGGCCGAATCGATCGCATCAGTTTCACCGGTAGCCCTGCGGTGGGTCGTGAGATCGCCGCCCAGGCGGGGCGGCAACTCGTGCCAGTGACACTGGAACTAGGCGGAAAGTCGCCCAACATCATTTTTGATGACGCCGATATCGACAAAGCCGTGGTGGGTGCGTTTGCCGGCATTTTTGCGGCGACGGGTCAGACTTGTATTGCGGGTTCTCGCCTATTGGTGCAAAAGCCTGTCTACAAGCAGGTCGTGGAACAGCTCGTGGAGAAGTCCAAGACCATCGTTCTTGGAGATCCGACTGACCAGAAAACAGAAATGGGCACTTTAGCCAATGAGCCCCAGTTCAATCGAGTCATGCAGTCGATCGAAGCCGGTATTGCTGATGGTGCGCAATTAATGACCGGGGGCGGACGCGCTCAAGGCGATCAATTAGGCAAAGGTCTGTTTGTCTCGCCAACCGTTTTTAAAGATGTCGATAACGCCTCGGTGTTGGCGCAAGAAGAGATCTTTGGTCCGGTTTTGTCGATTATCCCGTTTGACACGGAAGAAGACGCCATCGCCATTGGTAACGACTCGCGCTATGGATTGGCGGCAGGCATCTGGACCACGAACTTGAACCGTGCCATGCGTGTATCAAAAGCCATGCATGCGGGTAGCGTGTGGGTCAATACCTATCGGGCGGTTGCCGTACAAGCCCCATTTGGTGGGTTCAAAGAAAGTGGCTTTGGGCGTGAACGCAGTGAATGGGCACTCGACGAGTTCCTGGCACCCAAAAACGTCATGATTGACTACTCGGAGATGGCGCGCGATCCGTTTGCCATCAAGGTATAAGCCGCAGTATCCGAAGTTGCTCTAAAAACAAATCGCGTCCATGGTGCATTTTTTCTGCCCATTCTTGACCGGCATTTTCATCGGTGTCGTCAGTGATGTACTTAAAAGAGCGCCATGGGATTTGTTTGCGGTGACACGTCAAGGCCAGGGCGAAGAGCTCCATGTCGACAATATTGACGTTTTGCTCGATTAACCAGGGCTCTGTGGCGGTGACAAAACTGTCACCGGTGGCACAACGCACGCCCTCGTATCCAGAATGCAAAACACCCGGGGTGCCATCGAACGGTGTTGAACCTCGCGGTGCCAACGGTTCGGCCTGCATGTCGTGCTGCACGACGTCGGCGACCTCGACCAAACCACTGATTTCGGTTGATAGCCGACCGGCTGTGCCGAAGTTCACGACCGAACCTGGTTTATAAGTCTGAATGGCATCCATGAGCGCCAAAGCGGCATTGAGTTTGCCGATTCCGGTAAAGACGACGGGTATGTCATGCCCGAGCGGCTGGTCAGCAAGCTCTTTGGGTAAAGCCGTGACGATCAATGTGGTGGTCATGTGGCGGTCAGAAAAGTCAATGATTTGGAAAGGTTACACTTTCTTCGGTTAACTTACTGACAATTTCTTTCAAGCGCGGCGCTTTGCGAGCTCACGGTACAAAGCCTCGCGCGTGACGCTTAGCTCCGCGGCGAGCGCTTGCCAGTGCCCTTTTTCTGGTAGCACGTTGCCCTCATCTAACCACGCTTGTAATCGTGCACTGACCGTTGACAGTGAGCGTATCTCCGCGCGCACTCGGGCGGCTTGTACACTGCGCGCCAGTTGACAGGCCCACGCACGGGCCAGCGCCGGATGCTCGTCCATGGCTTGAAGGAAGCTTGTTTTAGTGACTGACGCCACCGTGGATGACCTGACCGCCACCGCGTCGCAGTGATATTGGGAGGAGTAGGCCGACGCCTCCGCCAAAACGGCATTTGCAGTGGCGTTTTGAAGCACCAAGGCATCACCTTGTGGCGTGTGGCGACGAAGTTGTACTTGGCCATCGATCACCCAAAACAGGTGCTGCACGGGTTGTCCCGTCAAAAACAACGTTTGCCCAGGCGCAAGCGCTGATCGGGTTGCGTTATCGAATAAATCAAAAAGGGTGGTGGACATGATTTCGATCATATGCCTAGCGGCTAGAGACTGCAACACTGATAACAATAGAAACCGAATCAGGATCCCTCCGATGTTGCGACCGCTTATCATCATGACAGCCCTGTGCATGCCTCTCCTAGGTAGCGCCCAAACCAGCCATTCGACCCATGCTCATGGTGCCAACGCCGCGCCTGACAAAGCCTCCGCTATGCCTACCCCTTACGCAGGCTTTGAGCAGCGCGACATCAAGAGCTTGTCGGAGCAAGACTTGGTTGAATTGCGTGAAGGTTCGGGTTGGGGCTTGGCGCCTGCTGCTGAGCTCAATGGCCAACCAGGTCCGTCGCACTTGCTGGCGTTGCGCGAACCCTTGGCATTGACTCCTGAGCAAGTCACGGCCATTGAGCAGATCTACGCTGAGATGAAAGCCCAAGCACAGCTCGCGGGCGAGCGATATATCGAGGCCGAGGCTGCCATCGAGGCGGGGTTTCGCCAAGACCAGTTGTCACCTGAAACGCTACGGGAGCTAATCATGGCCGCTGCGCAAGCACGTGCTGACTTGCGATTTGTGCATTTGTCGCGCCATTTGGAGACCCCGCCTTTATTGACCCCAGAACAAATTGAGCGCTACAACACGCTGCGAGGTTACGCGACACAAGACCCATGCGATGCCGTGCCAGAGGGTCACAACGCCGAGATGTGGCGGCGTCACAATCAGTGTGACTAACGGGTCGCACGGGTCACTCGCTATACTGTCTCTATACATAAACGAGAGGAGAACTCAGTTGAAATGGATCGTTACAGTCGTGGTTTTATTGGCGGCGCTTTTTTTCTATCCGCAGTTAAACGAGTCAGCTGATGCGCCATGTGCGGCCACTGAAAAGCGCTTTGCCCGTGCTGCCTTTGATCCCAAAGAGGGGGCTTCTGTGCTCGGCGCTTTGCTAGCGAGCGGTGTTTCCAACGGCGCTTTGGCCAGAGAGTTCGCCAAGAGTCATTACCCGAATCTCCCCGCCGCGATGGGTTGCACCGTGGTCTACTACCAGATGATGGCCGACCCGGAGATGCCTAAGCGCGCCATGGAAGCTCTGTAGCCTCTGTATACTTGAGGCTATATTTAACCACCGCTGGAAACCATCATGAAACACTACCGCATTGCCTGCATCCCGGGTGACGGCATCGGCAAAGAGGTCATCCCTGCTGGCCAAACGTTTTTAGAAGCCATCGCGGCGAGTATGCCTGATATCGAGTTCTCTTTTGAGGCGTTTGACTGGGGTGGTGACTATTACCGCACCCATGGTGTGATGATGCCTGAAGAGGGACTGACGGCTTTAAAACCGTTTGATGCCATCTTGTTCGGTTCGGCAGGCGACCCAGATATTGCCGATCACATCACCCTCTGGGGCTTGCGATTAAAAATCTGCCAAGGGTTTGACCAGTACGCCAACGTGCGTCCCACACGGATCTTGCCTGGCATCGAAAGCCCGTTGCGTCGGTGCGAACCGGGTAGCTTCGATTGGGTCATCGTCCGAGAGAACTCCGAAGGCGAGTACGCCGGTGTGGGTGGGCGTGCGCATCAAGGTCACCCCATCGAAGTGGCAACCGATCTGTCGATGATGACGCGGGCCGGCGTGACCCGTATCCTGCGTTACGCGTTTGAACTGGCGCGCTCACGGCCACGCAAGCAGTTGACTGTGGTGACCAAGTCCAATGCTCAGCGCCATGCCATGGTGATGTGGGATGAGATTGCGACTGAGGTGGCAGCTGAGTTTCCGGACGTGAAATGGGACAAAGAGCTGGTTGATGCTGCGACGGCGCGCTTGGTCAACAAACCCGATTCCATGGACACAATTGTGGCCACGAACTTGCATGCCGATATATTGAGTGATTTGGCCGCCGCCTTGGCGGGTAGCCTAGGCATTGCCCCAACCGGCAACATTGATCCTGAGCGTCGCTACCCCTCCATGTTCGAACCCATCCACGGCTCGGCGTTTGACATCATGGGCAAAGGATTGGCGAACCCGATCGGGACGTTTTGGTCGGTGGTGATGATGCTTGAGCATTTGGGTGAAGATCGCGCTGCGGCCGCTGCCATGCAAGCCATCGAACGAGTCACCGCCAACCCATTGCTGCACACCCGTGACTTGGGTGGTTTGGCGACAACGGTGCAAGTGACCCAAGCGGCATGCGACCTGGTGAAAGAAGCACTCACTTCAGGTCAAGCTGCTTAGGTTTGTTTCACCCCGTTTTTGTGATGCACGCAGGCGGGCCGATTGCGGTGGCTACCAATGGCTACTTTCAACCGGCCCGCGCTTTTTATGCCAAGGTTTGGACACACAATGCGCGACTCGATTCGTTCTGCGTGAGTGTGCAATGCCTACTTTTTTTGAATCAGCGTGCCTTGAAGGGCAGCTCGAAGACGTCAAATTCTTTTTAAGCCGTGGTCATCCCGTTAACAAACCTTTCGGTGATGGCTCTTTTGGTGACGACGCTTCCGGCGAGGGATTAACCCCCTTGATGCTCGCGGCGTCAATGGGCCATTTGAGTCTATGTCTCTTGCTCTTGCGCCATGGGGCGGATGTCGATTTAAGGAATAACAACAAACAAACCGCAGCAATGCTAGCCCAACAGGGTGGGTATCTGATGCTAGCGAAACTTCTGTGCGGCAAATCAGAGTATCGTCAAAAACACCGTTCCGCTGTTGCCCTGCCGTCCCGGCAAACGGAAAGCACCCGCCTAGCCCGGCTTTTATCCTACGGCATCAAGCGAGGTTTCTTATCCGATGCTCAGATCTACGCCTACCTGCCGGACTTGCGCAACAAACCGAAGCGTTTTGCGTTGATTTGCCAAGCGTTGAAAGACACCGGGATTGTGTTGCGTGACCGCGAGCCAGCGCTCGCAGTGGCCACGGCCGCACCGATGCACATCCGCTTAATCCCCGACACCGATTTACAAGCGTACGCCGATCAGCTGCTCCAGCAAATCGACTCGCCGCTGGCCTGTGCCATCGGTTTCCTATCGTCACCCCTCACTCATCAGGCTCACCAAACCAACCGAACCAACCAAGCCACCGTCAGGCGTTTTTAAGGGCGAGCCCGAGTTTGGCCTCTAGTGTTTGCGCCATCTGCAGGAAAGCACGATCTTGACCAGGCGCGCCGGCCAAGAGCACGCCAATCGGCAGACCCTGACTGCCCTGTCCATACGGCAGGGTGACACCAGGATTACCGAGGGCGCTCCAGATGCGTCCAAACATCGGATTGCCTGTGGCGTCCAGCCCCACAGGTGCTTCGCCGGCAGCCGCAGGCGCTAGCAGCACATCCACGTCTTTGAAGATCACTTCCAAGGCAGCGACAGACTTTTTGACGACGCCGTGGGCTTCAAATAAACGCTCGATACTGATGGCATAGCCTCTTTCGATCGCCTTGACGAGCCGATCCGAGCATCGGTCTCTGTGCGCACTGTATTCATCACTAAGCGACATGGCGGCCTCAGCTTCCATGATGTCGATCTGCGCTTGCAAGAGGGATTCAAATATTTTGGGTACGTCAACGTCCATAACGCTGACACCGGCTTCGCTCAGTTGTTGGGCGCAGGCCAAGACGAGTTTTTGTGAGCCGGCATCGGCGTGGTCCCACTCAGCCGTGCGAAACAGTCCAACGCGTGGTTTGTTGTCAACCGGTTCCGCCGGTAAAACCAAATCGTGTCGACGGCCAGAGGCGGCAGCGAACAAAGCAACATCGGCCACGCAATGCCCCATGGTACCGATGGTGTCAAAGCTATCAGCCAGCGGTTTAGCGCCCACCCGGTTGATGGTGCCAAAACTGGGCTTGTACCCCACAACCCCGCAATAGGAGGCAGGGCGATAAATCGAAGATGAGGTTTGACTGCCGAATGCCAGGGGCACCATGTGGGCGGCTAAGGCGGCAGCCGAGCCGCTTGAAGAGCCACCCGGTGTTCGTTTGAGATCGTGTGGATTGGCTGTCTTGCCGGGATAACGCCAGGCGAATTCGGTGGTAACCGTCTTGCCCAAGACAATGCCGCCTTGCGCTTTGCTGTGCACCACGCAAACCGCATCGGCGACTGGCCGATGATTCGGATAAATGGCTGAGCCGTAAGTGGTTGTCATGTCGACGGTATCGATCAAGTCTTTAACACCCAGTGGCAAGCCAAACAACAAGCCAGAGGCGGGATGATCATCAAGGACGCGGGCTTGCTTCAAGGCATTCTCAGCGTCCAACGCCGCAAAGGCCCCGACGGTTGGTTCAAGCTCGGCGACTCGCGTGACGTAGGCTTGCATTAGTTCAGAAGGTTTGAGCTTGCCTTGGCTGATTTGCGTCACAGCGACGTGGGCGGGTAAGCGGTGTAGGTCTTGAGTCATGGTTTCTATCTTCCCAGTTGTGTGCAGACACGATCGACATCAAAGTCACGGATAGCCCTTTATGCCTGCCGGACCTGCTTAGGTACAGTTGTTTTTTGCGGTGGGTATGCCAGCTATATGCCACGCCACCGTGCTTTGTTTTCCTGAATGCCTAAATATTCAATCGCCTCGATAAATCGCCCGCTCGGCGATGATGCGTCGCACGCCACCACGTGGATCGGCGGTGTCGTTCAAATACCTGGGCATGAGATGAATATGGACATGGGGCACGGTCTGCCCTGCATGTGGGCCATCGTTGATGCCAATGTTGTAGTCAATCGGTGCAAAGGCCTTATCGATCTGTGCTTTGGCCCGCCCCATCAGTTGCCACAGTCCATCCACTTCATCGCGCGCCAACATAAAGAATGAGCCGACGTGGCGCTTGGGGATGATGAGGGTGTGGCCTGGGTTCACAGGGAATAGGTCTCTGACCACAAAGCCGACATCGTTTTGGTCGAGGTAATGTTCGCTCGATAAATTGCAGAAGGGGCAGGGCTTAGGAGTGTCGGTTGGGCTCATGGGGCGCATCCAATTGGTTTAGACATGGCTACCCTTTTAAACCTGCCACCGTGGTGACGTAAAGACCAGAGGAAATAAACAGGAAAAAGGCAAAAACAAAAAGGTAAAAACAAAAAGCAAAAGGAAATGGGGCAGCAATCACAGTTTCTATTGACGCTGCTCGCTTGGATCGATGTCATGATCATCGGCAAAGGGCATGAGCGTACCGATGGGGTGATGGGGTAGGGCTTCAGTGATTAGCCAATCACGGGCAATGGGCCACAAATCCTGCTCAAAGCGTTGATGAAAAAAGGCAAAGTGTCCGATGGGTGTGTTTGCGGTGGGGGTGGGCGACAAGCGCAAGTGCCAGCGGGGTGCCCCAGAAAAATTGCGTAACAAGCGTTCAATCGCGGGTGTCGTGCCGAAGGGATCGTCACTCACGCTTACAGCCAAGAGATAGGCCTTGAATGACGCAAAACGCGTTTGCAAAGCATCACAAACCGCGGGCTCTAACTGAGAAGCGCCACCCGGGTCTCGGTAGGTGTCCACAAACCGCGCCTGTTTAACCACCCAGTCGCGCACCACCCCGGCTGGCGTGTCTTCCAACCAGCCCAGACGTTTGCCAGGAAAGTAACCCAACCACCGTGTGACGGCAGGCATAAAAACATGCCATTTGGCCCACATACGCCAGCGCGCAGTGGCGAGGTAGTCAGGCCAGTAAGCGTGTTGTGCACCCATGGTCAAGGCGCGGTCAATCGCTGTGTTCGAAGGGGCCATACCGATCAGTACGCCGCCTACGCTATGCCCCACCGCGCGAATGGGTTGTCCAGGAAATTGCTGCTGGGCGTATTGCAATATCGCTTCAAAATCGCACTCACCCCAGGTTAGCCAGCCTGCCTCTAAGTGTCGTAGATCGGGTGGTGCTGAGAGACCGATCCCGCGGTAATCGTAAATAAGGACGTCTGCCCCATGACGAAACAAATAATCGGCAAAGCGCCAATAATATTGGCAGCGTACCGAGGTGGCCGCATTGATGACGATGACGGGCCGAGGCGCTGCGCCTGCTGGCTTGTGTCGCCATTCAAAC
>Ga0102945_1000585_pt1 | contig 10990 bp, 4 predicted proteins | sample SalPonred_H2O_MG_FD_78207 | JGI IMG/M metagenome (GOLD analysis project Ga0102945, IMG submission 78207) | Salt pond water microbial communities from South San Francisco under conditions of wetland restoration - Salt Pond MetaG R2_restored_H2O_MG ...
ATATCAGATTAATTGTTGAAACTTCAAAAGCTCAAGAAACTGTTTTAAACAATACAGGAACTACCAAAGGCGGGACTGTGGGCGATGTTGTAATTGCAGTTTCATCTACAGTTGATCCAAATGAAGTATTTCGTCTAAACAACAATTTAAGAACTCCTGAAGAAAATAGACCAATTGGTTGGACTGCTGATTCTCTAGCAAAAGAAGCGCCGATTATTACATGGAATGGTAAAACACATTATATATTTAATTATAGAGGTGTTGATGCAGATGATAATATTGTAGATATAGCAGAAGATAATGCGTATGCTATTGTAGATATTGCAGATGCAGGGGAAGATATCAATATACCAGAAACTGCTAACGGACTTGCTTCGCCTGTGGTGCTAGGAAATGAAGTAATAACACTAAGAGCAGGTCTCAAAGCCGGAGCCGAAGGTGATATTACTATTAATATTTCTACTTGTCGTGCTACTTCGCATGATTTTCTAGATGTAGGCACAGGCGGATTTAACACTTCTAATTATCCGAATGATATTTTTGGTCTGCCTAGAGAAAAAAATCAAGCAAAAGAAGTTGAAGAGAGAACTAAAGGTCGTGTATTCTATGTAAGCACTGATCAAGATGGTATCTTTAGAGTTGGTAGATTCTTTGCAGTTGACCAAGGTACTGGCACTGTTACATTCTCAGCAAGTATTGCACTTTCAGATGTTGACGGTCTAGGATTTAAACGTGGTGTTGTTATTACAGAATTTTCAACAGATTCTGCTATGACTGATAATGCAACTGATACTGTACCAACCGAAAGTGCTGTGAGAGGATATGTAAACAGAAGACTAGGTTATGATGCAAACGGTACACCAATTGCAAATAAATTAGGACCAGGTGTGCTTGCACCTAACGGCGCTGTGCCGATGACAGACGATCTCAATGCAGCGGGCAATACAATTACCAATCTAAAATCACCTGTTACTGATTCTGATGCAGCAACCAAACGTTATGTAGATAATACTATTCAAACTAAAGATACTATGGTTGGACTTTCAGATGTAGAAATCAACGATTATGCAGATAGTCAGCTTTTGGTATCAACAGGATTTAAAAAGATATTTGTAGAACTTTCTGAAATTCTAAATGGTCCGTTTGAAGTAGGGCAATTGTTTACTGGAAATACTTCTGGTGCAGAAGGACAAATCAAAGATCTGTTTGATACTACTATTGCTGATACTCCTGTAGTTGCTATTGTATATACACCTATATCAGGAACTGTTGTTGAATCTGAAACAATTAGAGTAATAGGCAATGCAGAGGGTCCTGTACTGAGGCAGCCAATTGACGAATGGGCAAATGGTCTTGCAAATCCAGCAAGCGATTTACTCGTAGACACTGATAGAGTAATTACAACAGACAACGGTCAAGTTACAAGTCGTTATACTACTCTCAATTTCCAATATAAATCAAACAGTATTGTTAACAGTGATGTAAATGCTAGTGCAAATATAGCACAAAGTAAACTAAATCTCAATGCTGCAACTACAAGGGCAGACAGCACTGGTATTACACAAAATGACCTAGGAATTTCAGCGTTTGACGAAAGTATTTTCACTACAGATACTGGCTTTGTAAGCATTGAAGATGGTGGGTTGTCACTGAGGAAAATTGAAAGAATCACAGATAACACAGTATTAGGTAATTGGAGCGGCGACAATCAAGACGGTGATATTGACGCTATCAGTTTTGAAACTGTAATTGATCAAGGTGGCGGTATTCTTGACGACGATTTTACTGGTACGGTATTAAGCACAGAAGATCCAGGCGAAGCATTGGTAAAAATCGGTGCTGGTGAATATGCAATATCTAACATTACAACCGCAGGTGCAGTAAATTCTATAGTAAAAACAGATGCTAACGGTAGTATACAGGTTAACAGTCTAATACTAGGCGGTGATCCCAGCTACGAAGTTCTTTCACTTGATACAACAGAATTGGTATTTAAAACTCCTGCGCAGGGAGAAATACTAAGAGCAGTAGGTAATACTGGTACTAGCGGTAACACAAGTCCAGATATTAATATCCCTGGACATTTAAATATTGGCAACACAGGCGTTGTAGAAAGTACTTTACAAAATCAATCAAACTTTGGAGGTGAAAGTGCACTAGGTGTAGACTGGATATACAGTTCGTTTATAGAAGCACCAGGTGAAAAAGGAGCAGCTTCGACAGGTTTGGCAATTGGTTCAGATACTGGCAAAACTACACAAGGTCAAGTTGGTATAGTAGTAGCTAATGCAGCAACTAGTTCTAGTGTATCACCGTTTATCTTTAGCAGTACAGGTGCAGTGCCTGACATTACCGAAACCTATGATATAGGCAGTTTAACAGCAAAATATGCAACGATGTATGCCGACCTGTTTAGTGGTACTGCACTCGAAGCATTTTATGCGGACCTTGCAGAAAATTATCTAGGTGATGTAGACTACGAGCCAGGTACTGTGTTGATATTCGGCGGTGACAAAGAAGTAACAACTACTTCGGTACGCGACGATCACAGAGCTGCAGGTGTTGTTACTACTAATCCTGCTACCTTAATGAACAGTCATTTAGAAGGCGAGCATGTAGTAGGTCTTGCACTGCAAGGACGTGTGCCCTGCAAAATCATAGGAAAAGCAGAAAAAGGTGACATTGTTGTTACCAGTGCTGTTCCTGGTTATGGCATGGTGAATAATAATCCTAAACCAGGTACTGTGATAGGAAAAGCTCTTGAAAGTAAAACAACAACAGACAAGGGCACAATAGAAGTAGTTGTAGGTAAGCACTAAAGGATAAATTATGGCAAAAAAGATAATTGATATAGGATCATCGCCTAACAAAGGAGACGGTGATCCTCTAAGAACAGCATTTGATAAAGTTAATGAAAATTTTACTGAATTGTATGATGCAAATTTATCCGATCCGAGCAACATCGGCAGTGATATTGTGCCCGGCACTGACAGTGCTTTTGATCTAGGTTCAGAAGACAAACAGTGGGCAGATATTTACGTCAGTGATTTTATATACCTTAACGGACAACGCTTAGAAGCATCAACCACTGGTGCAATTTTAGTTAATGGTAGTGCTGCACAACAAGTAATTGATATCAAAGGTTCGGTGTTTGCAGACGATAGCACAGTATTAGTAGATGCAGTAGCTGGTAAAGTAGTCGGTGTCAGTGAACCTAGCAGTTTTCTAGCACCGCAGTATACACAAGCTGAGATAGATGATATTACTCCGCAACCTGGCTTAATTGTCTACAACACAACTACTGGTAAATTTCAAGGCTATGCTGAAGATGCGTTTGGAGACAGCATAGCAGCTTGGGCGGATTTACACTAAATATGTATAACAATAGGGCTTGGAAACATGGCGAATAGATATCCACTAATACTAGACACTACAGACGGCAATAAAATCAAAGAATTGCCCGAGGGTGATAATCTTTATCTTAGAACAAACAGCATAGAAGAAGTGCAAAACATAAATGCATTGGGTGTTATAAATGCTGCTGATATTACAATCGCCGGTGAAAGACTACAACCTAAAACTATACTAGATTTAACAGATACTCCGAGCAGTTATACTGGCCAAGCAAACAAAATCTTAAAAGTAAATTCAGCAAGCAACGGTATAGATTTTGTAGACATTGCTGATATAGGCGACATAACAGCAGGTAATATTAATCTCACTGGCAATATTAATCTCACTGGCAATATTATTCCTACAGAAAACGATTTTAGCGACTTAGGATCAGATATTAGTCGATTTAATAATGTATTTTCTAACAATCTTTACGGTGACCTTAGAGGTTTTGACGGTTCATTGGTATTTGATGCAGCTACAAGTAAGATTTTATACGCTGCTATTGTCGGTGCGCCTAACAGTCTTTCTGAGTTCACAAACGATATTGGTTATGTTACAATATCTGAAGTTGACGAGTATCTCAACAACAATCTCACAATATCAGATTTTAGAGGATCTGTTTTTGCTGACGATTCTACCCTACTAGTTGACGGTGTAGCAGGCAGATTGAATCCTGCTGCAATCTTCGGTGAATTCGGAGGCGAAGTAAGCGGACCTAGTTTTAGAACTTCAACACTGATTAATGAAACTGATTTACTTATTACTACAGATGGTACTTTTTTAACACAGACTATTGACATTCAGCCCGGCGGCACTACAAGCTTTGTAAACATAATTTCTTCGAATATACAGTTTTTAGGAGACATTGTAAATAGACTTCAACTCGAAGAAGGTGTTGATGTTAAAAATGGTATCACAGGTGATGTTACAGGTTCTGTATATTATGATGACAGCACACAAATCATCGATGCTGTATCTGGAAAAATTGTATCCCCAACTGTGGCAGGCAACGCAACATTTGAAAATAGCGTAACTGTTGATGAAAATCTCACAATCACAGGTGACCTAATCGTAGAAGGCACAACTACAAGTGTAGAAACAGAAAACACTACTATCAAAGACAACGTGATTGTTCTAAATCAAGGCGAGTCTGGTGCAGGCATTACAAACATCACTGCTGGATTAGAAATTGACAGAGGCACAGAACCTAATGTTTTATTTGTTTATGACGACAGCATAGACAAATGGTCGTTTGGCACAGAAACTGTCGTAGCAGCTACAGTCGAAGCTGAATTAACTGGGAACGTAATCGGCGATGTTACAGGTAACGTAGACGGTGATGTCACAGGCAACGTAACTGGTAATTTAGACGGTGACGTAAACGGTTCTATTTTTGCTGATGATTCTACACTGTTAGTTAACGGAGTTAATGCAACTGTACCAGGAACACTGACAGGCAGTTGGAGCAATACAGGAAATGTGTTTAATGTAATTGGCAACGGATTGGCACTGTCTACACCTAGTTCTGCGTTTTCTGCAACTGACAGTGCTTTGTCGTATAGTTTGACTTTCAGTGACGGATCATTATCTTATGCAATAACCGACACAGGTATTAGCATAGCGTTTTCTGATGCCGACGAATCACTTGCTGTATCAATAGGTGACAATGGATTTAACTTCAATCATTCCGACAATAATACTAGTGAATCTCTATCAATTGACAATGGTAATTTAAATGCAAGCTTGTCAGGCAACGTAACATTGTCTTTGACTGATTTTAACATATCAAACACTGGAACAGTCAATTGGACAGTTGGAAATAACTTACTAGTAACTGCACCTAATGTTTCAATAGATGCCGACGGTGTTAATGCAAACATAACCGGTAATATAGATAATACTATACTAGATATTGGTACTACAGATGCAACAGCAATTAATATAGGCAATCCTAGTAGTGCTATTGTTATGGACGGCACATTACAGCTAAACAGTGCACTGATTGTTAATAACCTTGTTGCAGACGATGACATTACAATAACCACAGCCGAAGGCGACAACAACGCAATAACACTTGCGCCACAAGGTACTAATACAGTTGTTAACGTTAACGCAGATAACATAAGATTGTTTGGCCCTATAACTACAAATATAAATGCCATAGCTGGAATTACAGGTGATATAGTAGGCTCAGTTTTCGGCGATGATAGCACAGCATTAGTAGATGCTGTAAATAACCAACTTAACGCAGAAAAACTTACAGTTGATACTGTCGAAAGCACAAGTGGACTTATTCTACTATCACAAGCTGGCATTAATATGACTGCTACAACCAGTGCACTATTAAGATCTTTAGATGGTAATTTTGATATTTCGGCATCAAATGGCATAGCAAGCTTGTCAACAAACAGTAGTGCAGGCAGCGTCAGCGTAGATGACGTTACAGGTAATATTAACATAGCCACAACCGGAGTTACTACAATACAGGGTGCAGCAAGTGCACCTGTTAACATAGGAAGCGGCACAAGCGGCACAGTTACATTAGGCAACGGAACAAACACTATTGTTGTCGCAAACGGAAGCACTGTTGATTTCACAGGTGTAGACGTAACATCCCTAGAAGATGCTGTAATTGACTGGGCTCCAATTGTTAGCGGAGTATTAGTAAATAACGGGTTGCCTGTACTTCCTACACAGACGTTGGACATATCGGGTTCGGTATTTGCTGAAGATAGCAGTGTTATGATAGACTCTGTGAACTTTACTATGTTCTCAGATGCAATGACGCTTACACCACTCAGTGCTGAACCTGCAGAATTTGTAGCAGGTATGTTAGTAGCGGCAGACGGTGTAAACTGGGATCCAGCAACTAAATCAGGTACTGTGCCTTATCCGGTTTTTTATGACGGAGTATCATGGAACGCATTATATTAATAGGAGAAACAAATGGCAATAGAATTAATTAATGTAGGGCAGATTGCCAACGACGGTACAGGCGACGACCTTAGAGAAGCATTTGTTAAAATAAATCAAAATCTCGAAGAACTGGATCTTCGAGACGACGAACAAACTACTGCTTCTAATCTTGGCAAAACGGGTGAAGGTGTCTTTGCTCAAAAAATAAACTACGACCTACAATTTAAAAGATTAGTTGCAGGCGATAACGTAATTTTGTCTACAACTGACAACACAATTGAAATTGATGCAGATGTTGGAATTAAAAGTCTAACAATTGATACAGATTCTGGATCTATTATTCAAAATAACAATTCTTCATCTATTCAAATCAAAGGAGGGGAAGGAATCGAAACTTCAGTTGACGGAGATTCGATTGTAATAGATAATGTAAGTATAACAGACCTATTATCTGATCCAAATCCTAGGCTTGGTTCAACTCTTGATGCACAAGATAACGATATAATTAATGTAAACACATTATCAAGCATTAACATACAAAGTTTAGTTCACGGCATTGATGTAAGAAATATCAACAACAATATCGAAACACTGGAAACACAAGTTAATGAATTGTTTATAGATTTCGATTTTGGAAAGTTTGATCAAATTGTTACAAGTATATTCGAATGGCTTATATCTAGTGCTGATGTCGATTTTGGAACATTTACCAATCCTGATCCGAGAACGGTTGAGCTAGGCCTGATATCATAAATCGATTACGATAAATATTAAAAAGGAATCGTAATATGGCAGAAGTTTCGCTGTGGAATATCCCAACAGGTATAGAATTAAGCACATTTATTGAGCGTAGACAGATAGAACTAGATTTGCCTATTGCAAACGGATTCGCCGATGTTGACATAGAATTAATCAGTGGTGATTTGCCCGGTGGCATTAGAATACAAGGCACTAAACTAGTAGGTACTACTTTCGAAGTAATTCGAGACACTGTTTTTACTTTTGTGTTAAGAGCATATTGGCAAGGGTATTTTGACGATAGAACAATAAAAATTGTAGTAGTAGGTCCCGACGAACCTGAATGGCGAACTCCAAAAGGGTTGTTGCCTGTTGGCACAAACAACACTTATTTTGTTTTAGACAGTCAATTAGTAGATTTTCAACTTTTAGCTGTGGATCCAGATATAAGTGCAGGCGACGAACTGGACTTTTTTGTAGCCAAAGGCGATGGTGTGTTGCCACCGGGATTAGAATTAACCAATGATGGTAAGATACAGGGTATTACAGAACCATTGCTAAGTCTTGATAAACCATTTCAAGGCGGAGGCTATGACACAATGCCCTACGGCGATTTTCCTATAGATTATGCCGTACTAGATTCGAACGGTTATGACAGCTATCCGTTTGATTCTCAGAATTTTGGATTTTCAGAACCTACTCAGAGTTTGAAGAAATTGAATCGCTATTATCCATTTGCTGTTACTGTTACAGACGGTGACAGTTTTGCAAGAAGAGAATTTAATATCTATGTTGTCGGAGATGATTATCTAAGAGCAGACAATACTGTAATGCAGGTAGGCACAGGAGTGTTCACAGCAGATGTAACTCATATTCGTACTCCTAAATGGCTAACATCTCGCGATCTAGGAATGAAGCGTGCTAACAACTATACTACAATCTATCTAGATATTATAGATCCTCCTACACTGTTAGGAGCAGTAGTTTATACGCTAGAAGACGTAAATGACGACGGCTCGCCTTCAGATTTGCCGCAGGGATTAAACTTAGACAGTAGAACTGGTGAAATAGTAGGTAGATTGCCATATCAGCCTGCGATAACAGAAGATTATAAATTTACAGTAAGAGCAACTCGTTTTACAGGCGATTTAGAAACTTTGGAAATTGTCGGAAACTTTTTTGAAGATACATTACTGGGCAGAAACAGTTTCAAAGTATTTAAACTAGACAGAACTGGTGACATAGACAGTGTAAACGATTTGAGAGAACTGGTAGGCAGAGACATTTTACTTAACAAGAGACTTTACGAAGTTATAAATGTCGACGACTCAAATCCTGACTATGATGTTATTTTTATAGACAAACCATTGGCTCCTAGTATCAGTTTGCTCTTGAGTAGAACCGGTAGTACAGGTGACAATTATATTTTTGTATCTAGATTAAGTGAAGAAGAAAAAGAAAAATATCAAGGACGCACTTTAAATTTTGGCAATGACGGATCCTATACTATTACAGATATTGCTCCGTACATAGAATATGAAATAGAAAAATTAACAGCAGGACCTATATTGCCTGCGACAGTGCCGCAATTCATACAAGTAGGTGATGGCTATTTTGCGGGTGAATTTGTAGAATATACCGAAGCTGCCGGCGGCGATGGGAAAATTTACAAATGCACAGAAGCACATACTGTGCAGCCTATAACAGACGGAGACGGTCTTGCTGTTATAATCGACGGTGTTACACAGGTAGACTTAGAAACAGACAAATGGAATTTGGTTGCTGACAGTTTAAATGATTTATCAACAGAAGATCAAATTTCTGCATCAAAGCAAACACTTGAAGATAAGTTTGGAGGTGTTGCATACATAGAAGTGATAGAAGAAAATCGTTGGAGAATTAGACTAAAAAGCACTGCACTTACACGTATATTCTCACAAATTAAAGAGTTTTTTACCGACGCTGACGATTTTAGAATACAATTATTACGAGATAATGAGCACAGAATAGAACTATCAAATAATCTACAATTACAACTTAATCAGGGCAGAAATATCGGCATTGCACTATTTCAAAATGACAGCTTTAATAAATTTATTACTGTTGCAGATACAGACGATGAAGTAAACACACCTAGTTCTGCAAAAACATTTGAACTAAAAGTAATAGGCGAAATTGATTCAACTATAAAATGGCTTACTGATCCTTTCTTAGGAACTATCAATGCAAACTTTGTAAGTAATCTAAAAGTAGAAGCCGAAACTACGGTGCCTGATACTAATATGATCTACACTGTAGTTGATGGAAGATTACCATATGGTATGCGTTTAAACACCAGAGGAGAAATTATCGGCAGTGCAAATCAGTTTGCGACAGAAGATCAACTAGGGTTGACTACATTTGATAATAAAACTACATCTTTTGACGGTGCTGCACCGGGTATAACTTCATTTGATAGAGAATTTGATTTTACTATTCAAGCAAGAGACAGATTTAATTACAGTGCCATTACAAGAACATTTACTCTTAGAGTAGAAGATTTAGATAACACACAGTACACAAATATAATTGCTCGTCCGTTTCTCAAACCTGCACAAAGAGAATTGTATCAAGAACTTATCAGCAACTCAAATATATTTACACCTGATTTTATCTATAGACCAGATGATGAAAATTTCGGCATTCAAGATAAAATTGAAATGTTGATATATGCAGGAATCGAAGCTAAACAGGTTCAACACTTTGTTGCAGCCGCAGCAAAAAATCACAAAAGAAAACGCTATGTCCTAGGCGAACCTACCAAAGCTATTGCAAAAGAAACACTGTCAGACGAAGTAACTTACGAAGTAGTATACATTCCTGTGTATGATCAGTATGAATCAGAAAATGGAAAAACTAAAAAAAGTTTCACTATTAATACAAAAAAGAAAATCACGGCCGACAGTATCCAGTATGCAGGTGTCGACGACGAGACAAAAACCGGTTTAGGTTATACTAGTTTACCTGTGTATGGTAGAAATATAGTAAGATTTGTATTTACAAATGACAGCGACACACTGATAATTGAAACTAGAGATGGCGATGTTAATTTAGATGTAGACAACAACGATTTTGATTTAGACATTAGAGATAACGGTGATATCAGTATTGAATTGACATTAAGTGACAGTGAACCATATCGACTAAGACCTGCAAATGCAAACACTGTTAAAGCAGATTCTAATGCTATAAAAGTTTCTGATGCAAAAGATCAAAAAAAGTATATATCAAGTTTAGAACACATGCGAGATAATATCAAAGACATAGGCGAAAGTGAAAGAGCATATCTGCCACTGTGGATGAGAACTGCACAGCAGGGATTTCAACAACTGGATTATGTAAGTGCAATTCCAATCTGTTACTGCAAGCCGGGCACAGCAGACGACATTATACTTAATTTAAAAAACAACGAATTTGATTTTAAACAGATCGACTTTGACATTGATCGTTATATAGTTCAAAGAACCGAAGACAAAAGCATTGAACAATACATTTTATTTGCCAACTATCAATTCAATGTATAAATATACTAAAGAGGATATAACATGGCCAGTAATATAGAATTTCAAACAATAGATGCAGCATATCCAGTTGCAGGTGTTGACAACGACACACAGGGTTTTAGAGATAATTTTCAAATTATAAAAGACGGATTAGGCACAGCAAACGGTGAAATATCTGAACTGCAAGAATCCGCTGCTAAATTAGATGAAGAGAACAATTTCAATGGCTCACAAGTAGCAGGAGCACTTTTGGTAGATACAAGGCACGTTACTTCAATTAACGGTGCTCCGTTACTTACAGGAGTAGAAATTGATGTTTCTACTGCACATTATCATCGATACGTAATAGGCAGTGATGCAACAATTACTGTTTTGGGATGGCCGGATGACAGTTATGC
>Ga0102945_1000586_pt1 | contig 10977 bp, 9 predicted proteins | sample SalPonred_H2O_MG_FD_78207 | JGI IMG/M metagenome (GOLD analysis project Ga0102945, IMG submission 78207) | Salt pond water microbial communities from South San Francisco under conditions of wetland restoration - Salt Pond MetaG R2_restored_H2O_MG ...
CCTTCGTGGACTGGGAGGGACGCCCTCGTCCGTTCGGCCAAGTGTTCCGCGACGCCATGATGGGATCCGATGCCTACGTCCTGGGCATGCTGGCCAGTGCGCTGGAACACGCGCAGCCATCGAGCGTTACCGACATCCGAGCCGAACTCGGGCGCTTGGGGCCGTGGAACGGCGCACGCCCGGATTTCCCGCAGGTTCCCGCCTCCGAACACGTTTCGGCGGATTCCTCGATTCCTGCTGGCGACGGCGTCCGACTGGAAACCTGGCGACTGCTGTTGGATCTCGGCGTGATGCAAGAAGGCGATCCGCACCTGTCGGCCACTGCCCGACCCACGGTGGCACGCATGTCCAGTGCCACTGCACGCCGCCACGGAGTCGATGCGCAGGTCCGGATCGAGGGGCCGAGTGGTGCGATCGTGCTTCCCGTCGAGATCGATGAGTCGATGGTCGAGGGGGCGCTCTGGGCCCCGATGAATTCGCAAGGCTGCCGTGTCTATCGCGACTTGGGCATCGGGTACGGCCACAACGTGCGCATCACCTCAGGAGGCTCGGCATGACCAGTGGACAGTTCGGGCTTTTCGGTGGTGACCCGTGGTGGTTGGTGATCGGTAAAGCGGTCGTGATCTTCGGCCTGCTCGTGCTGATCACCTTGTTCACCATCTGGTGGGAACGTCGCGTGGTGTCGCGTATGCAGAACCGCGTCGGGCCCAACCGGGTTGGACCCCAGGGTCTCCTGCAGTCCTTGATGGACGGCTTCAAACTCGCTTTTAAAGAAGAAGTAATCCCCAAGGCCGCGCACGTGGGGGTCTACTGGATCGCACCGGTTATCTCGGCAACTGCAGCGTTCATCGCCTTCGCGGTGATTCCCTTCGGGCCCACCGTCTCGGTATTCGGAGTGGAAACTCCCCTGCAGTTGACCGACTTCCCGGTCTCGGTGCTCTACGTCTTGGCGATCGCCTCGATCGGCGTGTACGGGCTCGTCCTCGCCGGTTGGTCATCAGGGTCGACCTATCCACTCCTGGGTGGCTTGCGCTCGACGGCGCAGGTCATCTCCTACGAGATAGCCATGGGGCTGTCCTTCGTCGCGGTATTCATCTATGCCGGATCGATGTCGACCTCGCAGATCGTGCTGGCCCAGCAGCCGATCTGGTTCGCCGTGATCTTGTTACCGAGCTTCTTGATTTACGTCACTTCCATGGTAGGTGAAACCAACCGCGCACCCTTCGACCTTCCTGAGGCCGAGGGGGAACTCGTCGGGGGTTTCCATACCGAGTACTCATCGCTGAAATTCGCGATGTTCTTCCTCGCCGAGTACATCAACATGGTCACCGTTTCCGCGCTGGCCACCACACTGTTCCTCGGTGGCTACCTGGCGCCCTGGCCGCTGTCCCTGTGGGACGGTGCCAATTCGGGTTGGTTGCCGGTGTTGTGGTGGATCATCAAGGTACAACTATTCATCTTCTTGTTCATCTGGCTCCGAGCAACGCTGCCACGACTGCGGTACGACCAATTCATGAAATTCGGTTGGAAGGTCCTCATCCCCGTTGCATTGATCTGGATAGTGGTCGTGTCCATTGCCCGGCTGTTCCGCACCGATGTTGCACTGACGAATACCGAGTTACTCGTAGTCGGCGCCGTGTCTATCGCGGTGCTGTTGGTCGGCGCTTGGCTGCTTCAAGTGCGAGCAGACCGACGAGCGGATCGACGAAGCCAAGCCGAGGAGGAGCACGCTCGTCGAGCAAGTGAGGTGCTCACTTCGGCGTCAACCGGTCATCCCGTTCCACCATTGCCGGGTCAACGATTCGAATACACCCCACGCCGCTCGAGTGTCACGGTCGCCAGCGCGACTGAAATAACCGACGGCGATGCAATCGGGCAGGAGAACCCAGATGGCTGAGCTACCCCAGGCCGTACGCGGATTCGGTGTCACCTTCGGCACTATCTTCAAGAAGGTCGTCACCGAGCAATACCCCGAAGACAAGCAGCCGACCAAGCCTCGGTTCCACGGACGCCACCAACTGAACCGTTGGGCAGACGGCTTGGAGAAGTGCATAGGTTGCGAATTGTGCGCATGGGCTTGCCCAGCGGACGCGATCTATGTGGAGGGTGCGGACAACACCGACGAAGGGCGCTTCTCGCCGGGGGAACGGTACGGCCGGGTGTATCAGATCAACTATCTGCGCTGCATCTTCTGCGGGCTGTGTATCGAGGCGTGCCCCACCCGTGCGCTCACCATGACCAACGAGTACGAATTGGCCGATAGCAGCAGGGCTGATCTCATCTACGAGAAGGACCAACTCCTCGCTCCATTGCTGCCCGGTATGGTTGCGCCGCCCCACCCCATGGTGCCGGGTACAAACGAGCAGGACTACTACTCGAATAAGGTCACCGGAGCCGTGCCAGAACAGCAGATGAACGCCTCATCGGGCGAGGACGTCGAGAACGCCTCATGACCGGAGGCGAAATGGGGACCGGGGAGACGATCGTCTTCTGGGTCAGCGGCACTCTGGCTGTGATCGGTGCCCTGGGCATGGTCATCTCCCGTAAGGCCGTGCATAGCGCCCTGTTCATCGCACTGACGATGATCAATCTGGCTGTCTTGTATGTCGCGAACTTCGCGCCCTTCTTGGGCATGGTGCAGATCATCGTTTACACCGGCGCCGTGATGATGCTGTTCTTGTTCGTACTGATGGTGGTCGGTGTTGATGCATCGGATTCCCTGATCGAAACGATTAAGGGTCAGCGCGTTGCCGCACTGCTCATGGGCATCGGATTCTCGGTGCTGCTGATCGCCGGTCTCGGTAATGGTCTGATGAACACGACGTCGGTAGGTCTGGACGCGGCGAACTCCGCGCAGGGTGGCAACGTCGAAGGCTTGGCCTTCTTGATCTTCACCGATTATCTGATCGCCTTCGAGGTCACGGCAGCCTTGTTGATCACTGCGGCTATGGGCGCAATGATCCTGACCCACCGCGAGCGTTGGTACCCCCGGCGCACGCAGCGAGAACTCTCCGAGGAGCGATTCGCCGCGGGTGAGCACCCCGGCCAGCTTCCACCTCCCGGCGTCTATGCCCGGCACAATGCCGTCGACACACCCGCTCTGCTGCCCGATGGCAGCACGAGTTCCCTGAGTGTTCCCGATCCGCTGCGCTCGCGTGACGATGTCCGAGAGGTGAACCAAGACGACCTAGACGAGATTCGGCAGCTTTCCGCCGGCGCCTCGACCACCGAAGAGAACGATCGATGAATCCAGCCAACTACATCCTGCTCTCGGCGCTGTTATTCAGCATCGGTGCTATCGGTGTCCTGGTGCGCCGCAACGCCATCATCGTCTTCATGTCCGTGGAGCTCATGCTCAACGCGGCGAACCTCGCTTTCGTCGCATTCGCCAGGATGAACGGCAATCTTGACGGTCAGGTGGTCGCCTTCTTCGTGATGGTGGTCGCCGCGGCCGAGGTGGTGGTGGGCTTGGCCATCATCGTGACTATCTTCCGTACTCGTCGATCTGCTTCGATCGATGAACCCAACTTGTTGAAGTACTAGCGAACAGGACCGATACGTGACCGAGGTACTCCCCGCCGAGGGGATCTACTCCCTGCTGTGGGTGCTCATCGCACTCCCAGCAGCCGGCGCGTTGATCCTTCTGTTGGGAGGACGACGCACCAACACCTGGGGCCCCTATCTCGGTGTGCTCACGATCGCCGGCTCCGCGGTGATCGGTGTGTTGATGCTGTTGGCGATGATGGATCAGTCCGCCGAGCAGCGGACAATCGTCCAGAACGTCTACGACTGGGTATTCGTCGGGACCTTCCAGGCATCATTCGCACTCCAGCTCGATCAGTTATCGATCGTTTTTGTCCTGTTGATCACCATCGTGGGTGCCCTGATCCACGTGTACTCGTTGGGATACATGGCGCATGATCCGGATCGTCGCAAGTTCTTCGCTTATCTGAACCTGTTCGTGGCGGCCATGCTGCTGCTCGTCCTTGCCAATAACTACCTGCTCTTGTATGTCGGCTGGGAGGGCGTGGGGCTCGCGAGTTATCTGCTGATCGGCTTCTGGCAGCGCAAACCAAGCGCCGCGGCTGCGGCGAAGAAGGCTTTCGTCATCAACCGGGTGGGCGACGTAGGCCTGTCGGTGGCGATCATGCTGATCTTCGTCACCTTCGGTTCGATCACCTTCCAGGACGTCTTCGGGCAGGCCAGCGAAGCTAGCGAGGGGACCCTCACCGCGATCGGCCTGCTGCTCCTGCTGGCGGCTGCGGGCAAGTCCGCACAGTTCCCCTTGCAGGCCTGGCTGCTCGATGCGATGGAGGGCCCCACCCCGGTCTCGGCGCTTATCCACGCGGCCACGATGGTCACCGCCGGCGTTTATCTCATCGTGCGCAGCAATGCGATCTACAACGCCGCCACGTGGGCGGCCACCGCGGTGGTCATCGTCGGTCTGATCACCATTTTCATGGGCGCGATCATCGGGTCCGCGAAAGACGACATCAAGAAGTCCCTCGCTGGATCGACGATGAGTCAGATCGGCTACATGGTCTTTGCCGCCGGTCTCGGGCCGATCGGCTACGTCTTCGCGATCTTCCACCTGCTCACCCATGGCGTCTTCAAGGCCGGCCTGTTCTTGGGCGCTGGGTCGGTCATGCACGGAATGAACGATGGCGTCAACATGCGTCGCTACGGAGCCCTCAAGGGTCTGATGGTGATCACGTTCATCACGTTCATGGCCGGCTACCTAGCCATCATCGGTATTCCGCCCTTCTCTGGCTTCTGGTCGAAGGACGAAATCATCCACGCCGCCTTCGAACGCAACTCCATCATCGGTATCGCCACGATTCTGGCTGCGGGCATTACCGGCTTCTACATGACTCGCATGATCGCCATGACCTTCTTCGGCAAGGCTCGTTGGGAAGAAGATGCCCATCCGCATGAATCACCAGCCGTGATGACCATTCCGCTCGTCGTCTTGGCTCTCGGCTCGACATTCATGGGCATGGCCTTGTTGTTCTGGGGGAACATCGAGTACTGGCTCGAACCGGTAGTCGGCTACGAATCGGTACCGACACCGCTCCCCACCTGGGTCTACATCGCCGTAACTCTCGTGGTCGTCATCATCGGCGCGATCATCGGGTGGGTCATGTACGCCCGCAAGGAGGTTCCTGTCGAACCACCGCACGGGAACGTTCTCACGCGCGCGGCCCGTCAGGATCTGTACGGGGATGCGATCAACGATGTTCTCGTGGTCGAACCGACGTACACCTCCGCCCGAGCCCTCACAACCTTCGACACCAAGGGAGTCGACGGATTCGTCAACTGGACCGCGACCTTCGTCGGTGATCTGGCCAAGCGCCTGCGTCGGACGCAAAGTGGCTTCGCTCGCTCCTACGCCTTGTCCATGGTCGGGGGCGCCATCGTGCTCCTTGTTGCCCTGATTCTGGTGAGGCTCTCGTGACTTCGTTCCCGTGGTTGACTGCCATCGGAGTGCTGCCCCTGATAGGTAGCCTCGTGGTGGCGTTGCTGCCGAAATCAAAGCCCGTGGTGGCCAAACAGATCGCTTTGGTCGTCTCGCTTGCAGTACTTGGCATGACCATCGCCATGGCACTGCAGTTCGACGGCAAATCCAGCGAGCCATTCCAGTTCGTCGAGTCCTACCCGTGGATTCCCGCGTTCGGAGTGAACTACTCGGTGGGCGTCGACGGCATCGGGCTGGTCCTCGTCGCCCTCGCTGCCACTTTGGTTCCCATCACGATCCTCGCTGGCTGGCGCGATATCGAAGGAGACCAGGAGTCCGAAGGATCCGTCAAGGGTTATTTCGCGCTTGTTTTGGTGCTGGAATCCTTGATGATCGGCGTTTTTGCGGCGACCGATGTCTTCTTGTTCTACGTCTTCTTCGAAGTGATGCTCGTTCCCGTCTACTTCATGATCGGCAGGTACGGCGGTCCGCAGCGTGCCTATGCTGCCATCAAGTTCCTGCTGTATAGCTTGCTCGGTGGCCTGTTCATGCTCGCCGCTCTCGTTGGACTGTATGTAGTTTCCATTCGAGAACTCGGCACCGGCACGTTCGACTTCCTATCGCTGGTTGGCATGGACATCGACCCGAACACCCAGAAGATGCTGTTCCTCGGATTCTTCTTCGCCTTCGCGATCAAGGCACCGCTGTGGCCTTTCCACACCTGGTTACCCGACGCCGCAGCCGAGTCCAAGCCGGGAACCTCTGTCCTGCTCATCGGTGTGCTCGACAAAGTCGGCACTTTCGGGATGATCCGCTACTTGTTGCCGATTTTCCCGGCTGCAAGTGAGTTCTACGCCCCGGTGGTAATCGGCATGGCTCTGATCGGCATCTTCTATGGCGCCTACATCGCCTTGACCGCCAAAGACATGAAGCGGTTGTTCGCTTACTCGTCGATGTCTCACTTTGGTTTCATCACCCTGGGCATCTTCGTTTTCACCAGTACTGCGCAGACCGGCGCGGTCATCTACATGGTCGCCCACGGTCTGTCCACGGCGGCGTTGTTCTTGACCGCTGGCTTCTTGATGTCCAGACGACGAGAGTCGGCTCTCATCTCCGATTACGGCGGCGTGAACAAGGTCGCCCCAGTGCTCGCCGGCTTCTTCCTCGTAGCTGTGCTGTCCTCACTAGCTCTGCCGGGCATGGTCTCGTTCATCGGCGAGTTCCTCGTGCTCCTGGGTGCCTTCGAGCGGTACATCTGGGTTGGCGCCCTGGCGACCCTGGGCATTGTCATCACCGCCGCCTACGCACTCCGGCTCTACCAGAAGTCCATGACCGGTCCGCTCAACCCGAGCCTGGACGCCGATGGAAACACGATGACCGACCTCAAGGGACGCGAGATCACCGCGCTGATGCCGATCGCCGCCCTCACCGTGGTACTCGGCTTCTACCCAGCGCCCCTGCTGAACGTGATCGAACCGGCAGTGGATCGAACACTCGAGATCGTGCAGGTGGCCGAACCGGATTCCGGGCTCTCGATTGAAGGGAGCCAGCAGTGAACTTCACCCCACCGGCGATCGACTACGCCGCGCTTTCCCCGATGATCGTGATCTTCGCAGCGGCGATCATCTCGGTTCTCGTGGAAGCCTTCGCTCCAAGGAGCGTGCGCCGGTTCCTGCAGTTGCTGATCGTGTTCGGTGCACTCATCACAGCAGGCGTATTGATCGTTCTCAATGCCGGGACCCGAACCGTTACTGGTGGCGGCTCAGTGGTGATCGACGGTCCGGCCTTGGTCTTGATGGGCACGATCATCGTTCTATCGATCCTCGGTGCTGCTCTGATGGCGGAACGGTCTATCGATCCAGTTGGCGACGCGTTCGCCGCTCGCGCAAGTTCGCTGCCCGGCTCCGAAGACGAACGGCAACTAACCCAGCGCGGTTACCTGCAAACGGAGATCTGGCCGCTCTCGCTCTTCGCTGTCTTGGGGATGCTGCTGTTCGTCACGGCGAACAACCTGCTGCTGATGTTCGTGGCTTTGGAGATCATCTCTCTCCCGCTCTACCTCATGACGGGGATGGCCCGCCGCCGCCGCTTGCTCAGCCAGGAAGCATCACTGAAGTACTTCCTACTCGGTGTTTTCGCTTCCGCCTTCTACCTCTACGGTGCGGCGCTCGTCTATGGCTATTCCGGAAGCATTTTCTTCCCCGAGATCGCCCAGGCCCTCGCCAGTAAGCCGGGGGAGTCCATCGTCGTCTTCATCGGTATGGGGATGCTCATTATCGGGCCGCTGTTCAAGATCGGTGCGGTGCCTTTCCATCAGTGGGTGCCGGACGTCTATCAGGGGGCCCCCACCGCGGTTGTCGGGTTCATGGCGGCAACGGTCAAGGTTGCCGCCTTCGGTGCGCTCCTGCGCATCCTGTACGTCGCTTTCGGCGGTGTTCGCTGGGACTGGGAGCCGCTGATCTGGATCGTGGCTGTCGCCTCGATGATCCTCGGATCGATCATCGCCTTGGTTCAAAACGACATCAAGCGCCTTCTGGGTTACTCGTGGATCGCCCAAGCCGGCTTCATCTTGGTGGGTCTGGCGGCGGCTTCGCCGGCTGGCTTGGAAAGCACGATGTTCTATGTGATCGCCTACGGCTTCGCCACGGTCGGTACTTTCGCCGTCATTTCCATGGTCCGCGACGCGAACGGCGAGGCCACCAACCTCGCCTCCTGGGCGGGCCTTGGACGCAAATCCCCGCTCGTGGCCGGGGCGCTCTCGCTGTTCCTCCTCGGCTTGGCCGGTATCCCGCTCACCAGCGGGTTCGTGAGCAAATTCGCAGTGTTCGTCGCGGCCATTGAGGCTGGCGCCACCTGGCTGGTCATCATTGGTGTGATCGCCAGCCTGATCGCCGCCTTCTTCTACGTCCGGATCGTCGTCATCATGTTCTTCGCCGAGCCCACAGAGCAGACCGCCAGCGTGGTCATCCCCTCGGCTTTCACCACCGTCGCGCTTTCGGCCGGGGTTGCGGTCACCCTGGTGCTCGGCATATTCCCCCAGCCGGTCTTGGAGATGCTCTCGAATGCCGGATTGTTCCTGCGGTAGTACCGTCGTGGTATGACCGGGAGTCCGCTGGGAGAACTCTCGACTGACCCTGCCTTCGATTCGGCCCTCGCCGATGCCCTCGCCGAGATCGAGACCGAGCTCAGCAGCGCGGTAGTGAGCGATTACCCGTTCGTCACCGAAACCGCGCGGCACCTAGTCGATGCCGGTGGCAAGCGCTTTCGCCCCCTGCTTACGGTTCTGGCCTCGTACTTCGGCCCACGACCAGGTAACTCCGATGTCATCAAGGCCGCGGTGGTAGTCGAGTTGACGCACTTGGCCACGCTTTACCACGACGACGTCATGGACGAAGCCGAGTTACGCAGGGGCGCATCGTCGGCCAATTCTCGCTGGAACAACACCGTGGCCATCTTGACCGGAGATTTCCTGTTCGCCCGAGCATCGGACATCTTGGCCGACCTCGGCCCGCAGGCCGTGCGCATCCAGGCTCAGACCTTCGAGCGACTATGCACCGGACAGATCAGGGAAAGTGTGGGACCCGACGACGGTGTTGATCCGGTGAAACACCACTTGCAAGTGCTCGCCGATAAGACCGGTTCGCTCATCGCCACTGCGGGTCGCTTCGGCACCATGATGGCCGGAGCCGACGAAACCACGATCGAGACCCTGAGTCGGTTCGGTGAGGCCATCGGTGTCGCCTTCCAACTGGCGGACGACATCGTGGACATAACGTCCGATGTGAATCAATCGGGCAAGTTGCCAGGAACGGATCTGCGCGAGGGTGTCCCGACTTTGGCCACCTTGTTGGCCAGCGCTAGCGACGACCCAGCAGATACCGCGCTCATTGCCTTCTTATCTGGTCCGATACCCGACGACACCGATCATGCGCGCGCGTTGCGGTTACTGCGCGGCCATCCGGCGTTGGTCGCCGCCCGCGAAGAGGCCCGACGTTGGGCCGATGATGCAAGGCGCACTCTCGAGCCGTTGCCCGACGGAGACGCGAAGCATGCGCTGGAAGCGCTCTGCGATTACGTGGTGAATCGAACAGGCTGACGTTACGTCGGCTCCTGGACTTCGATCTCGTTGAGGAAGCGTTCCTTACGGCTACGCGATTGTCGGCGCGAGTGGCGGTAAGCGTCGCTGGAGAAAATCACAAGTGCAATCCAGACGAAAAGGAAGCCGAGCCACCGGCCGGCAGGCATGGCCTCGCCGAAGATGAAGACACCAATGGAGAACTGCAGAATCGGAGTGATGTATTGCAGGACCCCGAGGGTGGACAGCGGGATGCGCGTCGCCGCGCCGCCGAAAGCCAGCAGCGGTAGCGCGGTTACTGGACCGAGTAGGACGAGCAGCACACTGATCTGCCAGCCATCGAGGACGAAAGCTGCTTGGCCGTTTGCTTCCCAGACTCCCATGAGTGCGATGGCGAACGGCGCGAGTGCGGCGGTCTCGATCACCAGGCTGTCGGTTGAACCGACATTCGCGAGTTTCTTGAGCAGGCCGTACATGCCGAAACTGAAGCCGAGGGTGAGACTGATCCAAGGTAGGGCGCCATAGCTAATTGTCAAGATCGCTACAGCGAAGATGGCGACTCCGAAAGCAAACCACTGCAGATGCCTTAGGCGCTCCCGCAACAGCAGGACTCCCAACGCGACAGTGACCAGCGGATTGATGAAGTAGCCCAATGATGCCTGGACGACTTGATTCGACGATACGGCGAAGATGTAGACCGTCCAGTTGATGGTGATGAAGACGGCAGCCCCGAGGAGTATGAACACGGTGCGTTTCGTGAGCGCTAGTCGCACCCGCTCCCAGTTGCGTGCAAGCGAGATCACGATGAGCAAGAAAACGAAAGTCCAGATGATGCGATGGGCTACCACTTCGAAAGGGCCTACTTCACCCAGCAGAGCGAAGTAGAGCGGAAACAGGCCCCACAGCACCCATGCGGTGATGCCTAGCAGCAGCCCGAGTCGGTGGCGGGCTGCTACGTCAGCTTCGGTGTCGATTAGTTCACTGTCCAGGTGTCACTGCCATGCAGGAGCACCTGAAGGTCTCCAGGGCCTTGGGCTTCGATCACATCGGCCACCTGTTCTTGTGCCATCCGGTCGTATGCCGCGCGGTGGGTGACGGAACGGAAGACCCCGATGGGTGTGTTCGACAAAGTGCGTGGGTTGTAGAGCCGGGATAGGCCGAAGGCCAGGCCTGGGTCCTTGGCGTGGGCATCGAACACGATGATGTCGGCTGCATCGACGTCGTCGGTATTCATCACCTGCAGGTGGCCGTTGGAGTCTCGAATCACGCACTTGTCGCGCTGGTTACCGAAGATGATCGGCTCACCGTCGGACAACCGAATGAGGTTGTCCTCACGCACGTCGTTGTCCTTCAAGGGCTCCCAAGCGTTGTCGTTGAAAATATTGCAGTTTTGATAGATCTCAACGAGCGCCGACCCTTCATGTGCTGCGGCAGCTCGAAGCACCTC
>Ga0102945_1000588_pt1 | contig 10963 bp, 8 predicted proteins | sample SalPonred_H2O_MG_FD_78207 | JGI IMG/M metagenome (GOLD analysis project Ga0102945, IMG submission 78207) | Salt pond water microbial communities from South San Francisco under conditions of wetland restoration - Salt Pond MetaG R2_restored_H2O_MG ...
AGTCTAGGCAGTGATTCGTGAGGATAATCTGCTCCTCAGTAAATGTAGCCGTGTCGTATTCTTTGTCTTCTATGGTTATCATTTGGGGTTTGTTGTCTTTGCCTATTTTGATTCCTTTAGGTTAGGGTTAGTGTTAGGGTTACATTATTACCAAGGCACGCCAGACTCTTGCACGGGGTTCTTTAATGCTTCGATCTGAGTGGCGAGGTTGGTTTCTGTTTCGTCTTTGTCTAGCTTCTCATACACCCAAGCAAGCACATCAGCCTCGGTTAGGTCAGCATAGGGGATCGTTGGGTGGTCACCCTCAAAGCCTACAGTGCCGTATACGGATGCTGAGTACTCGCCGTCTGTGGCTGTGCATCGCCAGTGCGCGGTTGTCACTAAGCCGTTATCTGTTTTACGGTCAAGGTTTGCGATAGTCCATGTAATCATTTTAGGTTCCTTGTAATGCGGCTACTTGAGCCTTGAGGGTATTGATCTGTTCCTGCTGTTCCTGCATTGCCTTAATTAGCATTGGAACAAACACGCTGTACTTGACCGCCTTGGTTGTAGTGCCAAGGTCGTTGCCGTCTTTGTCTAGGTCAGGTGACTCTTCAACCATGCCGGGGAAGATTTGCTCAAGCTCTTGTGCAACTACGCCTAAAAGTTTTTGGTCTGGCTTGTCTTTTAGATTGTAGTTAACTACGCGAACCTGATTTAGCTTTTCAAGTTTAGGTGTAGCATCAACAATATTTTCTTTTAATTTGATATCAGAAATAGCACCGTAACTGTTATTAACATTTTGAACATTTCCATTTCCAAGAACTAGCATTCTACTAGCGCCAAAATCATTACATGCAATAAAAGTTCCTGTTGAATCATTATTGGTTGATAAAGTTAATGCCAAACAGTCACTTCCTGTTGTAGAGTTTAAATTTAGGACTTGTAAAACTTCTCTGGTAGGCTCGTCCTTATAAATACGATGAGTAGAACCAGTCGTCGTCCCCACCAACAAATTCCCACTGGAGTCGATGCGAGCGCGTTCGGTGGCGTTGGTATGCATCGCAATATAATTCGCCCCGCCTTGGTACAACCATAACGAACCATCGTTGCTTCTTTTAGATATAAGAGTTGCGCCTGTTGTGTCATGTACCGTTGACAATTCAAAATCACAATTCCATGTGCTAGAGGCACTGTTTTGACGTATCCGAAAAACGTTATGTTTAGCCCCAGTGTTTTCAACGTCGAGCTGGTACACAGGCGAACTCGTCCCAATACCCACGTTGCCTGCGCTGTTTATTCTTATGCGCTCTAAGGCATTTGTTTGAAAAGATATAGTACCGTCTTGGGCGCTAGCGCCACGAAAAAAGTTTATGCCAGCAACATCAGTTGCGCCGTCATCACGATATAAGCCAAGACTATACAAAATTGAGGTTGCGTTATCGGCATTGGGGCTTTTAACTATAAAATCCCATGTATTACTTCCCCCATTCAAGTGAAGGACATTGCCATTTGAGCCTCTAATAACATGAAGCGGGCTTACAGGCGAACTCGTCCCAATACCTACGTTGCCTAAGGGGGCGATGCGGAGGCGTTCGGACCCGTTTGTCCTCACGAAAAAGTTATTGCCATCGGTTGTCCCTATCTGGTCGTCATCATCATCACTGCTACTACTATTTACAAACGAAATTGTTGCCGTGCTTTGAGTAGAGTGAAATGTAGCAGCAATCTGTTGAGATCCTTGCACATCTAATTTTCTGTTAGGAGAACTCGTCCCAATACCTACGTTGCCTGAGGAGTCGATGCGAGCGCTTTCAACGTTATTATATCCCCTAAAGATTAGTGCGTTATCTGTGTTGTCAAAAACAAACCCGCCTTTCACAAGGTCAGTTTGGTCTCCAAAGTAAATGGCAACGTCACTGCTATCGGTAGAAGAAAAACGAAACTCTGGGTTGCCAGCGCCACGGGCATCAATCAGTCTTGTTGGCGAACTCGTCCCAATCCCTACGTTGCCTGAGGAGTCGATGCGCATGGCTTCGGAGCCGCCGCAAACAAACTCGATTCCTCCAGATGCATTTTCATTTACTATCCCAATATTTTCATCTGAAATTGAACCGTATCCAACATACCCCATTCGATTTGCTGAGGCACCAACTCCATTTGCATAAATAAACTCTATAATTGGATTTGCTGCTTGTGGCGTTGTAGCGCCAGCGTCAATTAACTGGAGCATATCTGAGCCATTAATTGATTGAATTATTAACTCTCCTGCGTCTGAAAACACTAGGCGACGGCTTGATCCACCCACAACATCAAGTATACCAACAGGCGAACTCGTCCCAATACCTACACGTCCTGAAGAGTCAATGCGCATACGTTCGTCGTCATTGGTCTTGAACCGCATAGCGTTTGTGCTATGGAAATACGCAATTTCGCCAACATTGCCATCATCTGTGTCACCAAATTGAACATAGCTACCATCTGTATTAGAAGCCGTAAGCCTAATAACCGCATTTTCAGAATTGGCTACTTCTAAACTTACACTTGGACTCAATGTACCAATCCCGACGTTACCATTATTACGAATACGCATGGCTTCATCAGCAGCAGCAACGTTAAATATTAATTCATTATTTGCATTTGATTTAATACCTGCACGCTCTCCTCCGCCAGGTACTTCCCTAAACGTATAACCACCTGCTACACGCCCAATTCCAATATCACCGTTGACTTCTAATTTTGTTTGTTGTGAGGTAACCCCAATCCCTACGTTGCCTGAGGAAGTGATGCGAGCGGCTTCTGCAGAACCAGCAGTAAAAACAACAGCACCGTTTGTGGTTTCATTAACAACATTTATATTTTCATTATTTGAACTACCAAAACCTACATAGCCCATCCTAGTCAAACTACCGCCTATAGCCGTTGTTCTGCTAAATTCTATGTACCCCTGAGCGTCAACTTCGCTATCGGCCCCAGCATCAATTAATTGTAAAATGTCTCTAGCATTTACTTTTTGTATTCTAAGATTGCCGTTAATAGTATCAATAGAAAACGTAGATCCGTCAGTTACTTGCAATTTACTGTTAGGATTCGTCGTCCCAATCCCGACATTTCCGCTGGAGTCGATGCGCATGGCTTCGGAATTGTTAACTCGTAATGCTAAAGGATGTTCTGAGTCAGTGCCTATAACAGCCACGCCTAGGCTATCGCTTGGTATGATTTCAAGTTTGACATTAGTTTGCTCTGATCTCAACGTATTACAAAGAATTGTCCCTTCAACATCTAGTTTTTGATTCGGACTCGTCGTCCCAATACCCACGTTGCCTGAGGAGTCAATGCGAAGTTGTTCAAAAACCTGGTCATTTGACGAACTAGACCCATGAGTAAAAAATGCTAAACCGCCAGTGTCAGCATCTGTACCAGTTTGTACACCAGCAATAGAGCCAAATGGTCTGGATGAGTTTATTTTTGATAGAGTAATTGCAGTGGAATAATTACCATCGCCTTGTGTGCCACCGCTTTGTTCTATAAAAATGCCAGCAGTTGCTTTGGCAGAATTTGGGTCAAATGTGCTAGTTGTTGCTACTTGAAACTTAGCATCAGGAATCGTCGTCCCAATACCTACGTTGCCTGTGGAAGTGATGCGGAGGCGTTCTGTGCTTGCTGTGGCAAATTGCATTGAATCATTATTGTGGTCGTAACGGATTTGGCCAATAAATGTGCTATCTGCATCGCCAAAGAAAATCATTGATTCCGCTGTTGTGCCGCCAATTTCTAACCGTAAAATTGCGTCATCGCCACCGCCAGTGTCAGATGTTTTGATTCTAAGTGCGGCATCACCAGTGTCTTCAATATCTAGTTTGTAATTTGGCGAACTAGTCCCAATACCTACGTTGCCTGAGGAGTCGATGCGCATGCGTTCAGTGGCGTTCGTTCTAAACGCCATAAGACCTGATACAGCGCCTGTCTCATCAGATGTAATAGTTAATTGTCCGCCGTTATATCTGAACTGAGCATAATCCCCACCGCCATCAGTAACCCTAAACTCCGGTGAAGAAGACTTTATTTCCAACAAAGCGTTCGGTGTCGTCCCAATACCTATGTTGCCAGAGTGCGTTATACGCATCTTTTCCGTAAATGTATAAACCCCGAAGGCATTAGAGGCGGTAAAAAACCGCATTGCATAATCTGGCGAAACATCCTGCGCGATAACGTCAATCTTTCCCCCAATGCCACTTGAGCCAGTTGACGCGTCATTCCCTTCCCATTCAATAGCACCAATTACATCTTGCGACTCAACAGAAGTTTTTGTACTTTCTAGGCGAATAGTTGCGCCAGTATGAGATGAAATATGCAACTTTTCATCTGGACTCGACGTACCAATACCTACGTTGCCTGAGGTGTCGATGCGCATGCGTTCAAGAATACTTGTTCCTACATCTTGATCCTGTGCGGCATAAAATAAAAATTCTCCATAACTTCCATTAGAAGCAGTCATGACTAATGCACCACCACCAACATTCGTATACGGTTGAACCCATTCACTAGGATCATTTTCTAATCTAAGATTATTACCAAAACTTACACCTCTGCCTACAACGCCACTATTAGAATGAGGAGTAGATATAGTAAAAAATCCACGAGAACTTTCTGTAGAACCAATGCGACTACCAATTCTAGATATTATATTTCCGTCTACCTCTAACTTTTCACTCGGTGAAGTTATCCCAATCCCAACATTCCCAGAAGCATCCTTATAAATCTGTCCTGAGCCGATGTTCAGTACTCCGGTCGATCCAGTTAATGTGCCAGTATATGAAAGATCAGTAAACGCGCCACTGCTAGCACTATTTCCACCAATTGCAGTGCCATCAATTGTACCGCCAGTAATTGCAACATTTTCCAAAGCATCGGCTTCAATCGCATTATTAAGTTCTTCGCGAGTAATAGCCTTCATTGCTCCAACAGATACGTCATAAATTAAGAAGCGATCCGTCGATTCAGTATCAGATCCAACAATTGTACTGAGCGCCGACATGTTCGAGTTGCTTAAATCTTCACGACTTAAAGGAACACCACCAACTGTTGACCCATCATGAACAACTACTGTATCCTTGGTAGTGTCGATAGTAATTTCTGCCAAAGCACCAGTAAACGTATTGTGCTCTGTTGTACTACCGCGTCGTCTTTGTATTACCTTAGCCATTTAGAGCTATTCCTCTGGTGTTTGTGTTATTAACCCATAATCAATTGCTTCGTCACTAAGCTTTTCGTCGGTTACTGCACCGTCATTAAGTTTTTCTGTAGTAACTGATTCGTCTGTTAGCTGATCTGTTTTTATTTTTGTAAGTGCCATTACATTGTCACCATTGCTATTTGTTGTCGTTCAATACTTATAGTATTATTTATATGAGCTTGAATGAACAATATTAATAAAGTATTTAAAAATACTATTAAGGACATGTGCCCCACACTGGATAATTAGCCAAATCTAGTGCAGATCCATTACTAAAGTTACTTGGTTCAGTTGAAATGTTAGTCACACACCATCCACTAAGATCTTGATTGAATACGGTAGCAAACTGAAACATTCCATTCATAAACAGAGCCGAAGACACGTCCCAAGACCCAATATCCTGATTAAATGCACTAGCAACACGGAACATTGCTGTCATTTCAGTTACAGCGCTAACATCCCAAGAACCAATCGGTTGGTTAAATGAAGTTGCACTTGCAAACATATAAAACATACTAGTAACCAAACTGGTATCCCAAGAACTAATATCTTGATTAAACGCGCTGGCACTATTAAACATATTATTCATATCAGTAACCAAACTGGTATCCCAAGAACTAATATCTGAGTCATTAAAAGTAGTGTTCGATCTAAACATACTTTCCATATTAGTTATTGCTTCGTCTGAATATATGCCCTCGCCTGGTACATAGGAATAACCAGCTGGAGCATGGTCATTCCTCCAAGTCGAGTTAGTAGGATCTGTTGCACCGCTATTACTTAAAGGATAAAAAAAACCAGAAATTGATTGACCAAGTAAACCATAATCAATTGGTTGCACGCTTAACTTTTGGCCTGTCACTGCACCGTTACTAAGCTTTTGCGTAGTAACCATTCCATTTGTTAACTGACTCGTTTTTACTCTAGTAAGAGCCATATTTACACCGCAACCGTTGTTCGTTGTAATTTAATAGTAGTATTTATATAATTTGGAGAGAATGTTAATTGCACGGTATCACCAGAAATAGTGGCACTAAAATCACCTAGCGAAACATTTGTAAACATTTGAGCATAGACTGTTAAATACGTATCAGTGTCATCGTGCATAACAAGTATTTCTTCTGATTGAAATCCAGCCGTATCATGCGATATGGATATCAAGTATTTTGCGGTTCTGAACTGAGACAAAGAAAAGGTATCGACTACTTGATTTGCAGTTGTTGTGCTCAAAAAAGTCGTGTTTGAAGTAAATGGCTCCTTTTCAATAAAGGCCGCCTTAGATAGGGAAACTACCTCAAGGGTATCGCCCGAAGTAATTGCTGCTTGTAATACAATTGATGAACCATTAGTGGCGGAGTAATCAAGCACATTGACCAAGCGTACGCCATTAAGATATACCTCAACTTTTTCTATATCGTATTCAAGTGTATTACCATTTTCGTCCACGCCGCTAATTGTGGTCGTGGATGTTGTAGGTTGATATACGTATGATTTGTAATCGCGAAGAGAAACTTCTGCTTGATTCGTATTAAGTGTTCTTACTTCAATAGCATCGCCGTTTGCAGGAGCTTCAGATAAAGTAAGAGTTGCAACAGACAATGAATATGAAGCAACGTGTTGGTCTACGCCATTGATGGTAACAAAACAAAAGTTTTCTGACTGCGGAGTAACGCTTAAAACAAAATCCGTAGTGCTATCATCACCAGTAAATGTATCGACAATAACTCGTGAATCATCGGCAATAAATCCAGCCAATTTAACAATTTCTTCACCAGAAACACCAGCACGTTTTAAGTACACGCAACCATCGTGCGTGTTGATTGCCAACTCACCAAGACTCAAGCTACCAATCGTTGGTGCTTTGTTTGGTACAGCCGACCGTTTGTGCTTCAATAAATTAACGGCCATTAGGAATATTCCTTAATAATTTTAAACCCTATGTAGGGCAATTTAAGGGTACATGCGAGTCAATCACATGCCCCTTTCACAATATTTATTTATTAATACGTACCACCGTCGATGGTAAACCCATCAATGTTACTTGTAGCAGCACCAGATCCAACCAAGTCTCCAGCTAACTGAATATCCTCACCAACTCCGACGCCACCCGTAACAACAAGTGTACCCGTTGTTGGTGAAGTAGTACCAGTTGATGCAGTAAATGTTACGTCGCCATTTGCTGTCAGGTCAGTAAATGCACCTGTGCCAGGATTAGCAACACCAATGTCAGAATTGTTAATCGTTTTATTGGTAAGTGTTTCAGTATTAGCAAGAGTGGCAAGAGTACCCGATGTTGGCAATGTAACATTAGTAGATCCAGTTACATTGATCGTTGTAGAAAATGCACCGCTAAATTCTAAGTCACCGCCAACCGTAATCGTGCTCGATCCATTGTTGACACCCGTACCACCGTAGGTAGGATTGATTACTGTACCTTGCCATGTACCAGTGCTGATTGTACCAAGTGTGGTAATGGATGTTTGACCAACATAGGTTGAAGCAATGTCAATTGCATCTGCAGTTACGGAAATGCGATTTGTTGTACCAACAACATCGAGCACACCGTCTGTATTAACAAGACCATCGCCGCCGACGTTTGCTTTGAGTCCGATTGCATTTGCACCAGTAAACTCTAATCCGCCAGTTGTTGATAGCAATACATTGAATGTTGTGCCATCAATTTCAAGACCATCACCAGGAAGGAACGTACCTGCACCAGAAAACTGAACCCAGTTAATATCATCAGTACCAATTGTAAACGTCGATGCATCATCAACCGTTGCAACCCAACCCGTATTACCATACAGTGTACCGCTTTGAATAAACTCAAAGGCTCCTGGCACTTCGCTCGATTCATTACAAAAATCGCATCGAGTCAGTACCCAAGGATTGTTAACATCACCAAGCGTTGTGAGCACATACGAACCATTGTGTGCAGCATTGGTTTGATCCTTAACAAGAATATTATCCCCAACTTCATATGTTACATCATCAATTGTTGGGAATGCACCATTACTTGTTGAAGTCAGCGTTGCGGACAGACCACCGTTTGCATATGTTGCAGAAAGATTACCAGTTGTAGTACCTTTTGCCGCAGGCAGAGCTTGAAGTCCTTCTGCAACTGCATCGACATATTGTTTTGTTGTTGCGTCAGTTGCTTGCGTTGGAGCACCGACATTAGTAATTCTTGAACTGCTAACATCAACTGTACCATCGCCGTCTGGAATTAAGTTAATCGAACCATTTGTATTTGTTGCAGTTATACTATTGCCGTTAATATCTAAATTATCAACAATAAGTTCAGTTAATCCAGCAAGGGTTGTTGAAGTACCGCCAAGTGCAACTGTAGTCGAACCAAAGGTAACCGTACTGTTTTCGAGTTGCGTATTGCCAACACCCGCGGTTTTGATAGAAACTGCACCAGAGCTTACAACAAAATCATTTGTATTAAAAGATGCTATACCAAGGTTTGAAGTGCTTGCTAACTCACCAGTAACGGTAATTACTGAAGCTGAATGCGTTACATCAATGCCTTCACCACCAAGGATTGATATACTATGTCCTTGTGGAGTAAGCGGACCGTCATCAGTTGTGACAGATTTAACAACAGTATCTTTGAGCTCAACCGCACCAGTTGTTACATTGAAGTCTGCAGTGGCAAACGATGCAACACCTCGCGATGTCGTTGTTGCAATATCTGCATCAATTGTTAGTGAGCCATCTCCACCATCGTCATACGTCAGAGTAATCGACTCACCGCCTTCTAGCTGATTACCAACAATATCTTCAACACGCTCTACATTAAGAGTAACATTACCCGATGTAACTGTAAAATCAATACTATCAAAACTTGCAATACCACGATTTGCCGATGTTGCCAATTCTGCAGAAATAGTTGACGTGCCATTTGGATCATCATATACAATATCAATACCTTCGCCAGCAAGCAATTGCCCACCAGTTACATCTTGAATGTATTCCTCAATCGAGTCTGAACCAATGTACAAATTACTGACAACGGTCTTACCCGTTCCGTTAGGAGTAATATTGATATTACCATCAGTATTTGTTGATGTAATCGAGTTGCCATCAAGAGTAATATTGTCGGCATTGACTTGCGTAAAGGTACCAATATCAGGTGTAACATTACCAATTTCTGTACCATTGATTCCGCCAGCTGCATTGATGCTTCCTGTAACATTCAGCGCGCCACCAATACCAACGCCGCCATCAACAACCAATGCACCAGTCGTGGAGCTCGTAGATACGGTCGTAGCATCAATATTAACTGTACCTATTGTGCTTGATACATCAATTGAATTTGTATCAATTGACATGCGCAATACAGAATCAGTATAGAATCTTAGTGTATCGTCGCCATCACCTGGATTGAGTTCTGCACTGATAAAGGTTTCACCATCAACTGAGCGAACCCCACCAAGCGAAGACCAATTAGTACCAGAAAAACCTTCAAACTGAGTATTTTCTGAATTGTATCTAATTGCGCCTGCAACCGAAGGGCCTTGCTGAGCCGTTGATCCGACAGGAACAACTAATCCATTTGTACCAACGATTTGAACATACCCAGTTCCGTTTGGATCGATGAGTAAATTGCCGTTCGTGTTCGTCGATGTAATTGTATTACCGTCAAGGGTAATATTGTCAACGTTGAGTACGTCAATTTTTAAATTAGAGTCTACAATAAGCGCAGAGCTTGCAGTCAGTGTACCTTTGGTGTGATCAAGCATATCGGTAAAGTACTTACCGCCAATAACAACGTGATTAACTGCGTTGCCGTTGGTTTCAGCGCCCATACCAACATAAAGCCTATCGCCACCATTAGATCCATTGTCTGGTAAATTGGAATAAGCAAGTTCACCAGCTCCTAGTACTGCAGGATTACCGGATATCTCTGAGCGTTTAATTTTAATTGTTGATGCCATTTTACGTAAATCCTTTAGTATTGACCGCACTCAACGGTTTGTTTTTCTAGAAGAATCGTTGATTCCCATTTTCCTGAATTTGTCGAATACACTAAAACAGAACCGTCCTGTAAATTACTCACATCTATATCATCAAGTTCAGAAGCATTTTTACCAGAAATTGCTGACCTAACTTTTAGGCTGTCTTGGCTTTTTAGTTTGACTCTTATAGACATGTTTTAAGATCCAATATCCTTAGTAACTGACGGAATGAGCTCAAAAATTCCTTCAAGCAGCTTTACTGTTTTGCTTAACGATGAATCAACGGCATAAACATCATATACATACCTACCACTTTTCATACCAGATGTTTGTGTAGAATTTAACTCTATTCTTATAACACCGTTTAGTGCATCTGCTATAGTAATTTGAAAATCTTCAGCAACAGAAGACTTATATGTACGACGAATTTGTCCGTATATACTGTAATCAGTAAGGTCTACACGATCGCCGTTGCCGTCTTCTAACTCAAGTGAGGTTTGAAAATCTGCTCCTTGATCGGCGCTTATATTAGCATACGATGCCATGCTGTTCCTCTGGTTGTTCTTTGTATATTTATAAAGAAAAGAATTTCTCTATTGAGTATAAATACTATCATATACGGTTATTTATACTAGGAAAAAGCTATGGCACGCACTTTTAGCAAAAAGGGACTTCGTCGGGATTTAAATTTTTCAGATCTTTTAAATCCTCGTGAATCCTTAAACAACCTACTTGACGGTTTGGTGCAAGAAGAAGGCGAAAGCTTTATTTCTGAAGACTTAAA
>Ga0102945_1000589_pt1 | contig 10945 bp, 12 predicted proteins | sample SalPonred_H2O_MG_FD_78207 | JGI IMG/M metagenome (GOLD analysis project Ga0102945, IMG submission 78207) | Salt pond water microbial communities from South San Francisco under conditions of wetland restoration - Salt Pond MetaG R2_restored_H2O_MG ...
GATCGCTCTACGCGTGATGGGCAACCTCATCACCGAGGAAGACAGCGACGCCATCGCGCGCATCTGGCGAACCGCAGGCCGGGCGTCGATCAAGTTCGACGATCGCCCGCCGTTCAGTTAAGGGTTTTCCTGCTCCTCAGCCGAGGGCTCGCGTATGGCTAACGTTGTGCCGTGCGAACCCTCGCCATCGATATCGGCGGCACTAAGACTTCCGCTGCGCTCATCGATGAAGACAACGACGGCGTCGTCGTCGAGCACACCACCTGGACTTCCCCGCACACGGCCGAGGAGGCCATCGTGCAGATCCTCACCACCTGCACCCCTTGGGCGCAGCGCGCCACCAACGCCGGTGTCTCCTTCGGCGGTCAGTTCGACTACCCCACCCAGACCTGCATCCGTTCGATGCATACCGATGGTTGGGCGGGCATCGAACTATCCAGGCGCCTGCAACAAGCACTCAGCATCGACGTCATTACCGACAACGACGCCAACGTCGCCGCCCTCGGCGAATACAAGACAGCACCTGAAGACGGGCGCCATCCGCTGCTCTACGTCACCGTTTCCACCGGCGTGGGCTCAGCGATCATCGTCAACGGCACGCCACTGCGCGGTGCGCACTCCCTCGCCGGCGAACTCGGCCACCTGCCCATCGGCCACGACAAGACCTGCAACTGCGGCCAACGAGGGTGCCTCGAGCGTGCGGTCAGCGGCTATTGGATAGAACACGACAACGGCCAGCCGGCGGAGCACTACCTGCAAGAGCCTCAGCACCATGCAGCATGGACCGCCGATCTCGCGCAGGGTTTGTGGTCGGCAACCGTGCTGCTGGATCCGGCGCTGATCGTCGTCGGCGGTGGGATGTGCGCGCAAGGTGACCGCCTGACCAATCCCCTGCGCGCCGAATTGAGCCGCATTGCCGCGCAGTCGAACAGGACCGCACCTGCGCTGGAACTCGGCGATCCCTCGGGCCGTACTGTTCTCCTCGGAGCGGCGATCATGGCAAGGGAGGTGGCGCGTGGCTAACTTGGATGACTATTTCTCCCAACTCACCTCGGCTATCGAGGGTGTGGACAAGAGCGCTGTCGCCGCCTGGATCGACCGGCTAACTCGTGCCCGCTCCGAGGGCGCGACTATCTTCGTCTGCGGCAACGGCGGCAGCGCAGCCACCGCATCTCATTTCGCCACGGACATCGGCAAGGGCGCCAGTTACGGCAAGGATCAACGCTTCCGAATCATCGCGCTGACCGATTCGATGTCCACGATCACCGCGTACGCGAACGACGTCGGCTACGAGGTCGTCTTCGCCGAGCAGTTGCGCAACTTGGCCCAGTCCGGTGATGTGCTGGTGACGATCAGTGGTTCGGGCACCTCGCCGAACATCATCCGCGCGATCGAAGCTGCGCAAGGCATCGGGCTGGATGTCGTGTCCTTAACCGGGTTCGAAGGGGGTGTGTCCGGACCGATGTCCGACATCCACATCAACGTGCCGTCGGATCACATGGGGCGTATCGAGGACGTGCATATGGCTCTTTGTCATGCGGCGGCGTTCTCCTTCATGGAGGGCGACGACCACACCGCGCACTAGAACATGATCAGGGCCTGACTCTAGGAAGAGCAGCCCGACAGTAGGGCTGGCGTCATGTGACTAGGAACTCCGCATGCGGACAAGCACCCTGCCAGGACTACCTGATCGGAGCGCATTGATTCCATCATTAACAGACGCCAGATCAAATTCAGCCAAAGGAAGCCTTGAAACCCCATAAGTCCCCTCCTCGGCAAGAGTTAGGAGACGTGGAATGTCTACTTCGGGTTGAATCTGTCCACCTTTTGATCCGGTAAACCGCATACCAAAGTGCAGTGGGAGTGTGTCAAGGCTGACGGGCTCGTCGTGGCGAGGAACGCCCACCAGAACCACGCGGCCACCTTGAGACGCTAGCCGGTACGAAAGCTCAATCATGCTCCGAGCCCCGCTAGTTTCGATAATCACATCAGCCCCCCGATCTGGAAGAGCCGAACGAATAGCCTCCTCGAGATCGGCAAGATCTGCCCCGAGGACAGTGTTTGCCCCCATGGACGCGGCCACCTGTGCTCGCTCGTCGTGCTTTTCGACAGCAACGATTGGATAGGCGCCACCTGCACGGGCGGCTTCGACGACGAGGAGTCCGACACCACCTGTACCCAGCACCACTACGGATTCTCCAAGGCGGAAGTTTGCGTCGTTGACCAGAGACCCCCATGCGGTCGTTGCCGCACAACCAAAGAGTGGGACGTATCGGGGATCCAGATCAGTCTGGATTCGGGTGATTCGGTTTTCGGAGGCGATGGTGTACTCGCTCAGGGTGGTGACCCATCCGGCATTTAGGACCGATCCGTTCCACGCGTACTTCGCTGGATCAGCCTGAATCCCTTCGCCCGGCATCCAGTGGAGGACCACCGTGTCACCGACTGCGACGGATCGGACGAGTGGCCCGATTTCCACCACTTCACCTATTCCTTCGTGACCTAAGAGGTGAGGGAGGAATTCGTCGGGACCTTTGACCGCATCAATCTCGTTGACTTGTGCGCCGCAGATCCCGCTGTAACGGATACTCACAAGTACTTGCCCCGGGGATAGAGCATTGCTGAGGGAAATCTCGTCGACGATCAGGGGTTCACGACTCTGGGCCAAGATTGCAGCAGCAAACTTCATAACAGGTACCTACTCGAAGTAGATAAATTCGAAGTCGCCGGTGAAGCCGACCTTGTCAAAGAACCAGAGCCATTCCTCAAGATCAAGCAGGGACTCTGCTGTTAGAGCCCAGCACTCCAAGTTGAACATCTCGAGTTCATTCCGGTAGCTCTCAGCCATTACATAAGACTGTTGGCCCACTCGTTCGATTTCCTGCAGTGCACTCTCGAGTTCGAACAAGCGGAGGTTGTGCAGCGTGGCGAGCGAAATAACGAGGTCAAACTCGTTATCAGAAAACGGGTATGGATCTTGTGCGCGATGAATAAACAGGTTCGCCTTTAAGTCTGGATGCCGATCATTCAACCCGTGACTTGAGACATCGAAGCCGACCAGTTCAATGCCCGGAACTAGTTGCTGAATCTCGTACAGCAGGTATGCCTTGCCGCAGCCAACGTCCAAGACTCGCGAGGAGTCTGTCAAGGAATACCGCTCAACCAAGGCTTCAGCGACAGGCTTCCATCGACCCGCCATGTATTTATAGCCGCCATATCCGTAACGACGGTCACCATCCCAGTAGTCGGCCTCATACTGCTTAGCTACAAGCATGGCCTCAACCTTGTTGTCGACCATGCGGCCGATGTAATCACGCTGAGTTGCCTGATGAAGTGGCGTTACGAGGTTGAGCATTTCACCCATGAGAGGGGCCTCCAATTAGTGCTTTGAATCGGTGTGCAAGTCCATCTTTGGAGAGGCCAGATGCTCTCCAGTGGTCTATTTGTGATCCGTAGCGCTGAGCGTAGCCAACAGGAAGACTGGCTTGATGAACATCACATCTGACTCCGTGGCGCATCGCGCTCTCGACGATGGCAGTCCACAGACCGCCAAGAGGCATGTGTTCTTCGATAACGATGGTCTTTGGATGGTTTGCGATTAGTTCGAGCACAGAAGCCTCGTCGAGGGGAGAGATCGTGGGAACGTGAACTAATGAAATTGCATGACTGGACTCGTGGAGTTCAGTTGCGGCGCTCAGGGCCTCGTGGCCGACCGCCCCAGTAGTGAGCACCAGGAGGTCCGTCCCCACTGCTAGGTGGCGTAGGGGTCCGATGGAAAAACCTGGCTCGGTAACGACTGGCTCACCACCTTTTCCTAGCCGTACGTAGGCTGGTCCAGGCCAATCGGCAAGAGCAGAAATCGCCTCCTCCATCTCCTGTGGATCAATGGGGGAAAGAACAGCCATTCCGTCGACGGCACGCATGAGGGCAAAGTCGTCTATCGCTTGATGGGTGGGCCCCAGCGGGGCATAGACCATCCCCCCGCCACTCGCAATGAGTCGGACGGGAAGTTTATGGAGTGCAGCATCGATGATTACTTGCTCAAGCGCTCTCCTGGTCAGGAATGTTCCAATCGTGTGTACGTATGGGACGAACCCTTCCAGGGCCATCCCACTCGCCATGCCTACGAGGTGTTGCTCTGCAATTCCCTCCATTAGTACTCGATCGGGGAACTGCTCCATGGCGTCTGCCATAACACCTGCGCCAAGATCGGACCCGATAAAGACAACGCGTGGGTCGCGTGCTACCAGGTTTGCAATCTCATCAAGGGCTTCTTTACGCACGATCAATTGCCCCACGTAGTCGCTGGATCTCGTCCCCATTCAGTTTTGACTTGTGGTGCCAGTCTGCGCGCCCTTCTGCGAAGTCAATGCCTTTGCCCTTGACAGTGTGGGCAATAATGGCCGTCGGCTTTGAGTCCTCCGGATTCGCAAGCGCTTCCTCAAGGGCCTCCACGTTGTGGCCGTCGACTTCGCGCACGTTAAAGCCGAAAGCAAAGAACTTGTCACTGAGGGGTTCGAGTTCCCATACTTGCGATATCGGACCGTAGGACTGCAGCTTGTTGTAATCAACAACTACGGTCAAGTTCGACAGTTTGCGGTGACCGGCCGATAAGGCGGCTTCCCAGATGGATCCTTCATCCAGTTCACCATCACCGACAACAACGTAGACGCGATGGCCTTCTTGTCTTGCCCGAGCCGCTTGGGCCATGCCAACAGCCAGTGACAGTCCGTGTCCCAGAGCTCCGGTGGAGGCTTCGACTCCGGGTACGTGCCCGTACTCAGGGTGACCCCCTAGGCCGGAGTCGTAGGAGCAAAAACCTCTCAGCTCCTCTTCTGGAAAGAAGCCGTGCGCTGCCAACATGACGTAGAGCGCGATACAGCCGTGACCTTTACTCAACACGAGTCGGTCGCGATGCGCCCACTGCGGATCCCTCGCATCAAACTCAAGGATGGAGTCGTAAAGCACTCGAAGAATTTCGATCATCGACATAGTGGAGCCGATGTGTCCCCGAGTACCGCCGTCGAGTGACTCAAGTGCCAGATGGCGTAGGTAACGGCTGCGCTCATCAAGCGCGACAGTGCTTCGAACCTGCGACAAATTGTTACTTCCAATCTTTTGGGTTGGGGCCCTCAGTCGAGCATGCTACGGCACGCCGTATGTATTCTCGTGCGCGCGCTTTGGACCTTTCATAGACACTCTCTTTCCCGATTTGAGAGTCTCGGTTGACCCTTGCCAGGATGATGACGGCCCACTTCGCCAATGCGGCCGCCGTCACTTGCTGTAGACGCGTTTCATCAAGTTGATAGAGGCCGATCGTTCCGCCTTGAAATAGTGCAAGTGAGTGAGGATCCCAAGGAATCAGTGGATGAACAGAAGTATCAGCTACTAACTTGTGCGCGTCGTCCCATCCGAAAAACTCCAGATCAATGATTCGGTACCCGCCTTTACCCTTCAGCATGTTGTGAGGACCGAAGTCTGACGGGCTGAGTGTGGGGACGGGTTTGCTGAGTGTAGGCGTGGTCCTGACCCCTTGGTCAACCAAGACTTGGAGGTCATTGACCTCACTTCGGAGAGTCGGATCGACCGGGATAGTTTTGAGGCGGCCTAGTGCCTGAAGGTACAGATCCCTCGGGCTAGATATGGCATCCGTCGCGTCACCCCAAACCCCGCCTTCTATGCGTAGTGCAAGATCGTGGAGGCGACTGAGCAGCACGAGCATCTCAGGAACCGGAATGGCCCCGGATTCCTGGTGATGCTCTATCCACTCCATAACGATGATGCCACTGGAGACATCCTCTGCAATTGGCTCTGGAGCCAGGCCAACGCGGAATGACCAGAGTCCAGTGAGAGCCTTCCACTCCCTTAAGGCGCGAACGTGCCCGTCTTCCCGCGCGCGATAGTCCTTGATGGCGACCTCGCGGCCTCGCCAAGTCTCACGAAATATGGCGCTGTTGCCACCCTGACGATCTGGCTGTCTCTTGAGGGCATGTTTGAGGGTGGCCAGAGAGTCCGGACCCCAGGGCGGTGGAGGACTAAAAGTCATTCTTGGGAGCCGTTCGTGGGCGCCAACCAGTCGGCTACTTGCTCAAAGCCTGCGTGCCAAAGGCCGGCATCGAACAACCAGGGTCCTCGTTGGTAGTGGATGCCAAAGGTTGACGAGGGCCAATCCGCGTGCTGGAGGACATGTGGGAGATCGTCTATGAATACATCGAGTTGTAGAACTGAGATTTGCTCTACCTTTGCTTCTAAAGTGTCGGCGAAATGAATGCGCTCCCTGGTGAGTGGTAGCAGGTCTGTTGCGGACGCGAGAATCCACTCCTCAGCTGGCCCACGCAAGTCAAGGGCCCCGAATAGTTCTGGCCCACGTTCTGTCTTATGGCTTACAGCAACTACCTCAATGGACGCCTCCGCACACGCGGTCATCAGCTGGCTAAGCGCAGGTGCTGGTTGAGCGAACTTGAGTCCCTCGGTGTAGAGGCGAGACTGAAATTCCTGCCAACGCTCATCCCTATCGTCGTCCAACCGGAGTTGAGTTCGAATGACTTCGCGGGTGGGATTGAGTGCAGTGATACCGAAATCCGGCGCGAAGTGTGCATATGCGGCGGAGTAGTCGATAAGGGTGTTATCGAGATCCAGTCCTAGTCTTCGTACGTCACACTTCGGTGGCTGCACCGATAAGCTCATTCATTTTCTGGATATTGAAGTAGTTGGAATCTTCAAACGAGTCGGGCAGCAATCCCGCTCGGAAGGCTTCCACAAGGTCACGTACTGCATCGGGCACACCCTTGTGAGGTTCGAAGCCCAGAGCTTCCCGAATATGGTCTGACGAGATTCTGTACGAGCGGTTGTCGTCGGTCGGTTCGACGGTCACCGATACATCACCGCCCACGTTCTCGCGGACGATCTCCGCCAGTTCGGTGACCGTGTGATTGATTCCGCCGACGTTGAAGACTTGCTGCTGGACCCGCTCGGGACTTTCATCAAGGACGTGCAGGTAAGCCCGGCACATATCCTCAATGTGAAGATTTGGGCGGTATTGGGTTCCACCAAAAACGCGTACAGCCCCTTTGTTGATCGCGTGATTCACCAAGATATTGACGACCAGATCGAGCCTTTGCCGAGGCGAGTACCCGCATACGGTGGCCGGTCGGATGGTCGTCACTGTGAATGCATCGCTGGCATATGATTTGAGAACGTCTTCACAGAGAGCCTTAAAGCGCGAGTAGTCCGTGAGGGGTTCAAGTGGGAGGCCTTCGGTGACCTTTAGCTCCTGCTTGATTCCATAAACGGACGAACTCGATGCATAGATGAACCGCGCGACACCCGACGATTTTGCTGCGTTGACCAAAGGCCCGAAGGCTCGAAAGTTGATGTCTTCCCCGAGTTGTGGATCCAAATCGTAGCTGGGATCGTTGGAGATACATGCCAAATGAATAACGTCGCTGCAGCCGCTGACAGCACGTTCAACGTCCTCGTGATTGCGGATATCACCCACCTGCAACTCAAACGAAGGGTGATCGGAAATCGTGGGAAACACGTCTGTCCCGTACCAGCAGGTATCGAGGACGCGAACCCGGTAACCCGCGCCGATCAGTATGGGACAAAGAACCGCCCCCACGTAACCCGCACCGCCCGTTACAAGCACAGTTCTCTCACGGTCTTGCACATCGACTCCTTAGTTGACCTACTACTTGAGAATTGAGGTTACTTGGCGTTTCAACGAGCCAAGTTCCAAAGATTTCTCATTTCCTAGGAACGACACTGCCCAGGCACCAACGACGTTACCCAGAAGCCCAACGACCTCTGGAGGAGCTCCCAGGCGGTTCAACAGGGCTGTCACAGATAGAAGGGCATCTCCCGCTCCAACTCTGTCTGTGACGAATGGGGCGAGTGCAGGTGCATGTACTGCTGGCCGGTTCTCGAGATAGAGGTCAAGTCCGCTTCCACCCTGGGTTACGAGAACGGCTTGAGCGCCAAGATCAGTTCTCAATTCGGGAATATATGAAGCGAGATCCACGTGACGGCGCCGAGATTCAAGTTTGGCTTCATGACCGTTGAGCGTCACAAAGTCAGCTCTGGAGTATTTGCGCACTGAATTGAAACCATGATTCCCCGCATTTGTTTGGGCATTAACTGCCAGGAAGTTTGAGCGAGAACAAAGCAGACTAACAACTTCATCGGTCAAGAGTCCATGGCCGTAGTCAGCGACGAGCATGACAGGATCTAAGACGGAGTGACGTTCAATAAGTTCAACCATTGCCTGCAAAGCGGAACCGTCTAAAGGTGAATCGTTCATGTCGTAGAGTTCAATGACTCGCGACGACGTCTTTGAGTCAAGGATACGTTCTTTCCGAATGGTTGGTCGGGGATCTGTGTGCACCGTGTCGAGCTGAATTCCATCCGCGCGAAGCTGCTCAAGCTCTTGACTGTGCTCATCGCGACTATTGATTCCCGTTATGACGGTCACTTGTGCGCCGAGACCAGCGCAGTGTCTCGCTACCGCCAACGCACCCCCCGGATGCGCTACCGAATCTTTGCGATTGAGGCAAAGTACTGGCTCTTTAGATGCCACTCCGAGTGTGTCGCACTCCGTATAGACATCAAGAATCGTTTCTCCCACCACCACTACATGGAGGCTCGCTATTGCGTCTAGCCAATTCAGTACCTTCTCGACGCCGACCGAGTCGCGTATGTCGCTCAACCATTGAGTTGTCTCGGCGCTGTGTTGAGGCATGAAGGTGTTGATAAGTGTTGAACTACTGAAGACGATGTCTTCGGTGAAGACAACTTGGCCGCCAAGCTCCTTGATGAGTTCTCGTTCCACACGAATCATGCCGGTGGGGTCATCGCTGTCTTCTCGATACTCAGCACCTTTGACGAAGTAGTCAGCTCGGACAGCTTTGATTGCTGAGAGCGCTGAACTCTCATGAACAATGGCAACGTAGTCAACCACCTCAAGTCCCTCGAGAGCCTCTGCTCTTAGCGAGTGAGGAAAGGCCGGCCGTCCAGGGCCTTTGCCTACGTAATCATCGGCCGTGATTGTGACGACGAGAATGTCACCAAGGCTCTTGGCGCTAGTCAAGTGTCGGAAGTGGCCGGGGTGCAAGAGGTCGAAGACACCATGGCAATGTGCAACGGAAGCCCCCTCTAGCCGACGAGCGTCCAAGAGCAACTGTAGGTCGGCAAGGTGCTTTACCTTGCTTCCAGTTGGGCTCATTGAGAGGAGTCTCCAAGCTTGTCGAACCAGACTGCGGTTGCTTCTGCAATTGATGCGGGATCCCAAACTGGTGCGTCACGCCAGTATTCAATGTGCGCGAGCATCTGATCGACACCAGATTCGAACGTTACTTGGGAGTTCCAGCCAAGAACTGTCATGATCCGTCTTCGGTCAGCCAAAGTGACATCGGGTTCTCCGGGCCGCTTTGGAATGTAGGTGGGTTCACCACCGAGGAGTTCCACGAGCCGGTTTATCGACTGCGCTTCACCTGATCCCACATTTGCAACCAGTGCATCCTCCTTCGACTCCGCTGCGGCCAGGAACGCACGAGCGACATCGGTTACGAACGTAAAGTCGCGTCGTTGGGTTCCGTCGCCGACAACCGTCATGGGCTGGCCAGCGAGCTTTTGGGCGAGAAACACTCCAAAGACGGCTCCATAGGTACCCGCAGTTCTTGACCGTGGTCCATAGACGTTGAAGAGACGCAAAGAGGCGTATGGAAGTCCGTAAACCTGGCCCCAATGCCGAAGAGTCTCTTCTCCGATCCATTTCGTGAACGCATACGGGTACTGAGGTCGAATCGCCGCATCCTCGGGGGTTGGATACGTGTCTGGAATTCCGTAGCAGGAAGAAGACGCGGCGTAGACGAACTTCTCGACGCCAGCGTTGCGTGCTACCTCCACGAGTGTCGCAGTCCCGATAACGTTTGATGCGTAGTAATCCATTGGGCGGTTAATTGACGGAACTATGTCGGCCAGCGCAGCCAGGTGAAAGATGTGAGATCGGTCTTCGACGGCGGCAGCAACAGCACCAATGTCTTGGATGTCTGCGTGAACGAAGTCAACTGGTTCAGTGAGCGCCGAACCCTCGAGATTTTCGATTCGTCCCGTGCTTAAGTTGTCAATAACTCGAACATCGTGGCCTTCAGACAGCAGTAACTCAACAAGGTGACTACCAATGAATCCACAACCGCCTGTAACGAGGGCTCTCATGCATACTCTCCAGGGCTCAATCATCTGAAGACAGCACTGTAGCCGCCCACAGTTTCCATCACCGTGCTGTTCTCCTGGGGGCGGCGATTATGGTGAGGGAGGCGAGACGTGGGGCACGTCGACGACTACTTCGCCCAGCTCACCTCGGCTATCGAGGGTGCGGATAACGATGCCGTGTCCGCATGGATCGACAGGTTGGCTCGTGCCGGTTCGAGGGTGCGACGATCTTTGTGACCGGTAACGGTGGGAGCGTGGCAACGGCGCCGCCTTTCGCGACGGACATCGGTAAAGGCGCTAGTTTCGGCAGGTCGGTGCGGTTTCGCGTGATCGCGCTGACCGATTCGATGTTGACGATCACCGCGTACGCGAACGATGTTGGCTACGAGGTGGTCTTCGCCGAGCAACTGCGTAGCCTCGCAGAGTCCGGTGATGTGTTGGTGACGATCAGTGGCTCGGGCACCTCACCGACCATCGTTCGTGTGATCGAAGCGGCGCAAAGGATTGGGCTGGATGTCGTTTCCGTGGCTGGGTGCATATGGCTCTTTGCAATACAGCGGCGTTCTCGTTCATGGAGGGCGACGACCACACTGCGCTCTAACCCATCGAGTTTCTAGAAATCCCAGTCCTCGCTGAACATGTTCTCCTGCTGCGTCATCCGCAGTGGCACGGTTCGCAGCACCGCGGGTTGCCCGTTCAGCAGTTCGGGCATCGCGGACATCAAGTGCCCGAAACC
>Ga0102945_1000591_pt1 | contig 10923 bp, 7 predicted proteins | sample SalPonred_H2O_MG_FD_78207 | JGI IMG/M metagenome (GOLD analysis project Ga0102945, IMG submission 78207) | Salt pond water microbial communities from South San Francisco under conditions of wetland restoration - Salt Pond MetaG R2_restored_H2O_MG ...
CCCATGTGGCTCCAAGGCAAGACCTTTGAGAAGACGACCCCGCTCGGACCGGTGCTGGTGAGTCCCGATGAGTTGCCCGGTGGTGTTCGCCCGGCATTGACGATCAGCACCGATCTTGACGGTAAGCGCATGCAAGAGGCGGTCACGGACGACCTAGTGTTCGATCCACCCAGTCTGGTCGCGTATGTATCGACGATCATGACGCTCAACCCAGGGGATGTCATCGCGACGGGGACGCCGGGGGGAGTCGGCCACGCACGCAAGCCTGCGCGGTACCTCTCGCCCGGGCAGACGATGACGACCACGATCGAATACATAGGTCAAATGGTGAATGTGGCGGTCGCGGAGGAATTGTGATGAGCGGAGAGTGGGCCGCGCCGGAAGCGCAATGGGTCCGCGATGGATCGATCGTGTTCCAGCAGGCACTGTCGAGACTCGGCGATGGCCAGTTCACCCTCGAATCGAATCTGAGTACCTGGACCAAAGCTCATGTAATAGCTCACGTTTCCGCCAACGCGCAGGCCATCGGGCGGCTTTTGCGCTGGGCGATGACAGGGGAGCGGACTCTCATGTACGACTCTGTTGAGGCTCGCGACAAGGAGATCGCGGAGGGGGCTTCGATGGACCCCAGCAGTTTGCGGTCTTGGTGGCAGGAGTCGGACGCTCACTTGCTGACCTCATTCGCGACCTTGCCCGAGGAGGCCTGGAACAACGTCGTCGTAACTGCACAAGGGCGCGAGGTCCCAGCTCGCGAGACCTTGTGGATGCGCAGCAGGGAAGTGTGTATCCACGCTGTGGACCTCGATGCCGGCGTAGGTTTTCCAGACCTGCCGGAAGAGTTCCTTCTTCGACTTATCAAGGAGGCGGTTGCAAAACACTCCAGCGGCGAAGTGAATTCGGCTGTGCTTCTCACCGACGATGACGGTCGGCAGTGGCGGATCGAGGGTGATGGGGAGCAGTTCGCGGTCACCGGATCGCTAGGCGGGCTTGCGTCGTGGCTCACCGGACGCGGTGCCGACGGGGTACGGGATTCCCACAATTCCAGGCCACCAGACCTAGCCAAGTGGCTCTAGCCAGACGCAGCCGTCACTCCTAGTGGAGGTTGCTCGTAGACGCCGTCAAAAGCTTGCCACGCTGATGTCTCCAGACTGGAGAGCGCACCTCGGAAAACACCGTGTGCCTCGTGTCCTGGCCAGTCCCGTGGAAGCAGTCGCGAAGGTAGATCAGGATCCCGGAAGGGGAATCTGCGATAAGCATGAGTGATAGTCGTCCGCATCACGAAGGACTCGCGCTTAGATACTCGTTCTGCACGTCGAGGGTCCATCCACGGCGCATACTCGTCTACGAAAACCTGATAATCGCGCTTCAGTGAGGCGATATCCCAGCAGGTGGTGGCGATGGTCCTATCCTCGAGAACCGAACCTGTCCGTGAAGTCAATACCTGCAAGCTGGCCCCATCCGGCAGCATCTCGTGGAGTCCAGCGGATCGGTCATGCGGGCAGACCCACGTGGACGCAGCAAGGGGCCCAAAGCCGCGCCATGAGAGTTCTTTGCGAAAACGTTCACGCGTTGATCGGTGTTCCTCGGGAATTGAATACACGAGGACCTGCCACGTGCCATCCCACTCCTCGGAACGCCGTTCAAAGATCCGATTGTGCCCCTCGTCGAGAAGCCGCCAACCCTGGTCCGTCAACGAGTAGTAGGAAGAGCGACCGACTCGCTGGGAGGTGAACCAATGCTCCCTTTTCATTCGTGACAGTGTCACCCGAGTGGCATCGTCGGAGATTCCGAACCAGGACATAATCGCTGAAAGATCGCCGAGGCCGATTACCCCGCCCCGGTAGCGGACGTAACTCCCAAAAATGTCGAAGAGGACAGATCGTGGTTTCACTGGAGCTCACACCTCAGTCGCTGGTCGCCAGAGCATCGAGAGCGATAGCACCACTGGGTAAAATTCGCAGTGGGTTGATCTCGAAACTGCTCAAGTCCGGCCAGCAGGTGAGGGCTTGATCAAGCAGTTCGTACACCTCAAGCAGGTTTGCTGCAGGGAAGGATGAAGAAGGAAGTAGATCCGCGAACCGCTGCTGGATTACCTCCACGCTCGTCGGCAACGCGAAGAACTCGACCTTCCCCCGCTCTTCCACATCAGATCCTCCGAGACCTAGCAGTCCTAGCGCACCCCAAGATGAGTCGTGTCGGACTGCCACGAACAAGTCCAGCCCGTCGGCGGCCTGTGCCTCTATCAAGTAGCCGCTGTCGGTCCTGTCGATTCGGTCGATGGCGTCGAGGGCTCGATCCAAATCTGCCGGTTCGGAGATTCCCAAGTGGACGCCACCTGCAGCCGACTTGTGCGCGACCTCTCTCGAGGACAGTTTGACGACCACAGCATCAGCATCACGCAGAAGCATCGACATTGCGTTATGCGCTTGCGATCTGTCAGCGCACAACTGTGACGGAGGAACTTGGACGTCTGCCGCCCCTAGCAGTGCCTTGGCTTCGGCTTCGGTAGTCGGTGCACGGCCGAAGTCTCGACGGTGGGTTGCTTGACTCACCCATCCGCGGGCCATCCGTTGCACTGACGCACGCTTGTCTGCAGCCAAGGCCCACGCGCCGACGGCCGCGCGCTCGGGGTTCACCAGAAGGGGAATGCCGCTAGAGCGCAGTTCATCGCGAATAGGGAGTAACTCAGTCATCACGCCGTTACTGGATGCAACGATGGGAGTGGGACTACGGTCGCGAGCCTGCTTGAGAGTCGCAACCAGGTCCATGGCGTCCGGTTCCAGGAGAACGTAGAGCGCAACGAGGTCTACCAGCGGATCCCGAGCCACTGTGGTGAGGACATCCAAGAACACATCGGTGGGTCGACCCGTGTCTACCGGGTTCTGCCGGTGTGTCAGCGCGGGAAGCAAGTCCTGGAGACGGGCTTCCGTTTCAGCAGTCAGCTCGGGAACGTGCACTCCCAGAGTTTGGAGATGATCCGTTAAGAGGATGCCTGGACCAGCTTGCGCGGTCACAACCCCCGCTGCGACCGTGCTCCCGCAGAGAGAGGTCTCCAGCCGGGTAAGGGAGAGAACCGAGGCAGCATCCACAAGATCGCCCAGCGTGGAAACTACGACTGCACCAGCCTCGGTGAGCAGTGCCTGGGCCACGGTCCAATCCCCCGTGAGCGACCCAGTATGCGACTGAGCCAGACGGTCAACATCGGAGACCCCAGATTTGAGCACGATGACCGGCGTCGTGACACTCGCTTGGCGAATAGCTTCGAGGAGAGCCTTTCCGTCGGAAGTGCCCTCGACATGCACTGCGATCGCAGCGCAGCGCTGGCTCATGGCCATCGTAAGGATTAGCTCAGGTAGATCGACGTCACATGCGTTGCCGGTGCCCACCATGATGGCGACTCCGATTCCCTCTGCCTCCAAAGCGAGTGCTGTCGCGTGCGCAACCCCCCCGCTTTGCGCGAGGACCGCCACCGATCCGGGATTGATTTCGGTGATTGCGGGCACGAAGGACGCGTGAAGTTCAAGGGCAGGCACGGCCAAGCCCGAAGTGTTGGGACCTAGGACGCGTATCCCGAATCGCTGTCGGAGGCGATCTATGGATTCCTGTAGGGCTAGACCCTCCGAACTTCCCGTCTCGGCAAAGCCGCCCGAGCAGATGATGGCTGCTCGCATGCCTGCGAAAGCGAGGTCCTCAATGGCCTGCGGCACGGCTTGGCTAGGTACAGCTAGAACAGCGAGATCGACGGGATCATCGATGTCCGATAAGTCCGTGACGATGCTCCTGCCATGCGCGCGACCGGCTTTTCTCCCCAATCCGTAGACGGGGCCGGGGAAAGCGCGCAGATTCCGCAGGAGTGCATTACCGGCCTTGGTTTCGTCCTGGGATGCTCCCACGACGACGATGCCCCGCGGGTGGAGCAGGGAGTGCAGTCCCATTCGGTCGTGTAGGGCGGGGTAGTAGTGAGGGCCGATGGCGCCGATCACGAGGTCAGCTCGATCGGCATTCAGGTGCGTCAGGGCTTCTTGTTCGTTCGAGCAGTCGGCCAGGGCGATGGGTATGTGCACTTTAGGGCGCACCACAAAGCCGGCATGGGTTCTCAGTGCTCGGTGTTCGAGGGAACCCTCAGGTACGGAGATGATGACCAGGATCGAGCCACTTGCTTCAGCTTCCTGGGCGGATGCAATCAGGTTTTTCCAACCAACGACATCGTCAATGGTTTTCGGCGTCATCAGACGGACGGCGAAGGGAGTCGCTATCGGATGGGACCCTGCGGGCAGGATGGTCAAATCTACGTCCGCAGTCGCTGACTCGGCGGCGATAGGGGGACCACCCTCGGGAAGCGAATGTCTAATTCGCGCCACGTGCTCATCCGTGGCGTCGGGAAGGATGAGCAGTCCTGGCCATGCACCGCTGTCCTTGATTGCGGCCAATTCCCGTTCCTGCATGGTGGCGTCCGGGCTGAGAACGATGGCCTGCCGGTTCGCCAGGGCAAGTCCCTCGGCCAAGCGCATGTCTCTATCTAGGACGGCGGTGTCGACAGTTTGCGACGCGAATCGAGCATCCCGCTTGCGTAATTGATCGAGTGTCTCCCGGCCTGTTCGCGTGAGGAAATTGACCGCGAATTTATCGATGTCGCGATCAACCCACCACTGAAAGTTCTCCCACCAACCTCGGCTTGGCTCGGCTAACTGCTGGATCTTCCCGACCGAAGGCTTTCGTGATCGCTCGTATTCGCCCAGGGCCGCTCGCGAGTCGTCATCGGCGACAAGTGCATTGGCAAGAGCAACTGCATCCTCCATAGCCATTTTCGTGCCGGAGCCGACAGAGAAGTGCGCTGTGTGGGCGGCATCACCCAGAATCACAACCTTGTCCGCTGCAGTCCACGATCCATTACGGACCGTGGGGAATTGTCGCCAGTAGGAGGCGTTACCTACGAGCGGTTGTCCGTGCAGTGAGTCGGCGAAGATCTCCTGACAGAACCGCATGGCATCTTCATCTGTCTCTCCGACACCCAAGTCTGGCAGACCTGGGCGGTCGAGCCCGGCCCGTCTCCAGGTTGCCTCGTCCGTCTCGACGATAAAGGTCGAGAGATCCTGAGAGAATGGATAAGCGTGGGTGGAGAAGGGTCCGTACTCCGTCTCCACGAAGTGGAAGGTGAGTGCGTCGTAGCGCCTTGGTGTTGCGAACCAAATGAAGCGGGCCTGACCCATTCGGATATCCGGTTGAAACTCCTCTTCCCAACGGGCTCGCACCTGACTGTTGATGCCATCTGCACCCACGATGAGGTCGGATTCCCTGTGCAATTGATCGAGATCAGGTGCTTCGCACTCATACGCGACATCAACACCTAGTTCTTGTGCGCGTTGTTGCAAAATTTCGAGAAGTCGGTGTCGGGCGATAGCAGAGAACCCATGCCCGCTGGTCCGTCGGACACCGTTCGAAGTTCCGATCTCAATGTCCGTCCAAGACTGGAAATCGCTGCGGATCCGGGCGAGAGATGCCGGATCTGCCTGATCGAGAAGTTCTACGGTGCGGTCGGAGAAGACGACCCCAAACCCGAAAGTTGCGCCGGGTGGGTTCTGTTCCCAGACGCGCAGGGTCCAGCCCGGACGTTGCTGGCGGAGCAGGATGGCTAGGAACAGGCCTCCCGGACCTCCTCCGATGATGGATATCGTCTTTGACGCGGAGTTGTGGCTAGTCACGATTTGGTTCCTCGGCGACGATGCGGTTCTGCTGCTGACCCAGGCCAGTAATGCGAGCCGTCATTACCTCACCGAGCTGCAGGTAGCGGTTCCGAGCCATGCCCACGCCCGACGGAGTGCCGGTAGAGATGATGTCCCCGGGAAGTAGCGTTGTGAACCGGCTGGCGTAGGAGATTTGCTCAGCGATCGAGAAGATCATGTCACTGGCTAGAGCGTCCTGCATCACCTCTTCGCCGACCAGGAGTTGAAGGCGCAGTTGGGTGGGATCGTCAATCATGTTTGCTGGCACGAAGGCAGGTCCCATGGGGGTAAAGGTGTCGAAGGCCTTCTGCGCGAACCAGTCAGAAGAGAACATCGGCCAATCGGCGCGTTGGACGAAGTCACGAGCCGAAACGTCATTGCACAGCAGGTACCCCGCAACGTGCTCCATCGCCCGACCGACATTGATTCGGCGTCCAGGTCGACCGATGACCACCGCGAGTTCGACTTCCCAGTCGAGTTGCTCAACCTCAACTGGCTTCACGATATCGTCGTTGGGACCCACCACGCTGCGCATGGGCTTGAGGAAGACGTAGGGCGTGCCGGAGTTCGTGGAGACTTTTTGCCCTACCTTCTCCGAAGACTCGGCTTCCGTAGTGTGGGCCGCGTAGTTCGCGGCCGTGAAAATCAGCGTGGCCTCGGGATGAACAGGTGGGGCAAGGTCGAGTCCGGACATCGATTGCCATCCGGAGATCAGACTGCGGTCTTCCGCCAAAGTCGCGATAGCGGATTCGATGATGGTTGACCAGATTGACCACTTGGAGAAGATCTCACGCAAAGTGATGTCAACAGAGCATTGCCCCTGGGTCACGGTGATCGCGGTAACGAAGTCGATCGCTTCGTTGTCCACTATCAGCACAAGCGGTGCGTCGGATTTGCGACGAACACCCAGCCCTCCCGATATACGCCCTTCCACTATCCGTTTCCCTCTTCCCGCACGGATAGCACCACCCGGCCCACGTTCTCCTGAGATTCGATCGCGCGATGAGCGTCGCGAACCTGCTCGAGGGGGTAGACCCGGTCGACAACTGGGCGCAACCCTTCGTCGACGAGTTGCCATAACCGATCGGCGGCCGGTGGGTTGTAGGTGCGAACACCGAGAACAGACAAGTTGCGGGTGTAGAGATCGCGAACGTCAAGTGGCACCTCCCCTCCGAAGCGGGCTCCTGAGGTCACAACCCGTCCACCATCCCTCAAACTGGCAATAGTGAGTCGCCAAAGGTCTGGCGCACCGATGTTGTCGATGGCAAGGTCGACGCCACCGCCCGTGACTTCCCGAACTTCATCAACCACCGAGGGCTGCGAAGAATCGAGAACGTGATCGACGCCCAGTTCGATAAGTCGATCACGCTTCTCGGCACTACGGGATGTGGCAATGATGCGTCCACCGAGGTGCTGCAACACTTTGATCATCATTGTTCCGCTTGCTGATGCTGCAGCTTGCACTAGAACCCATTCACCGGTGCTGAAGTTCCCATGTTCTAGTTGACGTACTGCCAAGGGGCCGTTTAGGGCAAGCGCCGCACCGTCAACGAAAGACACACCATCGGGCAACGGTCGTAGCGCAGTCGCTGGAACGACGGCGTAGTCCGCCGCCGACCCGGTGCGATGCACACCAATTAGCCCGATATTTCCGTCTTCTTTCAGGTAGGCGGCCTGAACAACAACGCGTGTTCCGGGTGTCATCCACGCCGGGGTATCTGGCCCGCGTGAATCCACCACACCCGTGTGCTCGACTCCAAGGATGTGCGGGAAGGAGTAGGTTGCGTACGGAACCTGACCGGCCCTGTTCGAGACGTCAAGAAATGAGTTGACAGAGACGGCTCCGACGCGAACACGCACTTCACCGGCTGCGGGTTCGGGAATTGGAATGTCCTCAATGTTGAGGACATCAACGTCTCCATGTTCACGGATGACGACCGCACGCATGGCTATGCCTTGGGTCCAGACTCGTGGTTCTGGAAGAACTCGTCCGGCTGCGGTGGACCCCAGAGGGCAACGGGCGCATCGCTGTCATCCCAGTCTTTGGCTTCCCAGGCATTGGTTATCTGATCGATATCCGAAAAGTATTCGACCCAGCTGCCCCACGGGTCGCGTGTGTAGTGGAAGAGGTTGGATCCCAGTGCATGTCGGCCAAGACCGAAGCACATGGAGGCACCTGCGGAATTCAACTTGTCGGCGCCGATGGCCATCTCATCTAGGCCACTCACCTCGAAACTTGCATGGTGGAAGCCTCGATGGGTTCCCTGAACGAAGCCGAACACGTGGTGATCTCCGACACCCACGTTCATAAATGCAACCACGGGGAACGGCTCTGGTGCTCCTGGGGGCTGCGCCATGATCCGGTCGGATAGCCTCAGACCGAGAACATCTCCATAGAACTCTTGAGCATCAGGCACGCTTGAAGTGAACATGAGTGAATGTCCGAGGCGGCGGGGGCGGGGTTCCTTGGGCGCTGATCGCCAGGCAGGGATGTCCACCCGTGGGTAGCGACCGCCGACGTTGACCTCGGGCACGTGATCGTACGAGACGGGTGTAGCCGGGTCCATGGCCACGACGTTGACCCACATGTTCTCGAAGTCCTGGAACCAGATTCCGCCGTTGTCTGCACCATCGGGTGCCTCGTCGAAGACATCAATGCCACGAGCCTGAACCCGTTGACGGACTTCTTCGAGCCCCTCGAGTGTTGCTGTGAACGAGTAGTGATGGATCCGCTTCTCAGGCCCTTCAAGCATGACGATTTGGTCCTGATCGCGGCCGTAGCAGCGCATCGCGACCTTGTCCGAGCGCTCTTGTGCTTCAAGCCCGAAAGCCTGGTAGAAGTCCCGACCTACCGCCGGGTCGGGAACGGTAATTGCAACGTGCTTGAGAGACGTGACGAACGTGGACATGACCCCTCCTCGGTTTCGTTGAACCCGCCGGAAATATGTGACGGTTCAATGGAGACAAGCGGAATAGTGTCATGCAAGCCCTCCCTTGTCTAGGGAGTTTCAGCACTCCGCAAGCGCGGAAATCGGTCGAAAACCTCGGGATTGTCCACAGTCGACAGGTCACCTGGGTCCTCGCCTAGGGCTAACGAACGTATCGCTCGCCGAACGGTCTTGGCAGTTCGTGTTCGAGGTAGATCGGGAACGCAGACGAAATCCGTGGGCGCAAAGGGCTTACCCAGGGCACTCACCACAGCCTCAGTTACGGCTTTTGCTATCCCGTCCGGGACTTTGTGGCCTTCCCACGGCTCGAGCAGCACCAAGAAGAGTGCTACCGCTTCTCCCTTGGTCGGGTGGGGAAGCCCCACGGCGGCTGCTTGTACGACGCCGGGAACGGTTAGTGCGGCTGCCTCGACTTCAACTGGTCCCAGCCGCTTGCCGGCAACGTTCATGACATCGTCGGAGCGTCCATGCAAGGTCCAGAAACCGTCCGTATCGAAGGAGACCCGGTCACCGTGGCGCCACACACCGGGCCACGTTGAGTAGTAGGTGTCCAAGAAGCGCTCGTGATCACCCCACACCGTCCGTGCCATGGCTGGCCACGGTTGGGTGCAGACGAGTTCACCAGGTTCACCGGAGGTTGGCACTCCTTCGATTCCCCAGTCTTCGACTGCCATTCCCCAGCATGGGGTGCCAACGGTCAGAGGCTTGATGCCTTGTAGAAGACTCACGCTCAGGAAGCAAGCCCCCACCTCGGTTCCGCCGGTGAAGTTCACGATGGGAATGGTGCTTTTTCCGACAACTTCAAACAACCACCACCAAGCATCGGTCGTCCATGGTTCGCCACTCGAACCGAAGGTGAGGAGGTCTGGTAGCGGGCTACTGCCGAATCCTTCTGGGAAGTCGGCCATTAGTCCCCGAACAAGACTGGGCGCCAATCCCAGTGCTGTCAGATGTTGGTTCCTCGCGAAGTTGACAACACGATCCTGGTTGGGGAAGTCAGGTGCTCCCGGGTAGCACACCAGCGTGGCCTGGTTCACGAGAGCTCCGACAGTCACCCACGCGCTCATGATCCAACCCAGGTCCGTGATCCAAGCGATTCGATCGCCAGTTTGAACGTCAAGCTGGAATGCGGCTTCCTGCGCGAGTTTCACTGTCAGTCCGCCATGGACGTGAACGACGCCCTTCGGCTTTCCAGTCGTCCCGGAGGTGTAGGCGATCAAGACAGGATCCTCCGCTTCGGTCGCGACCGGGGCGGTCAACGGCTCCACTGCTCGCGCACAGGCTTCCCAGTCGTTGCCCGTCATCGTTGACGACACCGCGGCCCCTTCATCGCGATTCCAAATCAGCAGGCGGTCAGCGGCTGTCGTTCCGGTGGATGCCTCGATTGCTACTGAAACCAGGTCCACGTAGCGCCCGCGCCGTGTCAACCCGGCTTGCGTGACCACGGCACTGGCTCCGGAGTCAACGATTCGCAAACGGGTCGCGTCGACACCGAAACCCGAAAAGACCGGAACCGCGACCGCTCCCGCCCAGGCGACCGATAGAAACGAGATGACGCCTTCGGCTGACATGGGAAGGAGCAAGACGACGCGGTCTCCGGGGTGAACGTTCTCGCGTTGCAGAAGGGCAGCGCCACGCTGGACGGCGTCGCACAGTTGTTTCCCCGTCCAGGTGCGAACCGACCCGTCTTCCCGCTCCTCGACGAGCGCCTCGAGGTCGGAGCCCACCCATTTAGCTAGACAAGCATGCGCCAGGTTTATGGAGCCGCCTGTGAACCACCGGGAGTCGGCCATGTCGGTACCGCGCTCAAGGATGCTGGTTGGTGGTCGCAGGAACGGGATAGCCAGGAAGTCGATCACCTGATCCCAGAACTCCTCGGGAGATTCGATGGACCAGCGGTAGCCGGCGGAGCGGTCACTGACGCCGACGAAGGACAAGAATCGCTGCTCGGTGCTCCTTCGACGATCGCTCGGCGCTTGCCAAACGATCGGGGTGCTCACCGTTTTCAGGCTTCGGTGTTCGACCATGTTTTACCTTCCTGGATGCTGTGATCAGCGCATACGCGATAGTGATTTTTACGTTGAGTCCTGGTGGCCGCTCGCGCGCTCCGCGGCGCGCGACCCGGATACGGCCACAACGGCGCCAGCAAAGCCCAACAGGATGAATGCCCCGGCTACTCCGATCACTGCGACGAACGGTGCGGCCAGATAGGGACTCGAGAATTGACCGAGATAGTTGGTGACACCTAGTCC
>Ga0102945_1000593_pt1 | contig 10917 bp, 6 predicted proteins | sample SalPonred_H2O_MG_FD_78207 | JGI IMG/M metagenome (GOLD analysis project Ga0102945, IMG submission 78207) | Salt pond water microbial communities from South San Francisco under conditions of wetland restoration - Salt Pond MetaG R2_restored_H2O_MG ...
CCTCACGCGCAGGCTCTGGCTCAGCGGTCTCGGTAGGCGACGGCTCAACAGAAGGCTCGACAGGGGACGAGACGGTCGGCGAGGCTGTGGGTGACGGCTCGCTCGATTCCTCACCACCCCCGCACGAGGCGAGGAAGAGCGATGACGCCACGAGGCCCAAGACCACCCGAGAGATACGCATAGTCATGCCATGGAAACACACGCCCCGGGCTCACCAGGGCAGCCATGCGGTCAAACGAAGCAAGCAGGTTCCAGTCGGAGATCGGGTGATCTAGCACCCAGGTCGAAGAGGCCGCCATCGCCGGTCCCACATCGGCACCGAAGGTTCCGGTCAAGGACGTGAACGTGTTCACGAACGTGCCCTTTCCCGGACCCGTGGCCGACTGGTTCAACCGCAACCGCACCTCGTACATAAGCACATTCCCCGCAACACAGTTCGGATCGTAAGTGTTGTGGTTCAAGGTGTCACGTCCGATCGCGTGGTTCATGTTTCACTGTAACTAGGTCATCTCGTTGTCGTAGACACCAGCGTCACCGCAGGCGTCACGATCTCCTTAGGCTTATAGACCAACTCCCCTTGGCAATCCACGAAGTAGGTCCTACTCGGATCCGGGTTCTCCACAGCCACGGACGGTGCCGCAAGTTCCACCGAGGCCAAATTCGCCAATCCCGAACCAAGCCCAACATCTGTCCCATACACATCTCCTCGATCGAAGCGAGCAATACAATCCGTCTTCAGGAGACCTACTGTCGCCAAGGACAGGAAGACTTGAGTAGGCCAAGGAACTTGTTCAGGTTCTTCGCCGACGAGAAACCACATCCATGTCCGGAAGTCGAATTACCCTTTTCTTGAACGGGTCTGATCGGCATGAGGTCGTCATCGACACCCGCCGACTGAGACTCGAGCGCAATATCCAAACGATCACCGCCCGAACCGCGCGTGACCGGTCGCGATCTGCGACCAGGAACGCCGGGTGTCCTACAACCGGAAGGACTCCACCGGCACCCGATCCGAAGGCCGCGCCCGCTATTGCGCCCCAGCCACACGCATCCGCTGAATCCCCGGAACAACTCGCGCGAACGTCGACTCACGCGCGGACTCGGGCTCAGCAGCCTCAGTAGTCAAGGTTCAAGCGTTTCCCGGTCACCCCCACACGACGCGAGGAGAATTTGAGCACCAATAACCGCGTCGATGGCCCGTGCACTATGCAGGGACTAGTCGAGGAATCACCCCTTGAGGCACAGGCCGTCGTCGTTCTGTGCAAGTCGACGGTGATTCACGGTTCAAGATGCCAATGTCAAATTTTGCGGCCGAACACCAATGTTATGTTCGCCGTCTGAATGACAAACCCGGCGTCAATCAAACTGACAGCGATCCCTAGGGCTCAAGTACCGTCAGTTATTGACAAACCTCTTTCATGATCCTTAACGACTGACACCTACTGTGATTCAAGGTCGCCCACTCCATCTTCCACGGCCCGCAACATTGACGCGGACCCCGATCCGTCGGCATACCGAGTCACCGCGCCAGATGCTTTGCTGCCAATGAAGCCCGTTGCTGCATGGGTCGCCCGGCGCGTTGCCATAACTATGAGATCAGCATTTCGCGAAAATTCCGCAAGCCTCGGCGTTCCGACTTTGTCGTCTGAGAGGTACACCTTGATATTGGGCCAACGCTCTCCAATCAGCGCGCGAACCCTTGCCAGGGTTCCACCATCTAAGCTGTAAAGTAGTATCCTGCCGCCAATGATCGGGCTACTGCTTCTTTCGGCCTCATCTGTTGGGGCCACACTCCAGTCAAAATCCAGACCTACGTCGTCAGTAATGAGTCGGGCCAATTGACGGAGCGAAGGCGGCATTCGATGTCGCTGCTGGTTCAGCGGCGACAAGAGCGTCGCCACGAAATCCAGTCGGGCCGGGCCGTCTGCGACTGGCCCGCACGCGACTGTGTCCGCGATATCAATAGCCCGAGACGCCGTCGCGATAGACACCCATTGAGGAGCGAACGCTCGGATATCACCAAGCACTTCTCGGTACTCATCAGTCGAGGGACCGCTCCTCAAAACCGAATTCAGGAGAGCACACACCGCCCCAAGGTCATAAGGATTGAATCGCTCCGCGAGCAAATAGCGGCGTATTAGAGCGGCAGCGCTCTCAGGTGCTGGTCGGTCAACGTCCTCAGCATCCAGAAAGGCAGCTACACCAGCGAGAAGGTCATCAGTTGCCATTTCCGGTAGGGCAGAGATGGCTTCTGCCAACTCGGTGTCGTCTACCCAGGCAGGTGGCCAATCTGAGAGTTGCCCCGCGTCAAGTGTCACGGTTGACTGGCTAGCCAGTTGCTTGACCCAGTCCATCCAGGACTTGGGCGCTGGTGCGTCACCCGCCGCCGGTACAACGCTTTCCTTAGTGGACGCATCCAAGGGTGCATGACCTGCAGCCTCGATACCCGGAATTGAATTCAGGCGCGCGATGAGTGAACGATCAACAGCAGGGTTGGTCGCCAACTCATGGGCTAGGGCGCAATCACCCCTCGATAGCGCGGTTATTGCAGCAGCGGATGCAGCGTCGGAGTCAGTGGATTTCCCCATTGACGCGTCCACTAGCATCGCGACGTCTGGCTTGGCCAACTTAAGTGCATGAATCGCGGCATCTATGTCGCCTGCCTCCAGCAGATCCTTAAGGTGCACTCTCGACCATGCAGCGAGCACCCCCTCCCGGACCAGGTGTGGGGGCTCGGTATAGACCAAAGTGGGAAGGGTGTCGAGAGCGAGCAATTCCTGGTCTTTGCCGAGTTGAGCTAAACGTCGCACACGAAGGAATGCAACATTCTCATGTGACATACCCCCGAATAACTCAATCTCCTTGAGTAACTGATTCGAAGATTCCACTGCCCCTGCGGAGAGGGCCAAATCGAACTCGCGAAGCATCCGTCCGATAGGCCGAACCGTCTGCGCTGAACGAATGGGGGCGACATCGAGTGTCTCCGCCAGGCGCGCCAATGCCCTGAATGTTGCCTTCGCTGTCTCCCTCGTGGGCCGCAGGATGAACGTCGTACCGGGTCCTACGAGATCTAGAACAGCCCCGTCAACAGGATCGGCGGGGTCGAGTCGGGCAACCCTCCCATCAAAGTGACACCAGTGGTACGCAATCGCCGACTCGAGGAGTGGTCTCACCCGCCCTGCGTGAGAGACATCCCAACAAACAACATAGATGATCGAGGGAGCACCACCAGGGTTGTCTCTCCGAGGAAGAATCATGGGGCACTCGCCCCGTTTCGAAAGTGGTCGGAGGAAAGGTTCGAGGGTGGCCGCTGTGCCACTACTGGGGTCAGCGTTCGGCCAGACGAGGTTCGGGGCTGCGAAAAAGCGCCTAATAAAGTCCTGCTGTTGATGTGGAGTCAAGCCTGTCCCCCAATCCAACGGGCACCCAACTCTAAGCGTTGACGCGCTGCCTCCACTTTGTCGTACAAGAACTCCATCCGCTCTTCGTTGATCTGGGTACCCATCCATGTGAAGTTCATCGAACCTGTCAGGATCCAATCCCAGCCAACAAGCATCTTCTCGTGAAGGTCTTCGCTGTAGTGAAGGTCCAGGGCGTCAGTTGCACACGCCCGTTTGAGCTTATCCACGAACTCCTTGTTGTGGTCGACAGACCTAAGTGCAAGATGGACGCGCGTGCCCCTCTTACTTAACTCACCCAAGAAGTTGCTCAGGGTCAGGCTTGCCGGCGGCTCATCTCCAAGGAGGCAGTCATATTGTCCCGTGGAGTTGTCAATAACGCGAACATCTGAAACCCAACCACTGACAAGCCAGAATTCTTTACCCGGCGCGCATAGTTCCGAAAGTAGAGCAGCTGCAAGCACATCGCGGATTGCTAGCCCATTCCTCGGCCGAGTTCGCACCGTCCGCCTTCCACTCACTGATAGTCCTCCACGAGATCAATAACAGCACTCAGTTCGCCCTGTCTCTGATCAATAGACACAACGCGTCCAAACACGCGTAAACCACCCAGTTCGATGGGTGTCACTATTACCTCTCGCAATGCATCTGCAAGAAGTTCCCTATCTCGGTAAGGCGTGAATAAGATGATGCGACCATCGGAGTCCAGGGCGTCCACGTATTTCGGGACCCAACCCGATTGGGTGACATCCAGTCGTCTCGTGTTGTCGTCGAATACTGTTGCGAGCAGCAGACGATCCACGACTATGTCTCTCCGATACCTGTGCCAATGCTCAAGTCGTTCCGATCGCGCCTGCGCCCCCCGCAACCACAACATCGAAAAGAGCGAGTCGGCGCTCAATGGTTGGATCGAGAAGCCTAGATCTCCTTGCGAGGCAAGATAAGCGATTGTCCTCGCATCTATCTCAACCCCCAATCGTGCCTCTTCTTGCGTCCATGACCGAGCGACTTTGGCAACTACCTCGTCGATCATTGCCGTCGAACCGGGGCGCAGGAACCTGGAAGCAAATGTCGAGATGAGCAGGTGACTCGGAGGTCCATCCGACTCAGACCAAATCGCCCTCAGTTGAGCAAGCGCCTGATCCATGTCTGCAACGCTCCGAGCCTCTCGAAAGGTCTCGACGGCTCTTGCAAAATCCGTTTCCGGAGTTGCGAGGTCGGCCAAGATGGCTTGCATGGCATCGTCAACTTCCTCAGCTTCGGTCGCAGAGCAGGAACGCCCAACCGCCTCCCAAAAATGCCTCGGATCAAGAATGTATGCCCTGTGAAGGGTTTCAAGGAGACCCAGCCCACCTATCGTCGTTTCAGAGAGAATGATGCTGAACTCTTGATCGGAGGCTGTGAATTCGACATCTACTGCAAGGTCACCCTCATCTGCATCCGGCAATAGTTCCTGAGCAGCAGTCAATATTGCATGTGCTAGCGAATCCATGAACACACGCTGCACGAGATCCTCAGTTTCATCAGAGAGATCCGCGCTGACAATCAAACTACCGTGCTCCTCGAGAACGGTACGTACGACGGGGTTGGCCGAGAGTGTCTCTAAGGCACTCAGCATACGTGATTCTTCTTCCAAATTTGAATCGCGGGTCGCTGATGAAATGAAGGCTCTCAAGGCACCTGCCCAGTTTCCGTTAGCGAGTTGATCTGGAATCTCGGCTAAGTCATCAGTCAACAGTCCGTGAGCTACGAACTCACTTAGGTAGCCATCGGCAAGCCAGCCTCGTTGGAAGATGTTGGCGAGGTCGTCCAGACGTTCGTCCTCCAGCACACGACGCCGGAACGCAAGAGTTCGCCATTGCGGCGATGAGAGGAAGCGCCTTACGAGTTCTGTGAAGTTGCCAGGAAGACGCCCTGTCAGAATCATTGCATCAACCTGTAATTCAAAGCCAATGGCAGCAGCAAGCCCTGCATGCTCGTACCGAACATGCAGGGGAGAGCGGACACCGTTTCTGTACGTCAATTCCCCATCAGACCCGATAGCCATGCGTCGGACCTTCAACGGACCGCCGCTAACGTGAAGGGCGAAGGCACACGACTCCATGACTGACGTCCAAACCGATGGCTTGGGAATGTCAACCGACTGCAGAGCGCCTGCGTCGTACTCAAAGACCGATCGCCACAACGGGATGGCGTTTGAAGTATCTGCGATTTCCGGTGGCGGACTGGTAAGGCGCAGTTTCAGCGGCCTCACCACATAGTAGGACTCACCGCGTGAAGTGGTCCAAGTTCCCAACCCATGTCCCGCTGCTATCACCGCTGTGAGGGGTAAACCGGTGCCATCATCTGACACCGATACCCACGTGCGCAAAGAGGCGTGTGCATGACCGAACCTCCGACTGACACGCCCAGGCACTGCTTCACTAAGGGCTTGGGTAATTGGTATCGGGGCAGGTTCATCTTTAAAGTTGTGCGGAAGTTCAAAGCGCACGTCGGGGGTATTGAGAGATGCGTACAAGGTTCGGGTAACGAACTCGGGGAGCGGCGCTCTCTCCTGCGCACCCGGATCCACCTCCCCTTCAAGGGGTTCCCAGTTCGCTTCAAGGCGACGAAGTGCCGTGGGCACAACGGAAAGCATGAGTGAGCGAGGCTCTTCCCACATTGCGGCGTTAGCCTCCTCTTCAGACAGCATAAGAGCCCAGCGCAGGTGCTCAGTTAATTGTGACCGCACCAGTTCGTCGGACAAGAGATTGCGTAACTGGGCCACAATTGCGGAAGTTTTGTCATGGGGTTTTGAGCCCCAAGGCGGTGACAGTACGGTCCTAGCATCAGTCCCGGTCTTCCTGGCCAGCCAGTCGATGAGCGAGTGTGTCGCTTGAATCTTGATAACGAATCGATTCGCTATGGGGAGTGATCGGGCGTCAATCTCTGGATCCAGAAGCCTCTCGTATGTTTGGTACGAGACTCGATCCCTTCCGTAGTCGGACAAGACAACCACGCTCAGGGGGCGCATATCAAGGCGTCTACCGGCCCGTCCGCGCCTCTGAAGGAAAGACGCAAGATCTCGCGGAGCCTTGTGCTGGATGATTGCGCCTACACGAGGGTCATTAAATCCAACTTCGAGAGAGGCCGTCGCAGTGATTATGTCGGCGCCCGAGTCAACCCCCCTGTCCTGGGACGATGTTCTGGCAATTCGGAGCGGTCGCTCCATCCGGCCTAATGTGAAAGGCAATTCCCACGACTGTCCGTCTACATACCGCGCTCCAGCCTGTGGATCTGCAGGACTGCGCAGGTCAGCAAGCACGGCCCCTCGAGCGCGACCGCGAGGTTGCGCTCCCTCCGCATCACTTAGGCTGTCAAAGAGGCGATTGATGACATCAAGGTCATCTGTGAAGACAAACCCAACTGATCCGAATAGACCAGGAGCATTGTCAAGGATCCTTCCAATCAACATGGATGTCTGGATCGTGGTGGACAAGAGTTGAGCGCCGGAGATGGGATCTCCTCGAACGACAATTCCGTACTCTCTGCTTGTTGGTTTCAGTTCATTGATTGTTGGACCGATAACCTCGACGCTGCTGCGATCAACGCCAGTGAGTTTTGAGAAGAAGTCGCCAGGGTCACGAAGGGTCGCAGACAGCCCCACCATGCAAGGGGTATCTTTCCCCCACTGGCGGTTCGCATGCCGCCATCTACGCATCATTAGAGCAACCTGTGCGCCGTTGACGCCTGAATATGTGTGAACCTCGTCCAGGAGGACACACCTTGTGCCATTCGGGCCTTTCCAGCCAAGGAGACGAGCGAGCACGGGGTTTGTTGACTGTTGACTCAACATCTCAGTAGAACTAAACAGTATGTCGGGCGGTGCATCTGCCAGACCCTCTCGTGTCAATGCCAGCATCCCAGGCACACTCTCGAACCCGCAATTCGTGCACATCAGTCGCTCCACATGAGCCCGCCGATCTGCATCGGCCCACACCAGAAGTCCCTGGCAGTTGCTTGTTGGGCACGGGAAGTACGGGGACGACCAACCCTGACCAATCCGTTTCCAGCCGCGGATTTCGCTATTCCCCATGAGGTCTCGAAGACGTGGGGTGTCCTTGTAGAGCAAACCAATTCTGATGGGTCTTGCCGTGGATGTATCTCCGATTGGGCCAAGGCTCATGACTTGGCGAAGGGTCTCTCTCGCTTGGTCTCGCAAGAGTTCGTTCCGTGGGTACAGTGCGAGCGTATGAGGGCCCACGCGCTCGACATCCTTCGACGCGTAGATGTCCAGTAGTACCGGCAGATAGAAGGCAAGCGTTTTGCCAGAACCGGTACCGGCAGTAATGATGCGCGCGCTCGGTTGCGAGGCTGCTATCGCCCCGAGAATCGATGCCGTCGCACGCAATTGAAATCCCGCAAGACTCTGACTTCCAATGATGTGCTTTAGAGTCTCCGTATGAGCGTCTGACCACGAGGGAACTGCTTCGGACAGGTGAGTTATGACCTGGCCCTGGGTAACATCACGTTCAGGGTAACGCCGAGGACCAACGCGTATCCTGTAATCGGAAACTAGGGGACTCGCGTGGCGCCACCAAGCAGATTGCGTGCGATCTGCTGGGGGCCACAACTGTCGCAGATTCCTGAGCATTCTGAGTGTTTCGCCGAGTCTCGTTCGGTATTTCGCAGTGGATTCAGGCAGCCGGACCAATAGCCCTCGATCAAGCATGTAGCCGAGGTATTCCTCAACCGAGAGTGGTGTACGCGAGTTATCCAATGCATCACGATCAAGTTGCTGGTCGATTGCTGATTCGACTTCATCCTCGCTTAGAAAGCCGTCAACGACTCCCCAAGACAACAACCGAAGTTCCTCATCCTCAAGTCGGTTTAGGAGGTCGGGCACTCCAGACCATCGGTCCGTGGTCATCACGAGAGGTGCAAGTAGAGCTGGTCGACGAGAGACTCATCCGACTGAAGGATCAGGAGTTCATGCTCACTCAAGTCTGCGAGTCGAATACGGCCGGTCGTGAAGCGCCGTAGGACGACGTCAACTGTTGCCTCCTCTACCGATTCCAGTTCCTCTATAACGAAACGTAATGAGGTCTGGAATTGCGTGATGCTTGCCCCAGAGGGTTTGTCATTCGCGAATTTCCTGAGACTGGTGAGTCTCAACTCAGTTTGACTTCTCTCAGAAGATGGCAACCTGGGAAGCACAGCGATTGGCAAACCCTCAATCTGCTCTGTGGCCCACTTCTGCCACGTGGCAGCGTCAGACTCTTCAGTCGCAGCCCGTGCATCTGCAACGTTCCTTGTCCGGGCGGTCAAGAACTGAATTGTCGGCCTCCCGACAGAGTCGAGTTGATCTTGAAGTCTGCGCAGCGCTGTCGATAGGTCCGGTAATGCTGAGACGGGCAGCCCACAGGACTCGAGTTTCCGATGCGTGTCAACGACTCGACTCAACTCAACTAGTTCTGAGTGGAGTTTGTTCAGCGCGGTCTGTATTTGACCTAGTTCTTGATTTTCCTTGTCATCCTGCCTCTTAGCTCGAGCCACGGCTGAAAGGCGCTTGGCACGCACCGCGACGGAAATACCGGAGACCTCCAAATCGGTCATTACTTGGGCTCCTCTACAACCTCACGCCAGAACCTAAGGATTTCATCCAACTGCTCTTCCACATCGGCAACTTTGTCGCCCGCTGACTCGGCGGTGCGGATTCCCGCTTCAATCCATGCGTAACTGCTTTCCAGGAAGGCTGCAATCTTTTCGAGATCGACCCCACGCGGCGCCCCAAGGTGTGCAAGCCTATCTAAGCCACGCTGTTGCTCAATATCCTGCAATAGCCGTTCCGTATCCATGATTTGACTGGAGTCCCAAGTTTTCGCATTGTGGTTCAACTCATGCAAAGCACCGAGATCAGGAACTTTCACTAAGCCTTGATCCTGACCGTCTTCCACCGCACCTACGATTGCATCGACGGCACTAACAAATGGGACTTCTGGAGGTAACAGGGCACGAATCCGCTCAATAACGTGACGCCAAGCGCCAATCTGCTGCTCATTTGCTCGCAAGAGCCTGTTGAGCCTCTTCTGTGCGGCGTCGGCCCAACTTGGAACCGCAAGATTAGTATCCGCAGCAGCCATCGGCTTGGCCTTGCGGACAATCCTGCTCAGGCGCAAAAAGTCTACCCCATAAACGCTGCCGGCACCCTGCGCTCTACCTACGGCAGCAAGCAGGTGATCCACGGCCGATTGCCGAGCAGCAACGTATTCTCCGTAGGCATCAATCCAAGCACTCGTGCGACCTTCGACGTCAGATCGCTCGTTAACATCCGACCACAGGCACGCGTTGATAAGGTCTAAATCCTTGGCTTTCGGCGCGAGAGCCCCGCATGCTGCCGCTCCCCGGATGAGCGAAGCAGCGACTGCTGTAAGAGATTCGTCATCCGCGCCGAGTTCTTCCAGGATTCTCTTCTTGGCCTCGTCCACGCTTCCCGAAACGAGCGCGTCTAGCCGCGGGAGAGAGTCACCAGCAAGGTCTGGATGACCCTCTTTGAGGTACACGAGGAATTTGAACGTTTCAGCATTCCGGGCCGTTCTCTCGATTGTGATAACGGGGGTGGCACCGCCCAAGGGGAGGTTCTCGTTAGCTCCCTCGATCGAAACCCCACGCGCGTTCTCCGGAATAGCCTTATCGAGATTCTTCTTCTCGGGCTCCTTCATGGCCAGGTCGAACCAGTCAATGCGGGATATCAGTGCCTCTCGAACAATCTTTCTCAACTCACTAGCGAGGCGCTGTGGGAGGACAGATCCGTTGGGATCGGCCCACTTGTCAATCAGTGTTATTTGAGCTTGGACTGACTTCTCTACCCCACCTGTAGTTTCGTGCTTGTGCGGGCTCGCGTCGGACTCGTCGGAAGGTGTCTCTTCCAGGTCGATCTCTATAGGCGGGTGCGAGAATGCATGCAAGATATCCCCACTTATGGGCTCGGTATTTAGAGCACCCCAAAAAGTTATCAGCGTTTCAAGTCGTCCTGCTTCTTCCGCTGGAAGACTTTCCTGTATCTGCTCTCGGACGTCGTTTGGCAACGATGGCAGTCCGATGAATGTGGACTCTGCAGCGAGCAGCGAAGGCTCTGGGAAGCGGCCATTTTGAATAACATCGATGTTGCTGGTCAGCACATCGCGCACAGCACGTGACAGCACCTTTCTCGGGTTGAATTGAATTCGATCGCCATACGGCTCGGCACAGGCTTCAATCGCGCGGATCACGGCCGCTCTGTTGTAGGGGTATAAACTGTAGTCACGACCTTCACGTCCAGACACGCCAAATGCCGCGGTACATTGGTCTCGAATGTGCAGTGGACATGGCTGACAAGCGTTGGGCACGTCAGGAGCAGCGTCCTCGAGTGCGTCCTTGCCCACGCGCGCCGCATTCAGGTATCTGCCAACAAAGTCGACAAGTAGATCTTCCTGCTCCCTATCGCGTGCCCCTAGTCGCAGATCAACGTCCACTTGGTAGACAGGCGATGAAGCCTCAG
>Ga0102945_1000594_pt1 | contig 10917 bp, 7 predicted proteins | sample SalPonred_H2O_MG_FD_78207 | JGI IMG/M metagenome (GOLD analysis project Ga0102945, IMG submission 78207) | Salt pond water microbial communities from South San Francisco under conditions of wetland restoration - Salt Pond MetaG R2_restored_H2O_MG ...
ATATGACTGGCCGCGAGAACATCCGACTCAACGGCTCGATCCTCGGATTGAGCAAGTCCGAGATCGAAGCTGCGATGGAGACCATCATCGATTTCTCCGGGCTTCGCGAGTTCATCGACGATCCGGTCAAGCACTATTCCAGCGGCATGTATGTGCGCCTGGGCTTTTCCGTTGCGGTGCACATGAAGCCGGATGTGTTGCTTGTGGACGAAGTGCTCGCCGTGGGAGATGAGGAATTCCAGCGCAAGTGCTTCGACCATCTCTACACCCTTCGCCGCGAAGGTCGCACGATCGTCGTGGTGAGCCACGGCCTTGGCCAACTTGAAGGCCTGTGCGATGAAGTGGCCTGGCTCGACCACGGAACAGTCCAGGAAATTGGCCCTGCCACCGAGGTGATCGGCTCCTACCTATCGCGAGTCAATGCTGAAGAAGCCCGAGCCAACGCCAATATCGCTGCCACTCGCGATGACACCACTATGCGTGCCGGAAGCGGCATCATCCGCAGCCAGGCAGCACGTCTGGTTGATGCGCAGCATCAATCAATCAACCACACCGAAACTGGAACCACCTTTGGCATTGAAGTGGATCTTCACTGCTACGAGCGCGTACTCGGCCCCAATGTGCGGTTTGCCTTCCAGCATGAAACAGGGCCACTGGTCACGATGATGAGCAACCACCGCATCGGTTTCGACTTCGATTACATCGACGGTGACAAAACGGTCACCGCGTTACTGACGGATAATCCGCTTCTCCCAGGGCGCTACCGCGTCCACATTGACGTCTTCGATCACACCGGCAGCGTGCTGATCGACAACTGGGACGACGCCCTGGAGTTCACCGTGCGCAGCCCGCGCGGCGAGATCGGGCAGGGGTTCATCGAGTTGCCGTACACCTACGAGATCCAGTAGGCGCTCGGAACTATGGATCTTCCTGAGTCCCACCCGCTGATCCGCACGAAACGGCGTGCGGGGCGGATTAAGCGCTATCTCAAGCGCAAGTGGTGGGAACGCAATGTCGGTAAGCAATACAAAGCTTGGCTCCTGGAATCACAGCAACAGCCAGCAAGCGCGGTCGACAACCAGACAGCTATTGCAGTAGTCGTTCCTGTTTACAACCCACCAATCGGATTTCTCGATGAGTGTTTGTCGAGCGTGCTCAATCAGACGGCACGCAAGTGGCAGCTGATCGTCAGTGACGATGGCTCCACGCACCCGGAAGTGCAGTCCTACCTTGATGACTTCACACAGAGGCACGTGGACGATCCGCGCGTGATTGTGATCCGTGGTGAGAACGGCGGAATCTCGGCGGCACAGAATCGAGCGCTCGAAAAGGTCACAACCGAATACTTCGGTTGGCTCGATCACGACGATCAACTGAACGCACGCGCTATCGAACTCATGAGTGCCACGATCGAAGCCAGCAACACGCCTCCGCAAGTGGTTTATTCCGATGAGGACAAAATCGATGCCAAAGGTGAACACTTCGAGCTGTACTGCAAGCCGGACTTCTCGCCGGAATTACTTCTGACGCAGATGTATCTGTGCCACTTCACGGTGTTTCATACGGATCTTGTTCGCGCATACGGTGGCTTTCGCAGCGAGATGGACGGCGCCCAGGACTTCGATCTCGCGCTTCGGTTACTGCCTGAACTCGTCGAGGTGCAGCACATCCCACTACCGCTTTATCACTGGAGAGCGTGGAGTGAATCCACCGCACTCACCATCGACGCCAAGCCTTGGGCGCAGCAAGCCTCCGCGCGTGCGCAGCAGGCGTACCTGGATCAACACGGTGGCGGGACGGTCGAACCCAGCAAAGTGCCCGGGTTGAACGAGGTCCACCCGGCCATCCATCACGCACCGACCGTTTCGGTGATCATCCCCACGATCGGAACGCACAAGCGGAACAACCGTGCTCGGCTCGTCGATGATGCGGTACGCACCCTCTGCGAAGCGGAACGGAACGTGCCCCTGCAGATCATCGCGGTGACCACCGGTGAGATCGACCCGATTGACGGCGTTGACCAACAAGTGGTCTACCGACCAAAAACTGGTTTCAACTTTGCCGAAGCCATCAACCTCGGACGTGCCCACGCAACGGGCGATTACCTGTTGATCCTCAACGACGACACCACTGCCGATTTCCCAAACCCCGTAACCAGGCTTCTGGAGATCGGGCAGCGTGCCGGTGTGGGTGCTGTGGGTGCGAAGCTCACGTACCCGGATGGGCGGTTGCAGCATGCGGGAATCGTGTTGCTGCCCAGCGGACCCACTCATGCGCACATTGCCAAGGCCGGTAATTTCCCCGGCTATTTCGGGTCCACGCTCACTCCGCGAAATTACTCCGCTGTCACGGCTGCGGCGATGCTCACTCCTACCCGTGTGTTCGACGAACTCGGCGGTTTCGACACCACCTTCGCTCGGGATTTCAACGATGTGGACTATTGCCTGCGGCTTGGCGCTGCTGGATATCGCGTAGCGTGGACGCCCTACGCACACCTCACCCACCACGAGGGAGCCTCCATCGTGCGCAAGGCAGCTGACCCGTCCGAGCTTGCGGCGTTCCGCGAGCGCTGGGCAGATCAGTACGCGGTGGACCCGTTCTACTCACCAGCGTTGAACCCACGCCTCGAACGCATCTACGAGGCGCTGTGAAGCCGCTCACCACGCCCATGGGACGCACGTTCATGGTCCTGGGTAACGCCAGTGTGATCACCATGGATCGGCTGCCGATCATCAGCGATCGTCTGGATTCTGATCCCCGGATCGCCAGTGTGTCGGTAGTGGCTCATCCCGACCCAACGGAACAGTTCTTGCGCGCAGCAGCACCGTCGGGCTGCGCAGTAGTTGTCACGACGGACGTTGAGGCACTCACTGGAGCACTCACCAGCGATACCACCGCCGCCGACATCGAAACCTGGGCGCGTGCTGCATCGGAGCGTGGGCTCTGGCATGACTGGTGGCTGACTAACGCACGTGACATCGCCCGCGCAGAACCATTCAGCTCAACATCTCAGATCGATGAGTGGGAGTCCGCCGATCTGGCTTCATCTCGACACCACACCCTTGTGCCTAAGCACTTCGACCCGAATGCCATAACGATCACCATCGATGCCACGTGGCTAGGTCCGCACCAGACCGGGGCGCAGGTCCTCACCACGGCTGCGATCGAATCCCTAGCGCGCAGCCCCCGCGTGACAGACATCCGACTCATCGGTATCGATGCACTCCCCACGTATGCGGAGCACCTGTCAGACCTTGAGACCGTTCGTATCGCCTCAGATGAAGACGCTCCGAGTCAGGTGACCGATGTGATCTGGTATCCGAACCAGATCGATCAGCGGGTGGACATCTCCCAGGCGCGATCACTTGGGCGCAGGATCATCACCACCTACTTGGACCTCATTGCCTACGACATTCCGCGCTACCACGCTTCGCAGGATGCATGGGCAGCGTATCGATCCCTGCAAAGGCGTATCGCGCTGAGCGTGGATGGCATCACCACGATCAGCGCCGATGTGGCGAAGCGGCTGCAGCAGGAAGTGCCGCGCCTTGACCCGCAGCGAGTACAGCCAATACCGCTGGGCCTGGATCACATTGCACCCACCGCCGGAGAGCCGGGTGAAGACGTTGCTGAGGTGGTAACCAAGATCGGTAATCGCCCGTTCGTACTGATCTTGGGCAATGACTTCCAACATAAGAATCGCGACTTCGCGATTAAAGTGTGGGAGAAGGTTCTCGCTGATGGCACGAGCTGTGATCTCGTGCTCGCCGGCCTGCACGTGAAGTCCAGTAGTTCGAAAGAAGCCGAAGACGGGCTTCTCTCCCAGCACACGAACTTGCGGGGCACCGCTCACACACTCGGCCACGTCAGTGCTGACAGCCGTGAATGGCTGATGGCGAACGCGAGTGCCGTGCTGTATCCCTCCAGTGCGGAAGGTTTCGGATTCGTTCCTTACGAGGCCGCAGCGCTGGGTACGCCCAGCACTTTCACCGCCTTCGGACCGCTAGCCGAGATCTCCCAGATCAGCGATGTCCCACGAACCTGGTCGGTTGATGGTTATGCGCACGATCTTGCGTCTCTGCTGACGGATCCGCAGCGCGCACAGAAGCGAGTGGCGGATCTGCGCGCGGCAATTGCCCGCTCCACGTGGGATGGCTTTGCCGACCAGTTGTTGGACTTCATCCACCATGTCAGTGAACTACCGACTGTTGAAGCGGCACTAGTGGGTGGAACGGCTGCGGACGCTTCAGCTCTTGCGGCGGTGTTGAGCAGTAAGACTTGGCGGGCTACCGAGCCCTTGCGACGTTTCGGATCACGGATCAGGCGCGGTTAACGATCGATCAACCGCTGCAGGTACTGCCCGTAGCCGCTCTTGCTCAGCGATTGCGCCAATTGCTGAAGTTGCTGATCGTCTAGCCAACTGTTGCGCCAGGCAATCTCTTCAACACACCCGACCTTTGTTCCGGTGCGGTCTTCCATGACCCGGACGAACTCACCGGCATCCTGCAGTGAGCGAAACGTTCCGGTGTCGAGCCAGGCGGTGCCGCGCTCGAGCACGGTGACGGTAAGTGCACCCGCTCTCAGGTAGTGCTCGTTAACAGCGGTTATCTCAAGTTCACCTCGAGCCGACGGCTTGATGGTCTTGGCTACATCGACAACCGTGGAGTCGTAGAAGTACAGGCCGGGCACAGCGAAGTTGCTCTTCGGCTTGGCCGGTTTCTCCTCAATCGAAAGCGCGGTCCCGGAGGAATCGAATTCGACTACTCCGTATTCGGATGGATTCGCGACTTCGTAGGCGAAGACGTGGCCGCCGGTCACGGAGGTGAGTTCAGACAGGTGCCGTCCGAGTCGGGGACCGTAGAACAGGTTGTCACCCAAGATCAGAGCCGCGGAATCACCAGCCAGGAAGTCTTCGGCGATGAGGAACGCCTGCGCCAAGCCCTCGGGTTTGGGCTGGACTGCGTATTCGATCCTCATGCCCCAAGCGGAGCCGTCTCCAAGGAGGCGCGAGAAGGCCTCCGAGTCCTCCGGAGTGGTGATGATCAGGATCTCGCGCAGTCCGGCAGCCATGAGCGTCGAAAGCGGGTAGTGGATCATTGGCTTGTCGTAGACGGGGAGCAGTTGCTTGCTCACGCCCTTAGTGATCGGCCACAGGCGAGAGCCGGTGCCGCCAGCGAGAATGATGCCTTTCACGCCGTCAGGCTAGCGGTCGCGATGCAGCAATAGTCCCCGAAGGCTGCCCATGAGTTTGGGTATCCGATTCGACTCAAGAATCAATCCAGCACCCTGATTCATCGCAACCCGCCTAAGCGTCCGTATCGCGTGGGTTGGTGATTCACGAAATTCCGCGGGGAAGAGTCGGAGTCGGTTTCGAAGCATGCTGCGACGTCGTTCGGGAGAGTGAGCTGTGACCATGAAGGTCCGGTTGCCCAGGGTGACCATACGTCCGGAACCGATGTGGTGGTGGACCGAGAGGTGATCACTGATTCCAAGGGTTAGCCCACTGGCTCTCATTGCAAGGCATGCCGCGGCATCCACGGCATCGATGCCGAGTGACTGATCGAATCCGGCGATTTCGGCTAACGCCGTGACGGACCAAAGCGTGCCCGTTTGGATGAGCTCCTCGGTGGTGAGCCGCCCAGGAGCTCCTGATTCGGGGTAAGTCAGGTTGCCCGCGGCATCTGCGATGGTTCTTGCTCCGATGGCACCCAATGGTTCGCCGGAAGAAGTTCTCAGTTCTGCATCTTCGACTAGGTCGGCAATGTAGTCAGCTGCGAGGTTGGAATCTTGGTCCACGGTGAGTAGCCACCGCGCTCCAGACTCTTGGGCAATGTGGAGTCCATCGTTCACTCCGCGTGCTATCCCCTTATTGGTTGCGTGTCTGATCACAGTTACGTGGGGGATTCGGCCTATGTCGGCTAGGACGTGATCGGAAGTGCAGGGGCTTGCATCGTCGCTCACGATAATCGTGGTGACCTGTTGGGACAGCTTCGCAACCAGGGCAATCGTGTCTGGTGGTGGCTGGTACGTAGGGACAACCGCCACCACACCAGTTGTGACCGCCATGTATTGAGGTTAGCCCCGCTAGGCTGCGGGACGAACAGTTCGCAACCCCGGAGGCTTTCGTGGCGGAAACGAAACGTGCGTTCATCACCGGTGTAACCGGCCAAGATGGTTCGTACATGGCGCAGCAGTTACTGGAGAAGGGCTACGAAGTCCACGGACTCGTTCGGCGCTCCAGCACCTTCAACCGGTCACGGATCGATCACCTTCACCACGATGAGCATCTCCCCGGCAAGAACTTGCACTTGCACTATGGAGACGTCACTGACGCAGCTCGCATGCACCAACTCATCGCTGAACTCCGCCCCCACGAGGTCTACAACCTGGCGGCGCAATCACATGTTCGTGTCTCTTTCGATGAGCCTCTTTACACCGCAAACGCCACCGGCCTGTCAACCCTGAATATCTTGGAAGCTATCCGGTCGGTCGACACAAGTATCCGGTTCTATCAAGCCTCAACCAGCGAGATGTTCGGAGCCTCCCCTCCGCCGCAGAACGAGGAAACGCCTTTCTACCCTCGAAGCCCGTACGGCGCTGCCAAGGTCTACAGCTACTGGATAACTCGCAACTATCGCGAGGCCTACGGCATGTTCGCCGTTAATGGACAACTGTTCAATCATGAGTCACCGCGTCGTGGGGAGACGTTCGTCACTCGAAAGATCACGTTGGCTGTCGCAAACATCGTGAAGGGCAACCAAAGCGAATTGTGGATGGGCAACCTCGATGCGATTCGTGACTGGGGCTACGCACCGGAATACACCGAGGGCATGTGGCGAATGCTGCAAGCAGATGAGCCGGACGACTTCGTCCTGGCGACAGGTACCGCGTACACGATTAAGGACTTCCTCACCCTCGCCTTCGAGCACGCAGGGCTCGAGTGGGAGAAATACGTGAAGTTCGATCCCAAGTTCCTTCGCCCCACAGAGGTGGATGAACTCATCGGTGATGCCTCGAAGGCCGAGAGCAAACTCGGATGGAAAGCACACGTGCTTCCCCCGGAGTTGGCGAAGATCATGGTGGATGCTGATATCGCGCGGCTTGAGGGTGCGCCTGAAGGTCAGTTCTAGATCCTGGCCAACGTGTCATTTTCAACGTCCGCTTCACGATTCATTGAGATTCCGACTGCAGTACGCAGTAGTTCGGTACTAGTCGTCTGGGCGCTAACGCGGCTAGGCATCATCGCGGTCGCTGCGCTCGCGCAGTGGCAGGTTCTCGGGACCAACCTGGGAATCGGTACCTATGCCGGGCTGTGGGATCACTTCGAGTCTCTGTGGTACGAAGACATCGCTCGCAATGGGTATATCGGCGAGGGTCAGTTCCAGTACAACGCGGCCTACTTTCCGGGAACTGCGCTCGTCATGCGCGGCGGGCTTTTCCTCGGGCTAGAGCCGGCAGTAACCGGCATGCTCGTAGCCCTCGTCTCGAGTGCCGCCGCCGCAGTGGCGCTGACACGGATCGCTGAACACCGCGGCGTGAACGGCTGGTGGACGAGCCTGGCGTGGCTTATCGCCCCAACAACCGTGTTCGTCGTAGCACCGTGGTCCGAAGCTCCTTTCGTGGCTCTGGCATTTTGGTCATGGGTATTCGCTAGCAGGGGGATGTGGTGGTCATCGGGAATTGCGGCGGGCTTCGCCTCCCTTTTTCGCATCAACGGGATATTCCTGGCCCTCGGCCTCATTGCGCTGTGGTGGTTCTCCAGACCTCGTCGTTGGCAGTCGCTGATCCCGCTGTCGCTGCCCTTTGCGACCGTCCTGGGCTATTTCGTCTACTTGTGGACACTGACGGGTCGCCTTACCGCGTGGCGTGATGCCCATCGGGACAATTGGGGGCGAGAAACGGTAGATCCCATCACATCATTCGTGAATTCCTGGAACTTGATCTTCACTTTCGATCCGGGACGCATCAGCAGCCGTTTCATTGCGGAAATATCCGCGGTTGTTCTCATCACCATCGGATTAGTGCTCCTCGCACGACGGCGTTGGTGGCCTGAGTTCATTCTCGTTGGCACAACTCTTGCCGCACTAGTGACGAGCACCTTCTTCTACTCGGTTCCCCGAACAATCACGTTGCTCTTCCCCCTCTGGCTGATCCTCGGAGGATGGCTGTCACAAAGCCGATTATTGAGAATCGTTTATCTTGTCTTCACGATTCCGTTCACCGCATTGGTTGTTGTTCGATTCGTCGACGGCCAATGGATTTCCTGACCGAGGTGATGAGCACGTCATGAGAGTCCTCATCACCGGTGCCGCCGGCCAGGACGGAACGATCCTCGCCACGCTGCTTGCCCAGGACGGGCACGAGGTCATCGGATTGGTCAAGCCTGGAACCACGTATTCCCGCTTGACCCGGTACGTGCCAGCAATCCAGGTCATCGAGCAAGACCTGGCTGATTCGAGTGGTGTGCGAGAACTCGTTCGCGATGCCGCGCCCAACCAGATTTTCAATTTCGGCGGCTTCACGGCGCCGGCGGACTCTTGGGACCACCCCGATGAAGTTCGCCTGATCAATGTGGAAGCTGTCCGAGTTCTCCTGGAGGCTTCGCACGCGATCGGGAATGGCGCACGCTTCTTCCAAGCATCGTCCTCACATATCTTCGAAGGAACGGATCGCTCCCCGCAGGACGAAACCTTCGAATTATCACCGTCAAGTCCGTACGCGAAGTCCAAAGCCGAAGCACTCACGCTCGTGAGAAAGTTTCGCGAAGAGCAGGGCATGTTCGCTGTCTCCGGCATTCTCTATAACCACGAGTCACCACTGCGTGGCAGCAACTTCGTCACTCGGAAAGTAAGCATGGCGGTGGCCAAAATCGCAGCCGGACGCCTTGACGTTTTGGAACTGGGTGACCTCGAGGTGGCCCGAGACTGGGGTTGGGCACCAGATTACGTCCGTGCCATGCGGCTGATGATGGAAGCACCGGCACCTGCGGACTATGTCCTGGCAACCGGGATCTCGCATCGTCTGTCGTTTTTCGTCCAGAAGGCTTTTGCGGCGGCCGGCATCCCACAGTGGCGAGAGCATGTTCGAAGTTCTGGCAGCGACCGCCCGGTTGATACGAACAAGATGGTCGGAGACTCTCGTCGGGCCTATCTCGAGTTGGGTTGGCGGCATACAGTCGACTTCGATGCCATGGCGGCAACGATGGTCGCCTACGACCAGGCTTTGCTGGAGCAGCCCGATCTGTTGTGGGACGGCTTCTAGTTGGCCCTACCCTTGACGGGTGCCCGAACGAGTCTCATACGCCCAAAACGGCGAAGACGTTCGCATCTGGCACGCATTCGGCCCACGTGAGCCTCAGGAGAATTGCGCGCTCACCTACGTTGAAGTGGGAGCGAACGAGCCACGGCGCCTTTCCCTCACCGCTGCCTTGTTCGATCTCGGGTGGCGCGGTCTGCTCGTCGAGGCGGATCCGGAACTGGCGAGCGAGCTGAAGAGAGAACGCCCCGGAGACGTTGTTGTAGAAGCGGCAGCCGCAGCGACTGACTCCGAGCTCACCTTCTATCGAGTCCCGGGCACTGGGCTAGGCACCCTTGATACCAGCGAAGCCGAGGCGGCCCGTGCGCAAGGGTTCACCGTTACCCAGACCAGTGTTACGGCACGTCCGCTGGACGAGATTCTGGATGACTTCGTCGAGTCTTCAGGACGAAGAGACATCCACGTCCTCTCCGTGGATGTCGAGGGGGCAGAGGGGCAAGTCCTCGCGGGCCTGAGTTTGCGGCGGCACCGCCCTTGGGTGCTGTGCATCGAGGCAGTCACACCGGGAACACATGAACCGAGTCATGACGATTGGGAGAACCACGTCCTTGACCGTGGCTACCAACAGGTGGCCTTCGATGGAGTCAATCGTTGGTATGTCGCGGACGAATGGGCCAACACGAAGGTCGCTGAATCCGCAGGTTCCCGTTCGGAGTATTCGATCGCCGAAGCGATAGCCACGCCGTTTCACGTACTTGATGCGGGTGCCTTCGGATGGCAGACCAACGAGATAGCCGAACTTCGCCGTCGAGATAATCGTCACTACAACCGCTCAGCATGGCAGCGAGAGATCCTTCGTCATGACGGCCACACGGCTGTCCCTACATATGAATACGAACGCCAGATCCACGAATTGCGGAGCACTCTGATCACGGTTGAAGGAAGCCGGACCTTCAGGATGAGTCGCCGTTTGGCGAAGGTCGGCAAGCGAGGCGTGCATGTGGTGCAGAAGGCCAGGAGTGCGCTACCAGGGCCGCTCTCGCGCCGACTTGTCAAAGAGCGCCACCTTCGACATGTGACAGTGAACATGGGTCACCTGACGCCTGCCGCCTTTCTGGGCGGCTCGGGAATGGTGGAGTCCTCCTGGCTTACACCCGCCGGTGAGTTGGCTGACGGTTCGCCTAACCGACCCCCGATTCCACCTGGAACCGACCTCGGAACCTTTATTGATCAAGAGGAGAAGCAAGCTCGCGAGTGGCTCACCAACTTTGTTTTCGATGGTGATCTGCAACTGGATGCGCGCATGGATAACCACAATGACGAGGTCGGTCGTGTACGCGCTGCCCTACGTAGCCGAATTGCCCTGAAGCAGGAGAAGTCGCTTCAGTCTGAGTCGAACGGCCATCGCGTTGCCTTCGATGCGCGCGCTTTGCAGAGCGCAGCCTTTGGCGAACGTGGCATCGGGCGATTTGCCAAAGCAGCGCTGCTGGCCCTTCGCGCAAGAGTGGGTGATGAGCGAATCACCTTGCTGGTAGATAGGGGACTGCATCCGTTACCGGAAGAACTGGCGGGCGCATGCGCTCAGGTGAGTCGGATGCATGGATCGGATGTGTCGCAGTTCCACTTGTTCGTCCAACCCTCGCCCATGACGCATAGCCCCGA
>Ga0102945_1000595_pt1 | contig 10916 bp, 9 predicted proteins | sample SalPonred_H2O_MG_FD_78207 | JGI IMG/M metagenome (GOLD analysis project Ga0102945, IMG submission 78207) | Salt pond water microbial communities from South San Francisco under conditions of wetland restoration - Salt Pond MetaG R2_restored_H2O_MG ...
ACCCGCACCTTCCCGCAGGTGGGTGGGGCGATCTACTTCTCGGCCAAGGACGTCAAGGCCGACCGCAGGAAGACCACCACGCGCCTGGTGAATCGCTACTACTCGCGCCCGGCGATCGCCCCCGGCTACGGCACCCCCACCACCGCGCCACCGCAAGCACCGACCAACATCCGCGACCGCAATGGCCAGATCACCTGGACCACCAGCGATCCGAACGTCCTGAGCTATGCGATCTACCAAGTACCAACGACGACGCCTACCGACTGCGCCTTCATGGACGCTCGCTACCTCACCGCCGTGATCCCCGCGAACGCCACTAACCAGTGGAGCGCTCCGTCGAACGGGGAGCAAGTGTTCATTTCAGCCGTAGACCGCTGGGGACGGGAAAGTGCCCCTATCAAGGGCAGAAGCTAGCCACATATACCTTAATTGTAAAGGTATATAATTTCCGATGTGGTTGATCTAGCGGCGTCTTTGAACCATGCGCGAACACGTCTAAACCTCACCCAGGCCCAGGCCGCGCAGCTGCTCGCCACCAGTCAGGCGAACATCAGCGCCTACGAGCGTGGCCGCTTGATACCCGGCCGCATCGTGGCCGAACGCATCGACGCACTCGCCGCGCTCACGCCCGAGTCCCTCTACGCCACCTACCTCGCCAGCACCATTCCCAGCGCAGCCGCGCAACTGCGCATCGACCTCGCCGAGGATCGATCCGAGACCGACATGCTCCGCGTGGTGATCCAAGCCAGCGACGACTTCCACAAACTGACCGAACCAACCGACCGGGCGTTCTTCCTCACCGAACCATCGCCCACCGGATCCAAGCGGTGGGATGCCCTGCTCGCCGGGCTGGCGGTGCATCTGTGCAGACAAGCAGGCATGCACAGCACGCCCTGGTGGACGAGCGATCCTGGACGGGTTATCGACTTCGTGTGGTGGGTCGACTCGCCTGCCCCCAGATTGCAGGCCCAACTGATCCAACTGGCGATCCCGGCCATGCGGGCTCGCGGAGTAATGATGAGTCGACGGAACCTGGAGTCGGTATGAGCGAACTGAATGTCGACCGGGTGTCCGTGCTCTTGGCCGAGCTCGGAGAACGTCTGGCTGGACGCGGCATCGAGGGTGAGATCTACGTGGTTGGGGGAGCGGCGATGATGCTCGCCTACGACCGTGGTCGGCTGACTCGGGACATCGACGCGGTTGGTGTGCCGCAAGAGGAGATCGATGCCGAGGTGCGCGCCATGGCAGCCGATCACAAGGATCTCGACCCCGATTGGCTCAACGCCAGGGTGCTTCCGATGCTCCCGCGCGGTGTGGATGCGGGCAGGCTGCAGGTGCTCGGGGGTCCAGGGCTCACCGTCAACGTCGCCTCACCGAAGTGGCTGCTTGCCATGAAGGCCCGGGCAGCGCGCGGACGCCGTGATCTCGACGATATCTGGGTGCTATGCCAGGTACTGGGCCTGCGCACAACGGACGAGATCTGGACCATTTGTGACGACGTCTGGGGTGAAGGCATGATCCGCGAGGACGATGTGCAACTGGTCACTGATGACCTGAAAGCCCGCGGCTTCCGCTAGTCCAAGTGTCAGCCGGTGAACCCCTTCGCGAAACCCACGCTTCGCACCAGAACTCCCCAGCACAGCCCCATCTGCTGATCGACCTTGTAGCCGGGCAGGTCGAATGTGGTGGACATCATCACTTCATCGCCCATAAAAGGAGCAGGTCATCTGCCATCGCTGCGTGAGCTAACTCCGAGAGGACGGCCTCCCTCGACCAGTGGGATGTGCTCATCCCAGCGATCCCGATCCGATCCAGCCTCTGCGGACGTTGCCCCCGGCAGCGCCCACTGGTCGGGATTGACGGCAAGTCAGACCAGAATCTAGTCTGATTGGCATGACCGCTGTTGCTGAAGACGGAACCATCGGGGTCTACCACCTCAAGACCCACCTATCTGCGGTGCTGGAGGAGGTGATCGCCGGCCGTCAGGTGACGATCACTCGGCACGGCCATCCCATCGCCCAGCTGACTCCGGCGGCGAGTCCAACGCGCGAGCAGCGGCGTCAAGCCATCCAGGAGATTCGTGAGATCGCCAATACTGCGAAACCGCTTCCTGCGGGCGTGACGATCGAGAGCCTGTACAAGGAAGGCCGCGTGTGACCGATCCCGACGGCATGGTGATCGATGCATCGGTCGTCCTTCGTTGGTTGCTCGAGAGCGATCCTGACCCTCGGGCGAGTCAGGCCATGGAAGCACTCGACGAGCGGTTCGCCCTCGTCCCGGTGTTGTGGCATTTCGAGGTGGCCAACGGCCTACGCAACGCTGTCCGCGCCGGCATCCATCCGCCTGAGACGATCTCGGCGTTCGCAGACCGGCTTGAACTCCTCGATATACGCACCGATTCCGTAACCCCCCATCTGCGACGTCTAGGCAATGAAGCCATGCTCTCTGGCCTAACTGCTTACGACGTCAGTTACCTCCTACTCGCCCGGGACCGCGGACTACCGCTGGCCACCTTCGATGGTGAGCTCGCGGCGACCGCGCGCTCGACTGGTGTTGATCTTGTCTTCGAGATCAACTGACCATTGATACCTCTAGCCGGACATCGGCTTGGGAGACCTGTACTCCGAGCGAGCACTCGCGGCGAGTGCAATGGCCCCACCTACGGCGGTCGATCTCAGAGCACTCGGCAGTTGGCGCCCACGAAGGAATAGGACGGTCATAACCGACCATTTCTACTTCGGAAACCAGTCAAACGGCTGTGTGGGATTCGCTTCCGAAGGCCCTTTGCAGTAGACAGCGCTCCGGGTGCGACCTCCCAGAGGTCACACCCAGAGCGCTTTTGGATTCGGCTATTTGCTGACCACCTCCACCTTGATCAGTGACGCCTCTTTTGTCTCAGGATGCGTGAAGGAGATTTGAATCGAACCGTTTCCTGGGGCAACGACGTCATAGATCAACCCTGACTGATCTGACTTGTTTTCAGCGGCGCTGATGGTCTTCCCGACATCCGTGCGCTCTAAGTCCGCCTGTTCGATAGTGGGATCAAGTACGACTTCGAAATCCCAGTCCACATAGTCGTAACCGCCGCCGAAAACGACGTCAGTTGGGACCGGCACACTGATTCGGTCGCCGACTGAAGCCTCGACGGTCCCGAGATCAGTAATCTCTCCCTCGAAAGTCTCGTCAGGAACTGCAAGGCTTTCGTTGGAGGTCGGCGACGGATCTGTGGATCCCGGTACTTCCTCAACCTCGACGGCGAAGGTGGTCGTTTCCCCGTCAACGGTGATGGTGACTTCGGCTTCCCCTGGAGCGACGCCGACGGCTGAACCGAGGACGATGTCTCCGTCGTATTCACTTGGCTGGAACACGCTTACCACGGACGGGTCGCTCGTCCCGATGAAAGCGTCGAGAGGATTTACCCCGAACCCCTCCAGGCCCGCTACGCCGTTGACCTTAAGTTTTAAAGGCAGAGAAGCATCGTCTGGCCCGACGATGATTAAGCCCGGAGATGCGGATTCATCATCAACGATCCCATCCTCAGATTGTGACGGGGTTGGCTCGACCGTGGCTGGCTCAGTTGAGTCCTCGTCACTCTTCGGTTCGAGTGTGGTTGTGGCACCTCCTTCCACCGTCTCGGCTGCGCTCGGAGACGTTTGGGTCTGCTCTGATTGTGAGCCGCAGGCGGTTAGGACCAACCCGAGGCCCGCGATGCTGCTGACGATGGCGATTTTGCGCACTGAACTTCCTTTCAAGGTGGCTGGTGTTGTCGTCATTCCCGCTATGGAGGGCAACTAAACACGCTGATCTACGCGTCGTATGCGACAAATATTTCGAACAACTCATACGCCTCACCCTCGAGGCCGCATCGGGAAGCCATCAACGTGACTTGACCCAGAACCACTTCGGTGAGATCAGGCTTGGAATCCAGTGCCTGCTCGCCTGCGTCCAGGGTGGGGAAGTTGCGGTACCAGTCCAGCGCCAGAACCTGTCGCAGCGTGGACGTGTCCGCCTCGTCATGCTCGGTAGGCGTCAATCCGAATCGCTCGAGCACCTGATCCAGCACGTGAAAGGGCTCGAGGTCCTGACTAACCAGGTCCCAGAACTTTTGCTGCTGGGCTGGGGTCAAGACACCGACGACTTCGGTGCGGAAGTCCACGGGTATCGGAATGGCTACCGCGTTATCGGGGTCATCCAGAGCCTCGTAGGACCACGAGGCGGTGGACACCTGCTTGCGCGTGCTGGACCTTCCCAAGACGATGCGCACGCTTCCGCTTCGGGTGGCTTCGTCATGCTCGAAGGAATCCCAATCGGCCTGGATGCCATCGACGAGGCTTAACTTGTCTAGGTAGCTGATGATGTCGCTCGCGCAGCCGATGTTCAGCGACTCGATGGTGTGCAAGGTCAGGGCCTTTGGGTTCGGCATGCTCGCAGGAAACGGGGAAACAGAGAACTCCAACTTTGTGATGTACACGGCATTCCAATCGACGACCCTCCCGTTTCGGGGCGCCGAAACGGGACCAACATTGAGCCATAGGGGTCTGACAGTGACCCAGGTTCTCTCGCGACGTAGGTTGCTCATCGAGTTACCCGGGAGTGGATCTCAGGCTTGATGAGAACCCACGGGCGACGAATCGGTAGATTACCGGGAGGGGGTGGCGCGTGAAATTTCTTCATACATCGGACTGGCACCTAGGTAGGGCGCTGAAACAGCACGATCTGTCTCAAGCCCAGCAGGAAGCACTCGATGCAGTGATTGATGCCGCCATTGAGCGGGATGTCGATGCCTTCATCATCGCCGGGGACGTTTTTGATCGTGCATTCCCGAGCGTTGAGGATGTTCGGCGGCTGAGGGATGCCCTCACGCGAATACATGCAGCCGGGATACACATCATCTGCACTGCTGGAAACCACGATGAGGGCACCAGGATCGCAGCGTTCACGAACCTCATGGATGCGAGAGTGGTCGTGGTCGGTGAGTTCGACCAGGTGGGCGATGCTGTCGTGATCGAGGACGACCACGGGCCAGTGGCGTTCTATCCGCTTCCATATTTGGATCCGGACGCTGGCAGGCGCGCGCTGGCTCCGCCTGGAGAAGAGATGCTTGGCCGAAGCCACGAGGCAGTTATGTCCGCAGCGATGGAACGAGTGAGGGTCGACCTTCAGAAGCGTAGGAAGGTGAGTCCGCACACCCGAGCAGTAGTCATCGCGCATGCGTTCGTGGTCAAGGGGGAAGAACGCCCTGAGGAGTCAGAAAGCGAACGGAATATCGCGGTTGGCGGAGTTCCTTCCGTTCCGAGCGGTGTCTTCGACGGGGTCGACTATGTCGCCCTCGGCCACATACATGGGCCACGGACGATTCAGGAATCCGAACCGATGATCCGTTACTCGGGTTCGTTGTTGCGATATTCGATCTCCGAGACCAAGCACGTGAAGTCGGTAACCGTGGTTGATATGAGGCCCGATGGAACATGTGAGATCGAAACTGTGCCAATCCCGCAGCCAGCCGGAATGGTTCGACTGCAGGACGAGTTGGCGGAACTGGTATCCGGAAACTACGAGGCCCATTACGACGATTTCGTCGAGATAAAGCTCACCGACAAATTGATTCCCGAGAATCACTACGCACAATTGGCCCAGGTTTATAACCGAATCCTGAGTGTCTCCTTTGAGCGAGATGAGAATCAGGGATTGGGTTTCGGGCCCGACCCGAACACCGACTTCTCCGACATGCCCCCTATCGATCTGCTTCGCACCTTCTACTCCGAGCAGGTGGGAGAGGAGATGGACGCCGAGATGGAGGCGATTCTTGCCGACGTCTTGGAGGAAGCCAGCAAGGTCGAGGAGAAATGACTTGAGGATTTCAACGCTGGAATTCGAAGGATTCGGCCCCTACAGGGACCGCCAGTTCATCGATTTCGATCAGTTGGGTGAGTCCGGGCTCTATCTCATCAACGGGCCCACTGGAGCAGGAAAATCGACGGTGATAGATGCCATCTGTTTCGGTCTCTACGGGAAGCTGGCAAGCGACGATGCGGATCCCGGTCGCGCGCGTTCGGACTTCTGCGGTTCCAGCGATGCGACGCGAGTCGTCTTGGTCTTCGAGTCCGCGGCGGGACGATTCAAGGTCGAAAGGAGTCCGGAGTACTTCAAGGCCAAGAAGCGCGGCGAGGGGCTCACGAAATCGCATGCGGAATGCAAGATTCACCGGTTGGGGCCGGGTGACGCAGAGGTCACCATCGCTCACCACATAGCCGAAGCGAATTTCGAGATCGCCCAGCGAGTAGGCCTGACCCGCGACCAATTCGTCCAGACGGTCGTGCTGCCGCAAGGAAAGTTCGCCAATTTTCTTAATGCTGAGACACGAGAACGAGAAGAGATCCTGAAGTCGATTTTCAATACCGGGTTGTACGAGCAGGTGGCCAGCATCCTCAAGGAACGGGCGAAGGCCGTTAGTGAGAAGAGTCGTGACCTGGGCCAAGAGGTTGCCTACATTGTCCGGCAACTGGGTGATAGCACTACAGCATCCGATGATGACATTGCCGAAGCAGTGCAGTTGAGCGTCGACAGCCTGGACGAGTCTCTCCTCGAGACGTTGGAAGTGTGGGAGAGCCCGGTGTCGGACCGCTTACGGATTGCGCAGGAGCAGTCGGCGGCAGCCACGACTGCCTTCGAAGTCGCTGATGCCGCACGCACGCGTGCCCGGGAAGAGGCCGCAGCCCGCCAGGAAGTTGCGGATGCTGAATCCAGGGCAACTGCGGCCTCGCAGGCGGTTGAAGTGACCCAATCGAACCTCGAGCCCTATGCGCAGACCCTCGCCTCGCTGGATATCGATGCAAGGGCTGACGTAGGACTTACAGCTTGGGAGGAATGCGCTGAACGCATCGCTGCGCAATCCGAGGTACTAGGAGAGTTGCGGCTACTTGAGGATGAGATCAATCAATGGCCTGCCCTCGAAAAGAAGAGGCTGGAGGCCATCGAGTCACGTGAGGCGGAATGTCAGCAACATCAGGAAAGGCAGGACGCACTTCCCGCGCTCATAAAGGAGCAAGAGGCGATCGAGGCTAGAAAGCCAACGGCAACCGAATGGCAAGAACTAGCAGACTTCAGGGCTGCCAGCAAGGACAGGAAAGAGGCTCGCACAAATCTGATACGCGCGGAGGAGGCGGTAGGCAAACTCAAGCAGGCCGCTCAGCACGCACGCGGAGCAGCCGACGCCACCTCGAATGAGTTGAGTATCGCGTCTCAGAGCTATCGATCAGGTATCGCAGCTGAGTTGGCGTCGAATCTGGAAGAGCATGAGCCGTGCTCCGTATGCGGGTCTCTCGAGCATCCGGATCCGGCGGTTCCAGCCCCTGAAGCCACCACCTACGAAATGGTCGAGGCCCTGCGGGAGAAGGACCGGGAGGCGCACTCGACGCTGACGGCGCTGACGGGCGATCTGCAGGCCGCGGAGGAATCGCTTCGAGGACTGCGTGAATCGATCACAACCACTGTGGAGGAAGAGGCAGCGGAGGAGCACAGGATCGATACCTTCGCTGAGGAACTCGATAGCAGGGAAGAGGCAGCCAAGGCTGCAGGGGTCAAGGCTGGCGACTTGCGCCAGGAGTTGGCTTCGCTCGCAGACCAGGTCTTCAAGGTAAGGACGGATATCGAGACCAAGAAGCAGGCATACGACTCCGACTCTCGACAAATCAAGGAGAAGTCATCCAAGGTCTTCAAGGGTCGTCAAGGATTCGATTCGGTCATGGCCCGCCATGACTCGCTGACTTCGTTAGCTCAAACGATCAAAGAAGTGATTGCGGCACTGCGGGAAGATGAATCGGCCAACAAGGCTTTGAAGAAGTGTCAGGAGAAGTTGGCGGCAATGCCTGATGGAGAGGGATTCGCCGACGTGCAGGCGGCTGAGGAAGCCTGGGACGCGGCAAATGAGTCGAGAAACCAGGCGAATGCAGAATTAGTGACGGCCCGTGGTGCGCACGAAGAATTCAGCAAGCAACGCGCCAGAGTAGCCTCCCTGTGCGAGGAGCGGGCTGCCCTAGTTGGGGATAACCAAGGGCTGAAGAGGCTTTCGGAGATCTTCGATGCGGGGCGGGGATCTGACTATGGACTACACATATATGTTCTGCGAACACTTTTCGACAAGGTCATGGCGTTGGCCAATCAACGCTTCGAATCCTTGCTCGACGGCCGCTATCGCCTGGTCACCGCAGATGACTCGAGTGGAGACAAGCGCAAGACGCACGGACTCGGCGTTGCGGTCCAGGATGCACTCACCGGCAAAGTCCGATCAGCCAAGAGCCTGAGTGGTGGCGAGACCTTCTGCGCCTCCTTGGCCTTGGCGCTGGGTTTGTCCGATGCGGTGCGGATGAACGCCGGCGGTATCCGGATCGACTCACTCTTCATCGATGAGGGATTCGGATCGTTGGACAGTTCCCAACTCGATGAAGTCATGAACATGCTCAACCAATTGAGCACGAATGGTCGCCGGGTTGGCTTGATCAGCCATGTCGACAGCATGAAGGAGACCATTACCGAGCGCATCGAGATTCATGCGGCGCGCAGGGACCACCCGACCAAATTGAGCGTCTCCTGGATGGAGTGAATCGTGGTCACGCATATCGAGATGAGCGAGGGGGCTGAGCCGAAATCGGAAGCTGTCGTGCGTAAGGGGCTCATGAAATACCTTCGCGACGAAGACGTCCTGATTTCCGGAATGCGGATTCACGATCATGAATTTGGCGATGTGGAAATCGATCACCTCGTATTGATGCCCGATAAAGGGGCCGCGTTCATCGAAACTAAGGGTGGTCATGTGTCCTACGCGCAAGGCAATTGGTGGACCACAGGCAAGGACGGCACGCATCGAACCGATCCACCAGGGCAAGCAAAGAGGGGTCTGTACGCGTTCCGTCGGTTTCTGGACCACCATCCGGAGTGGACCAAGGGGAAACTCGCCGGCGACTGGTTCTTGGCGTTCCCGTTCACGGACGTCGGCGATACCGAATTCATGGGTCCTCAGGGGCGCCGAGAGACGATCTTCGGACGCGGTGAGGAAGACGAGATGGCCAGCCGCATCTGGGAAATCCTTGCGAAGCGCCACCTGGTTCTCCCTTCGCACGGCTGGGTCGAGGAGATCGTCGACATCGTCCTGGCGATGAAAGACGTGCCGATAACCCTCAAGGAGAGGGTGACGCAGCGTCTCGAACACATTGAGCAACTCACTGAACAGCAATCGGCCATGTTGCGAATGTGGCGCAACAACCGGTTTGTCGAGGTAGTCGGGGGAGCCGGTTCCGGCAAGACCTGGCTGGCCATGGAGCAAGCACGGCAGTGGGGCGCAGCCGGTCTCTCGGTCGCTTTCCTCACCTACACCAAGGGTGTGGGGGAGGCAGTCAAGAAGGCTTTCGAGGACCGTCCGGACAAGGAAACCCCTCCATTCATCGGAACATTCCATGCGTTGGGCTACCACTGGGGAGTGTTCCCGGATCCGGATCGAAGCGGTGAACCGGACTACTGGACCGTCGAACTCCCGGTCGAGTATCTGAAAGTGGCCACGTCGCTCCCACCTGGTCAGAAGTTCGATGCGGTGATCGTGGACGAAGCGCAGGACTTCGAAGACTCCTGGTGGGACGTGGTGCTGGCATCGATGAAGGATCCTGAAAGTTTCCGGCTGGCAATCTTCCGCGATGACGGCCAAGCGGTGTTCGGAGACAAGCGTGGACGCCCGGATCTCCCCTTCGCCGTATTCGACCTGGACAGCAACCTACGAAACGGCCGACAAGTGGTGGAAGCATTCGCCCCGCTGACTTCCCGCAAGATGGATGTCGTCGGTGGGGAAGGCTCGCCAACCCGGATGATTTTCGCCGAGCCGGAGGATGTGATCACTGCTGCTGACGATGCAGTCTCTGACATGGTCGGCCCCGAAGGCTGGTTGCCCGAGCATGTAGCTCTCTTAACCACCAAGAGCAGGCACCCGGAACACGCATATCGCCAAGATGCAGACAAGGACGCTTACTGGCAAGAACTGTGGTCGACCAACGACATCTTCTACGGCACCGTCGCGGGCTTCAAAGGCCTGGAGCGGCCAGCCATCGTGATCGCCGTGAACGGTTTCCACCCCCACGCTGATCCGAAGGACGTCTTATATACCGCCATCAGCCGTGCTATTGATCTAGCTGTGTTGGTGGGTTCTCGAGAGGAGCTCGAGAGTGTCCTAGGCGCCAAGCACCTGCGCCGACTGGAGCGCCGACAGAAATGAGCAAGGCGTCGAAGCCCACCTAGCCGATCCGAGTCGCGATCACCAGTGCTAGGCGATGCGCCGATACAAGGCAGCAGGTCGTCCGACACCGCCGCTGGATCGCCGCCCGGTTTCCTGCAATTGGGGGATCATGTGACGCCGGAAGGTGTCGATCTGCCACTGGGCATCCAGGACTGCCACATGGATCTCGTGCAACTGGGCCAAGGTGAACTCACTGTCCGCGATGATCCCTTCGGGATCGGGTGATTCGGCGTATGAACTGCGCATTTCCTGCAAGGCGTACTCGACGATCTCGCCTTGGGCGTAGGGGAGTGAGCGTTGCCCGGGGATGACCAGCCTGCCGCGCACGATCGGTGCGAGGGTGAGATCGGGAGAGCCTTCGATCGCCGGTGCGAGACGTTCGTACGGCAGTGCCAGCAGGTGCGCCATGGACATCACCCACCCGCGATCGTCGCGATCGGGGTCATCGAACAAGTGCAGTTGCCGCGGTGAACGCCCACTTAGGGCGGCGGGGGATAGGCCGCACTTCTCCTCAAGCGTGACGGCCACCGCGTCTGCTAGCCGTTGCCGTTCGCGGACAAACCGACCCGGCAGGGCCCAGGTTCCCTCGTTGTCTCCGCGGCGTCTGACCAGCAGGACGCACAAGCGATTCGCCGGA
>Ga0102945_1000597_pt1 | contig 10894 bp, 10 predicted proteins | sample SalPonred_H2O_MG_FD_78207 | JGI IMG/M metagenome (GOLD analysis project Ga0102945, IMG submission 78207) | Salt pond water microbial communities from South San Francisco under conditions of wetland restoration - Salt Pond MetaG R2_restored_H2O_MG ...
CAATCGAGGCAGCACGTTCGCTGAAAATTTGGTGCTGGGACAATCCCTAGGTGATTTTCACTCGGGGTTTCGTGCATACTCGCGACGCGTTCTGGAGACGATTCCCTTTCACCGGAACTCCGAAGATTTCGCTTTTGATCAGGAGTTCTTAATGCAGGCGATCAGCGCTGGCTTCAAGATCGGCGACGTACCAGTTCCCGTCCGCTACATGAAGGAAGCTTCGAGCATCTCCTTCAGGAGAAGCGTCCGCTACGGCTTCGGAGCCGTAGATGCCTTCGCGGGTATGAAACTGCATCAATGGCGCTGGCGTGACGATCCCCGATTCAACTTCCTGCGTTGAGTCGTGATGCCGATGGAGTCTGATTCGCCTACGAATCAAGAGGCACCCCGCACGAGACCAACGGCCGGAACCCCCTGGCGATTCTTGGACGCTGTCGGCCTGGTCAGTCTTGGAATCTTGGCCATAGGCCTAGCCGGCCTGAGCCTCCACAATCTAGGAAACCGGTACTTCTGGACCGATGAGTCCTCGAGCTTCTTCACTGCCCTGGGCTGGCCAGCGCCGGGTCAACAGCCAGGTGATCTAGCGGCGATACAACAGACGCTCGTCACCTTCCTCGATCCAGGGCTCTACCACTTAGTGACACGGGGTTGGTCCGAACTATTCGGAACCAGTATCGAAAGCCTTCGAAGTCTACCTTTTACGTTTTTCATCCTTTACGTTGTGGCGCTTCTTCTGTGGTATCGCAGATTCCAATTGCCTTGGGTCGTTGCATCCGCCGGAGTCTCAATCATGATGTTGGACAACATCACTCCCTACTACGCTCTCGAAGTTCGCGCCTATTCAGCATCTATGGCCGCCGCAGTTGTACTTCCACTTGTTGCGCTCTGGTTCAGCGATCGCCCAAGCGGAATGCGCCTGCTTGGTTTTCTTGGCGTAGGACTGTTCTTCGGCGCTATGCAGTACACGACTGTGAGCGTAAACCTTGCAACCGCGGTTCTACTCGCCGTTGGCGCTGTACGCAGCAAAGCGACACTGGCAAGGAGGAACCTGGCGATTGCGGCACTCATCATGACTGTGTGGCTGCCGTTCATCTATCTGGCTACGCGGGGGTGGCCAAGCGGTGGAGCGGAGCAGGATCTAAATCATGTGCGAACAACGGTTCTTGCGTACATGGACGGACCCGCGGTTCTCCAAACACTCAGTACCAATTTTTTGAGCTTGACGGCTCTCCCACGAACACTTTTTCTAACACTCATCCCTGTCCTCTTTGTCATCGCCAGACTCAGCGGAAGAAGTAAACACACTCGAAGAGAAGTTAGGCAACCAGCGAGGGAAGTCGTGGAGGTGTGGCTCTACGTATTTGCGCTGACAGCGAGTGCAGCTCTCCTATCTCTAGCTGGTTTCCTGCCTTGGGTTCTCGGTACCCGATGGTCTATCCCGGAAATCGCCGGCATCGCGCTGAGCGTCCTTGGAATGTTCGTGCTTGCCAGACAGTACGTACCGATCAACATAAAGCAGAGACCAATCCTGGCAGCCGTAGCTGCCATCGTACTCATGATGGTTACGGCTGTTGGTGCAACCCGGCTATGGATGTACGAGCGACCAGGTGATTCCCAAGCCTTAGATGAGTTGGTGCCGGTCCTCGTTTCAGGCAGCCCGGATGTCCCCATCGTGGTGGACTACTGGATTTTTCCGGACACTCGTTATTGGGTGGAATATAGCGGCGAGTTTGATCCTTGGCGGCAGGCATGGATCGATCGTGGAGTCGTCTCCACTGACGGCTTCGTCGAGGCCGGTCCCAAGGAAATCGAGAAGTTCATTGATTCCCCAAGCCAGTTCATGTTGCTCAAGGACTCCGAAGCCCTCGATGCGCTGACTGAGCCACTACCAGGCAACATTGTGGTGATCTACCCGAGCGATCCAGATTTCGCATCACCTGGATTGTTGTCGGCACCGATCGTCTTGGGGAAGGTGGATTCACTGGGAGACTCTTCATCCTGATCGGAAGACCCCCCAGCTGGGCGTTTCGATAGGTACGCCGCAGCTGCAACAACCATCAAGATCAAGAGGAATCCGGTTGCGCTGGGAGCAACCCAGTTGTTGCGTGGCTCGGTTACGCCTGTGATCAGGTACGTGGCAGTGACGGCGAGAGGTCCAGAGTATCCAAGTCCAGCTGCTCGCGCTGCGATGAACACCCCGATACCAATCGCAGCGAACTGGGTAACGAAACCCGCGAGACCCCATCGAGCCAACTCGTCGATGTAGAGACTGTGAGCGTGTCCGTAGAACTGAGCAACCTCGTTGCCGTTCGCGATCCCCCGTCCCCCCACACCAACCAGCGGCGACTCCCACCATAACTCGAGGAAGGCAGGCCAGATCTTCTCCCGACCAGTTAGGCCCGCAGGTCGCGCGAACATGAAGAGTGCGCCGGCGACAAGGACCAGGAAGCCACCCACGATTCGCAAGGTCCTCGGAATGAGATCCAAGCGGCCGCTACGGCTGAACATGGTGATCAAAATGAGACCGGCAGCCGCTGCTCCGATTGATGCCCGCCCATTCGTAAGGACAAGTGTGATCGCGCCAACGGTCAGGAAAACCCACGATGAGCGGGACCAGAAAGCCACCGCGATAACGATGAGTAGGGCCCCCATCATTGCGGTATCGCCATTATGTCCAAACGGTCCTGGCCACCGACCATCGATACCCATGAGGTCGTTCAGGGGGAGAAAGTAACGCTCCTCGTCGAAATCGATGATTCCCTCGGGCTGCGAACGTATGGACAGCCACCCGACCATTTCGAGCACCCGAGTGAGCACTAGGACGACTGATGTGGTCCACGCAAGTGCCAAAACAGCAATTCGTGCCTCTGCCAACTTTGGTGGCTTGGCAAGTAGCATCACCAGAATCGGCACGTACATGGCAGCGGTGTAGTTCATTGCGTCGCTGTGGAATCGATACAGTGCCCAGTGAACGAACCAAGCGAGAGCCATGGCGATAAGGAAGACCTTCAACGCGGTAGTAGCCCGCGTTCCCCAGGGAGCCGCCCACCACAGGATGCCTGCCACCCCAAACCCGCCGAACATCAACAGGATGTTGGAGCTTTGCCCCCACAAAACTGGCTGCTCGAACCACAGATAGTTCGCGTACCGCTCGAGAACAACCGTCATAGCGAGAACTGACAGGTAGCCGGCAGCCGACACTCGATCCCAAGCGCGTCGCTCCACCGCTCCAGCATATGCTCAGGCTGATACGACCAGGCGTAAGCTCCACGACGGTCGAAGGCGAATGGCGAGACAAGTCATCACGGCGGGTGAGCGATAATGCCAGAGAACTGATGACGCTAGGACTTGCGAGCCCCCACCATGACCGTTGCTATCACCGTCCGCCTGAATGGCGGTCTCGGGAACCAACTCTTTCAGTACGCCGCTGGCCTGGGAGTGGCGAACAGGCTGGGATGCAATCTGACGCTGGACGTTTCCCGATTAGAGAATCCTGGCCCCGGAGTGACGCCAAGGCAGTTTGAGCTGGGATTCCTGACTAAGGCACCCAACACTGTTCGAGTCCCGGAACCGCCTGCACTCTTCAACCGGATCCCAGGCTCCCTCCGTCTGTTGCTGCTGGTCACAAAGGAGAAGCTATAGCTGGCGGACTCGCATTTATCCGTCGAGTTGCGTGGCACGGTCGGAGTAAAAATGGAGTTCCCTCAACAGATTGGGTGTAAGCACAGGAGCCATCCGCATTACGCTAAATCAGTCTGACTAATGCCATCGCTGTTGGATACGAGGCGGGGAGGAGCGTCGCGTTTTGCCGCTCTTTCTCCCATCCAAATCAGTCAGCAGTGCCAGTCCCGGAGCTAAAGCACGCAAGGAGTCCACTGGCCTGCGGTTGTGCTCCTCCGAGCGATAGACTCCTGGAGAATCCCGCAAGGTAAATGAGGCGTTTGGGGCCATGCGCAAAGGCATCATTATGAGGCTGCAGGGGGGCCTGGGTAATCAGCTATTTCAGTACGCTGCCGGCTCATCAGTAGCAGCAAGGCTTGGCTGCGAACTCATGTTTGATGTGTCCTTACTCGAGCAAACGCCCGCTATGGCTACTCCTAGGCAGTTTGAACTGGCGTCTCTGGTCAGCGAGAGTCGTTTGGTCCGACTGAAACAGCCTAACGCTGTCCTCACGAGGCTCAGAACGTCAAAGTACAAATGCGTCGCTGAGCCAATGCAACGGTCAAGCCGTCGGTTCTATGAAGGAGGCCGGGGGTTTGATCCAAGGATTGAGAAGACGACCAACGGGACGATTCTTAGTGGATATTTTCAATCTTTTCGATACTTCGAAAGAGATAGGCGAAGCCTCTCCGAAAAGCTATACACACCACTAAACCCATCCGCTTGGTTCCGAGAATGGGCGGAGGTACTTGAAGGGACGCGGAGTTCTGTCGCGGTCCATGTACGAAGAGGTGACTATCTGGCTCAGCCGGTGGGATCCCCCCATAGCCCACTCGGTACGGATTATTACGAACGGTCCCTTTCTTGCGTACGTCGCCATGTCCGTCAACCGCACTTTTTTGTGTTTTCTGACGACGGATCTGTCGATGTGGAGGCTTTGGGTCTTACGGAGTGTTCAGTGCACGTACTCACTCCCCCTCGCGATTTGCCCACGATTGAAGCACTTCAGCTCATGTCTCGCGCGCGCACGATTGTTAGTGCCAACAGTTCGTTCGGCTGGTGGGCTGCTTGGCTCGGAAACGAGTGTCGTCAGGCAAAGGTCTACTTGCCCAGTCCCTGGTACCGCAACTCTGCTGACCTTGGCGAGGACATGCGAATCCGGGGATCCAACATCGTCAAGCATGATTGGATTAGTTGAAATTATGGAGGCTCACGGCGACGAAAGGCCACTCGTCTCTGTTGTGTTACCCGTACGGAATGGGGAGCGGTGGATTCGTGAATCCCTGAGCTCTCTTCGCGAGCAAACCTTTCAGGATTTTGAGGTCATCCTCGTCGACGATGGGTGTACCGATCAGTCCGTCAATATTGCCAGAGAACTTGCGGCACCACGGATGCGAATTATCTCCGGCAGTGGCCGAGGCCTCGCGAGTGCCCTGGCTCGAGGTGTTCTTGCTGCAGAGGGTGAATTCATTGCTCGCTTGGATGTTGACGACGTATCACAGCCGACGCGGCTACGTAGACAGGTTGCTGCTTTTGTGTCAGACCCGGAACTTGTGATCGTGGGATCGTGGGCGCGCGAAATTGATGAAAGGAGTCAAGCCGTAGGAGTATTGAAGACTCCAAGATCAGATCGAGGGATACAGATTTATTCGATCATATTCAATCCGTTTATTCACAGTTCTGTTATGTTGCGAAAGTCGGCTGTGCTCAAGGCGGGAAACTATCGCAGCCCGGATGAAGGCCCGTATCCGGAAGACTTTGATCTATGGGTGCGGATGATCAGATTTGGGACGGCCTTGAATCTTGAAGAATGCCTCGTGGATTATCGCCGGTCCGGTGGAAGCGAGATGTCTACGAATGACAAACTGATACGCCAGCGTTCAGCTGAGATTTGCGCCGAAAGTGCTCTCTCACGATTCGGCGCAGACATTGCGCCGGCCGAGGACGCATTTCTTCTCGGATACTTTCATTGGAGAAGTGGAAGAGTGGGATTCCGAGAAGCTTGGAGATTGGTGTCGCTTCTTGTGAGACTCCGGCGAGTGTTCGGATGGCGCCCGTCGCGATCTAGGCTGACATGGAGCACCTATATCAAACCTTTCGGGTGGTTCATTCAGGACAGTTGGATTTCGGTAAAGACCCGAGGGAGTGGTGTTCATGTTGGATAAGTGGGTCGATGAAATACTCGCAGATCCGATCACGAAGTTACCTGCCAAGGAGAGTGACTTTCCTCGAGTAGGCGAGCACGTAGATGCGCGCGTCTACCTACGAAACACTCCGGGGTTTAAAGAGTGGCAATCCGGTCAAGATCACTACGAGCAGTACGAGTCTTCAGGAGTCGGCTACCGCAATTTAGTTGAGCAGTATCTAGATGAGATTGAGTACGATCGCCCAACCTACGAAGCCTTTCGTATGACCGGCAGCATTCTGGACGTTGGAGGCGGATCCGGCACAGTACGAGAGTTTTTGGATCCGTCCGTACAGTTTGTTTCAATTGACCCTTTCGCCAAGGTCCTGGAGAAGACACCAACGGCCAAGATCGAAGCCTACTCATGTCTTCAACAGCGGCTGAATTTCATCTGCGGATTTTCGGAGTTTCTGCCGTTCCAGGCAAGGACCTTTGATTGGGTGCATATGCGCTCGATGCTTGATCACGTCCAGGTACCAGATCTTGCGCTGCTTGAAGCACGGCGAGTTCTGAAGCAGGATGGTCGACTATTGATTGGAATGCATGTTGAAGGTGGTCGAACGGGAGACTTGTCTTGGATACATCTTCTTGGAAGCGAGACCAGAGCTTTAGCGGGACGACTCGGTGTAAGAAGATGGCGAGACAGTCACGTCTGGCACCCGACCATCAAGAATCTTCGCTCTATGTTGGGAGATAATGGATTTGGCGTGCAAAGGGAATACTGGCAGCCGCACTGGAATAACTTGGTTGTCTATCTTGAGGCTCATCTGGTGGGGTGGGACGTCTAGGTGTTGGTGACTTACGACGTCGTAGACACCTCGTGTGCCGCGCAAGCTGTAGCCGTTAGATGTGTAGGTCGTAAGGAGGAAAGAGCCGAAGGTCTGCGCCGCTGCCTGTTGTCATCAGAACCCCATGCTGGGTACTCACTTGGCGGAGTAGTGCTCATGGCGTAATTCTGCTCGTAGGAGTCAGGTTGCCTTCAGTCAAACCCGAGGCGTCTTTCGAGTGCCGCAAGCACCCAGTCGAGTCTCATTAGGTTGAGTCGAACTTTCGTATTCTTACGAAAGGTGAAGCGTGTTGGGTTTCGAACCGTCCAAAGGGGGTACGAAGAGCCTGCCTCAAAATTTGGGAAGAAGTCTGTTTCATCTTGAATAGAGAACGCTCCTGAAGATTTGACGAGGCAGCTCAACAGCGATTGATCGTGACGGTGTTGAGCCTGGCGACCGTTAGCAGATAGTTGAGTGGAGTCCTCCATGAGGTACCAACCCTGCTTAGCAATCATGAGGTCCAACCAGTTATTCAGGATCTTTCTGCTCGAGTCTGAGTTCGACCATAGGTGTACGCCCCCGATTATTTGGCCTGTGAAGCGATCCTTTAAGGAAAGCTCTAGAAGATCCATAACTTCGGGCTTGGTCCAGTCGCACTCACGTAGATATGGGACTTGCATAAACATCTGGCCATGCTTCTGAGCCAGGTCAACGTAGTCCCTGAAGCGATTTCGAGCCGATTTACGCAGGTTGAAGTGGGATCCTGCATCCAGATAGAGGACCTGGTCGGTTTCGGGAAATGTCTCCAAGAAGTGCGTAATGATCAGAGGCTTCCATACCCAGTACCCAAACCCAGGTGAGTCGATCTCGAAGAGGAAGGGATATCTGCTTTGGATATCCCCAACGTGCGTTGTTAAACTTCTGTCATCGAAGATGCAAATATTTGAGAAAAGTCCACTTTCGGCGGCATCTCGCTCAAAGCGAGCGGCAACATGTCGCCACGAACGGTTACCTCCTGCGAAAGACACAAGGCCAGTTTTGACTGACAGATGAATCCTCTCCTCGGGAAACTAATACCGTCCCAACGTTAGCGATACTTTTGGGACTGGAATTGACGTACCCTTACAGTCCGCAATTGTAAGGAGAATCCCAAAGTGCTTCAACGAGCCGGTTACGAGGACGTCTTCGTGTGGACGGAAGTCTTCAATTGCGGCGAATTGGCCAGTGTTGCGATTCCTTCGTATCTCGCTCACCACGCCCTGCCGATCCATGTGTTCGGCTATCCAGGTGACCTTGAGGGTTTTCGAGAGCATGACCAGGTCGTGCCAGTACCTGTTTCCGATGTCACCCCCTCGGCTATTCAATTGGACATTGGAATTCGTGAGAGTGAACTGCGTTCAGGTTATGACGTCGGTCATCTTGGGACAGCACGCCTCTTCGCTAAAATCATGACTGCTAGACGCGAGAAGTACTTGTTGCACTTCGACTCAGACATTATCTTTATTGGAGAAGCCTTGGCCTACGTGCTGCGCGCGCTTGAAGCTGGTCATGTCATTGCGGGACTGCGAAGGCCCTATAAGTTCAATGCTCACGGGCGTGGTGATGTTGAGTTGCTGCCAGACTGCATTGATACTGTATGCATGGGGCTGAATCGCCTGGCCCTGCCACGGTGGAGACATAGAAAACTCGTCCGGAAGGTCGTGGGGCGTGGGACACAACTAGACCGCTTCTTCGGGAGACGCTCAATCGACTTCTTTGATCCGGTCACCCAAAGCTTGCTTAAGAGGGGCCCGGTTGCTTATTTGGATTCACCCGAGGCAGGGCCGAGCGCCCAACAAGACCGCGAATCAGAGTTCTTTCAAAGTTTCATCCAGGTCTGGTCAGCAGTTGGCACGGGCTGCGCGTTGTCAAAGGCACCAACGGCGAGGATCCCGGAGAGCTATGCAAGGACGGCGTTGAGAAACTTCAATCTGTACGCGCACTTCCTACTGAACCGAGAGTACCAAGGCACGTTCCCTGAGCCGGGCGAAGTTGAGAGCAAACTGGCTCGGCTAGACAAGAATTCTTGGACGCTCACATGAGTTTGGTGCGCTTCGATTGGAATGAGTCCGCGGCCTCTGTCTTGAGCCGCGGAAAGATCTGTGTAGCCATAGGAACTCGAAACAGGCCGACAAGGCTGGGGAGAACCCTAGATTCCCTAGAGCTGCAGGCTGTTCGTCCAGCACTCGTGGTCGTTTGTGACTCAAGTGACGAAAATTTGCGTCCGAGAGTCCAAGAGTCGTGCAGCGGTCGGTCATTGCCTATCGTGTATCTGGAATCAGATCGCCAGTCCGTCAACGTCCAAAGAAACATGGCGATACGCTTCGCTCTTGAAAACCTGTCCTGCGAGTTCATTCAAGTTCTTGACGATGACACTGAACCCGATCCTGAGTTTCTTAGTTCCCTGCAATCGTGGATGCACGAGAATCCAGAGTGTATCGGGGTATCAGGCTTAACACACCCACCGGTATTGCCTCCGAGATACTCGAACGGACTGTCGCGTAGAGCAAATATCCTGGTGGGACTTGATTCGGAGAGTCAGGGGTCAGTAACACGAGCCGGTGTGAATACTCCGGTATTTCCACCACTTAAGTCTCCCAGGCAAGTGGAATGGCTTATGGGCTGTTCGATGTGGCGTTCGACTATTTTTGATGTTGAGCAGTACAACGAGGATTTCGTTGGATCCAGTCTTGGAGATGATGTCGAATTCTCCATTCGAGCATCGCACTACGGGACCCTGTTCGTTATCCCAGGTGCCGTGTTAAGCCATGACCAAGAGTCGGTTGGGCGACCTAACGACTTCCTTCACAGTTACCGTTTTGTGCGTAACCGCTGGGAAATCGTGAAGGTGCTTGGCCGTGAGGGTTCAGCAAGCCGGTTCTGGGTTTCGGTGACCTACGGCGTGTTTCAGAAGTCACGGCAGTTCGTGCTATCGCTCATTCGAGGAGAGGAACCAAGAAGCCGGTGGTTGAGTCTTGGTGGAGCCATTAGTGGTTCTCTTGCCGTTTTCCTTCGCACTGGCATTCGCTAGGGCCCTGTTAAGTCACTGTGCAGGTTCCAGTCATCTGCGCGATAAGATTACGTGATGCTGATCGCACTTTCAGGAGAGTCCGGTCAGTGGCTTACTAGCAGAACGGACTCTAGAGGTACCGACCTATGCGTCGAATTGGGGCGTATCGGCATTCAGTGCGCCGCTGACGATGAGGATCGCACAATTCAAGGCCTTGTGTCCTTCAATCACAGTGGCGCTTCGCTTGCGCGCGCACTGCGCGATGGCGTTCCGCAAAATCGTCGAATCTTGATTGCGGAAGAGCCTCCTCCCGTTCGGCCAGACCAGTATCACGCTGATGTTTACGCCTCATACGGTCTGGTTGTGGCTACTTCCCAAGACCTAGCCGAGCGTATTGACCACCCTAATGTCCAGGTCCTACAGATTGCGGACTTTCCAGATGAGCTACTTCTTGATGATGAGGCGTCGTTTATCAAACGGGAACCTGGCGCCGTATTGATTCAAGCAAACAAGTTCAGCTGCGTACCGGGTGAACTCTATTCGCTGCGACGTAGCGTCATCGCCGGAGCGCAATTTCGAAAGATTCCACTTGATGTCTTTGGAGCAGAATGGAATCAGGGTCTAAGAAGAGACTATGCAAGAATGAGGTGGGCGGCCTCCAATGCAGGTCAATCTGGAGGCGTTTCACTGACTTCACTTCGGTGGCCTGGACTTCCAGTTGCACGACACCGAGGTTCGGTCATGAGCAAGTCGGAGACTCTGAAAGCCTATCGCGTGTCTCTTGTGATCGAAAATTTCCGCGATTACATGTCAGAGAAGCTGTTGGACTCGGCTGGTCAGGCGATCACGGTCTACGTTGGTCCGGACCTAACTCAGTATCAACTGTCTCCACATATTTGCATAAGCGTTGCTGCTAGGAGCCGAGACATACTTGGCCGCGTGAAGGACATCTTAGATTTACCTGGACATCAACAGTATGAAATATATCGAGAGCAGGCGCTCGCTGCCAGGAAAGATCAAGTGGTTCAGGCGACCAGCAGCGTGCATCGTCGATTGGTCCAGGTGCTCGTCACTGCATGGGACCCTGTGTGAGTCCACTCCAGTCTGCATCCGAGTACCGATTAGTGCCAACGAGTGGATCTGTTGTCAGCCAGGGTGGCATCACCGTCGAACTTAAGGGAGGACTAGGCAACCAGTTGTTCATCTACGGCGCGGGTCTTGCGGCATCTGCAA
>Ga0102945_1000598_pt1 | contig 10889 bp, 14 predicted proteins | sample SalPonred_H2O_MG_FD_78207 | JGI IMG/M metagenome (GOLD analysis project Ga0102945, IMG submission 78207) | Salt pond water microbial communities from South San Francisco under conditions of wetland restoration - Salt Pond MetaG R2_restored_H2O_MG ...
CTTCTTATATACAAACAAAATAGCATCTCGGATACTAAGATGAAGGTAGTGGTATTTATCGTAGTTAATCTGTGATACAAACTCACAAAAAAGAAGCATTGAATGTTGAACCGTTTTACATGTGATAAGTAGGTTATTAGTGTATAGTAGTGTTAACTCAAAAACATAGCATACCATGTTCAATCCCTTGTGTAAGATGTAATTTCCAAATTGAGTATCATGTTTTTTATAGTGTTCGTCTACCATAGAAATATAGTTACGAGATAATGAATCAAATGTGCTTAACATTTCTGCTGAGGTGAATTCAATCGTTTCTCTGTAATGTGTTCTATCTGCCAAATCTACAAATTCTGATGAGTCTTGAGAATTTGTCATTTGTCAAACTTTATACAAAATAGCTATAATTATATATATTTTTGTGTTTATAAGTGTTTTATTATAATTAGTATTTAAAGCACCACGTCTATTCAATCTATCAGACTAGAAAATGTCGGGAACTGAGAGTGGCAAGTATGTTCTTCCTTCATCGGAAGTTTTGATGCATTGTGCGAAATTAGCTGTTGTTGAAGATAAGCCAATTATGATGGACTATTGGACTGATTCTCTCGATGAGAAAGCTCTTATTGGTGTTCGTGACGGTGGTGAGAAGTTGTTGGTTAAAAGTGAAGATGAATATACAAGCCCTATTGCAAAGATTTTCAAGGTAGGTCAGGAGTATATTGTTATGACCGAGAATTCAATCTATATTGTGTCTCAGAAAATTGCTTCTAAGAAGATTTCATAAGTCTTCAACTATATATAAAAAAAATTTATGGTTGATTTCAAATATGTTGTTTATGGACATAAGGATTATGTTCATAATCATTATAGAACAGATGACTGGCTTTTATACAAAGGATGAGATTGATGCGTTTAACGCATGGAAAGCTAAGACTAAGTTATGTGATCGCTATTTAGAAGAAGTATATGAAAATATTAAGAAACCTTGGATTAGTGAAGTTTTATCCGAAACAGATAAATATAAATTGTTTCTTAAGCATTATGCCAAGTATAAAAGTAATAAAATGACTATATTTAATGAAATTAAGAAGACAGTTTTTTCAACGACTGAAGTTAAAGAAATACCATCTTACGACAGTCTAATTGTTAGTAAGTATATTTGTAAGGTTCCATCTATATTATAGTATATAACTAACTTACTTAAAGAACTCACTCTAGATAGAGTGTGAAGCATACAGTAAAAAGAAAACAATAAAATCTCTTTTGCTTCACGCATATATACTTAACGCACTCGTAGCTTAGTGGGTAGAGCGTCGGTCTTATGTGCCGAAGGTCGTGGGTTCGAATCCCACCGGGTGTAATTGTGTGAACACACAACCCAAGTCAGTGTAGTATATAACGTATGGAATTTACTGGAGTTAGATTGCTCACTGATGAAACAGAAACACTTTATAAAATGATTCCTATATTCTTGAATCTTTTTATTTAATTACTTTTTGGGTGGTTTTATCAACCATATTTAGTCATTTTCTAGTACTAGTGATGACATATGAAGTGTGAGAAACTCAGAAAATTGAAATGCTTTCATAGTCATATTTGGGCGATATATTTCAATAGATACAGAATTACCAACCTACAAAATGAAGATCGGCCACGGTTACCTATTCACTAATTCATATGGGGAATATACTTTGCCATGGTTGGCAGATGAAGAAACATTAAGCATTACAAATATTCTGCGTAAGCCGATTACTCTACAGGATAGTGCTTGTGATGGATGTCACAACATCTATTACAACAATTTTGGTCAAGACTCTATTCTATTTGAATGTACATTTCCATGTGTACTACGGAGTACACCTTTCAAACAAAGGAGGCCAGTTCGGTATTTTCCAGCAATGTATCAAGATAGTAGTCAACTCGTATACTGCGATAAAGTAATTTGTAAAGCAGCGTTCCATTTGTGCCTCAATTGTAAGACCCGTTCAGAAAGTATCATCAGAGTAAGTGATCATATAGCGTACGGTGCCGACTGGATTGACCTCGCAGACAAGCTTCATTGTCAGGTCACTAATAAAGCAGCGTGGACCCTCTGGAGTGGAGGAGAAGAGATTGCTACAAGGCACGATGCTAAGATAATGTGTTTATTGGACAAAGCTATTAATAGCAATGGACAAATAGGTCATTTCTCAAAGCTTCCATCCGATATACTATTTGTCCTAGCACCCCTTATTAAAGGAACCGGACTCTTACGATTTGCCACTAAGATTCAGTCTCTTTGGAGAGGATATCGAATTAGGGCTTACAAAGAAAATAAAAAGTGGCATCTTCTCTCTGGGAAATCAATTTATGAGAGCCAATGGCATAACATGTGGGCAGTTTGTGATGACTGTGGTATGAAGAGAAGAACACACGATATGGTCGTTTGCGATGCGTGTGCTGACCGCAACACAGGATGCTGTAAAAAAGTTATATGTAGACAAGCTTGCTGTTATAATTGCCCTGACTGTGGAAAAACCAACTTTGTCAAGTTTGATGATAAGCATATGGACGGAGGTCCAACTTACTTTGATTGTTTATGTGGTACATCATTCCTCCTTACCGAATAATGGTTTGGAATTAGCGATGCAGAACATCAACGTCGTTATGGTTGATAATTATCCAATATTTAATTAGATAACTACCAAACATACTAAAAATACTAACTTTTTAATGTTGTGAAAAACACAAATGATTTGGATGAAAAAATAGAAAATTGAAATCTAAATACTATTAACAAGTTAATCATTGATTTTCAGTAAATATTTTACATAACTTACCTTTATAAAGGCGAGAAATACCACAAAACTGTTGACTTTTTCCTTCAGGCGTAAAAATAACTTGAATAAATTATATAAAAAATACAGCTACTATTTATAAGAACTGCAGATATGTCTTTCTCTGTTATTTCAAACAAATTCCGCTATCGTCGTAAAATGATGGGTTTAGATTATGATCATACCCTCGTCAAACCAAAGGGCAAAAGAACATTCCCAAAAGATGCTGATGATTGGACATGGTTGAGGCCAGATGTGCCTACAATTATTCGTAATTATTACGAGAAGGGCTTCGCAATCGTTGTATTTACCAACCAAACAAAGCAGTTTAAGGTACAACAAATTCAAAATGCGATGGACCAAATTGGTGTTCCTTATTGTGCTTATATAGCCTTTGACAAAGCTATCCAAAAACCATCCCCATTCATGTTTGAACAATACAAACAGCCCAATATTGATATGAAATCTTCGTTTTACGTTGGTGACGCAATGGGAAGACAACAAGATTGGTCAGATAGTGACAAGAAATTTGCAATAAATTGCGGTTTGACGTGGAAGACTCCTGAAGAAATATTCCCATTCCAGAATACAATTGTTAATCCTAAGACCAAATTAACTACTGTAGAGAAATCAAAGAGCCCGAATTCACCAAAAGTGAAAGTTTATGGACCGAATTGTCAAGAGGTAATCATCTTAGTTGGATATCCTGGAAGTGGAAAATCTACAGTGGCAAAATTATTTGAAGCAAATAAACATTATGATGTGTTACACGGTGATGATTTGAAAACGGAGAGTAAAATCAAGAAAGCACTAAAAGCTGGTATTGAGGCTGGCAAGTCCGTTGTAATTGATGCAACGAATCCATCTGTTAAAAAAAGGGCTGAATTTATCGAGTTGGCTCGTAAGTTAAACTCAAATATTCATATTCGTGTGATTGAAATTTCAACATCTATTGAAGAAAGCATGCATCGTAACGCATTGCGTGAAAAACCGGTGCCGAGAATGGCCTTCTATATGTTCCGCAAGCACTATGAAAAACCAACGAGTGGAGAAAAGATAAACGAATATATTGTATTGTAAGATGAATATGTGAACAATTATGAATGTTAATCGTCTTACGAACATTATAATCCATCTAGTATCCAATTTGTTAAAGAACAACCAGCAGAATGGTAAAACTCTAAAGTTTATGAACCTATAATTCAAGAACCCGTTCTTAGTAAGTAATATGTAAATGTTAAATAAAAATTATTTATTTTTTTAATATTCAAAAAAAATGAAATAGTTGTAAATAACTGTTGTATGGTATCATATATTAGCAAATATATAGTCAAATCAAATCGCTGTATAGACAATGTATTCAGCCGATCAATTTGTCAAATTGACTAACCATGATGGTATCAACCGCGGGTTTCAATACAAAGAAGGACTAAATGAAGATTATTACAAACTCAATCGTGAACAGGAGTGTGGGCAGGGAGGCCTCTACTTTTGTAGGTTTAAGGATGTTGGTAGATGGATTTGTTATTATAGTGATACTTTGATTTGGAAAGTAGAAATGCCCGAAGGAGAAGAAGTCGTTGAGTTTACGGCACAGTGTAAGGCAAAAAGGATTATTCTAAGCGAACCTAAAAAAGCATATGAAGATTATGAAATCTGTAAATTGGCACTTCAGTACAATGGTTGGGCTCTAGAATTTGTGAAAGAGCAAACAGAAGAATTGTGTAAGTTGGCAGTTCAACAAAATGGTGGGTCTCTGTATTATGTAAAAGGACAAACAGCAGAAATCTGTAAATTAGCTGTTCAACAAAATGGTTTGGCTCTAGAATTTGTGAAAGAGCAAACAGAAGAATTGTGTAAGTTGGCAGTTCAAGAAACAGGTAGGGCTCTTCAATTTGTGGAAGAGCAAACAGAAGAAATCTGTAAATTGGCAGTTCAACAAGATGGTTGGGCTCTTCAATTTGTGGAAGAGCAAACAGAAGAGATTTGTAAGTTGGCAGTTCAACAAGATGGTTTTGCGCTGTATTATGTAGAATATCAAACATGGGAATTGTGTAAATTTGCTGTTCAGCAAAATCGTCATGCTCTAGAATATGTGAAACCAGGATTCCATTATTTATTTTAATATTCTAAAAATTGAAATGCTCTTGACAATTGTTATTTATTCAATTATCAAGATAAATAAAGATGTATTCAGCCGATCAATTTGTCAAATTGACTAATCCGGATGGTATCAACCGTGGTTTTCAACATACAGAAGGAGTAAATGAAGATATTTACGAACTCAATCGAAAATGGGAATGTGAGAAAGGAGGCCTCTACTTTTGTCGGTTTAAGGATATTGGAAAATGGATTTGTTATTATAGTGATGCTTTGATTTGGAATGTGGAAATCCCAGAAGGCGAAGAAGTTATTGACTATGGACGTAAGCTGAAGGCAAAAAGGATTATTCTTAGTGAACCTAAAAAAGCATATGAAGATTATGAAGTGTGTATGTTGGCTGTTAATAAAAATGGGTTAACTTTAGAATTTGTGAAAGAGCAAACAGAAGAATTATGCAAGTTGGCAGTTCAACAAAATGGTTTGGCTCTAAAATATGTGAAAGAGAAAACACAAGAATTGTGCAAGTTGGCTGTTCAACAGAATGGAATAGCTTTACAATTTGTAAATAAACAAACAGATGAATTGTGCAAGTTGGCTGTTCAACTGAATGGAATAGCTTTACAATTTGTAAATAAACAAACAGATGAATTGTGCAAGTTGGCTGTTCAACATAATGGAATAGCTTTACAATTTGTAAATAAACAAACAGAAGAAATATGTAAATTAGCTGTTCAACAAGATGGAAAGTGTCTAGAGTTTGTGAAAGAACAAACAGAAGAAATCTGTAAAATGGCTATTCAGCAAAATTGTTGGGCTTTAGAATATGTGAAAGAGCAAACAAAGGAATTGTGTAAGTTGGCAGTCCAATATAATGGAGAGTGTCTAAAATATGTAGAGGACCAAACAGAAGATATTTGTAAATTAGCGGTTCAATCATATAGTTCTTATTCCCTAAAATATGTAAAAGAGCAAACAGAAGAAATCTGTAAGCTGGCTGTCCAACAAAATGGAGAGTCTTTACAATATGTAAAAGAACAAACGGAAGATATTTGTAAGTTGGCAGTTCAGCGAAATGGTTGGGCTCTAAAATATGTGAAAGAGCAAACAGAAGAATTGTGCAAGTTGGCAGTTCAAAAAAGTAGTTATTATGCTCTACAATATGTAAACAAACCGAGGGATTATGTAAGTTTGCTGTCCAAGAAAATAGTATAATGCTTACCTATTTATGAAAGTAAGGTTCATTATATCTTCCAATAAAACCAAAAATCATTCAAAACATAACATTTTTATTTGAATATCCTGAGAAATTGAAACACTTTTGTAAATTTCTATTTATTCAATTATCAAGAGAAACATCAATAACCAACCCATAATAATGTATTCACCCGAACAATTTGTCAAACTTACTAACTATGATGGTTTCAACAGAGGGTTTCAATACAAAGAAGGACTAAATGAAGATATCCATGAACTCAACCGAGAAGATGTATGTGAAAGTGGAGGTCTCTACTTCTGTAGATTTAAGCATGTATGTAAGTGGGTTAATACTTATAATAATGCCTTAATTTGGAAAGTAGAAATTCCCGAAAGAGAAGAAGTGATTGAATACCCTACAAAGTGTAAAGCAAAAAAGATTATCTTAAGAAATCCTAAGAAAGTATATGAAGATTATAAGTTATGTAAGTTAATACTTCAGCATAATGGCTATGCTTTAGAATATGTGAAAGAGCAAACAAAGGAATTGTGTAAGTTGGCTGTTCAGCAAAATGGTATGGTTCTACAATTTGTTAAAAAACAAACGGAGGATTTGTGTAAGTTGGCTGTTCAGCAAAATGGTCTGGCTCTCAAATGTGTGGAAGAGCAAACCGAAGAACTATGTAAATTGGCGGTTCGGCAAAATGGAATGGCTTTAAAATATGTGAAAGAACAAACAGAAGAGATTTGTATGTTGGCTGTTCGGCAAAATGATTTTGCTCTACAATATGTAAAAAACAAACCGAGGGATTATGTAAGTTTGCTGTCCAAGAAAATAGTATAATGCTTACCTATTATGAAAGTAAGGCTCATTATATCTTCCAATAAAACCAAAAATCATTCAAAACATAACATTTTTTAATATTCTAAAAAATTGAAACTATCTTGAGAATTTAATTAATAGCAGTTCTCAAGAGAAACAACCAAAAAAGTACACTATGATGTATTCATCGGAGCAATTTATCAAACTTACTAATGCTAATGGTATTAACCGAGGGTTTCAACACAAAGAAGGATTGAATGAAGATATCCATGAACTCAACCGACAAGAAGAATGTGGAAAGGGAGGACTTTACTTCTGTAGGTTTAAGGATGTTGGCCGATGGATTGGTGAATATGGAGATGCTTTGATTTGGAAAGTAGAAATCCCACAAAGCGAAGAAGTGATTGAGTACACTACAAAGTGTAAGGCAAAAAGGATTATTCTAAGCGAACCTAAAAAAGCATATGAAGATTATGAATTTTGTAAATTGGCGGTTCAAAAAAAAAAAAATGGAGAGTATTTAAAATATGTTAAAGAACAAACGGGAGAGATTTGTAAATTTGCTGTCCAGAACAATGGTTGGGCTCTTATGTTTGTAAAAGAGCAAACAGAAGAAATATGTAAGTCGGCAGTCCAGCAAAATGGTTTAGCTCTGGATTATGTGAAAGAGCAAACGGAAGAAATCTGTAAATTGGCAGTTCAGCTAGATGGTTGGGCTCTCCAGTTTGTTAAAAAGCAAACAGAAGAGATTTGTAAATTAGCAGTTCAACAATGTGGATTAGCTCTAAAAGATGTGAAGAATCAAACAGATGAGATTTGTAAGTTGGCAGTTCAGCAAAATGGTTTTGCCCTAGAATATGTAGAGGAACAAACAGATGAGATTTGTAAGTTGGCAGTTCAGCAAAATGGTTTTGCCCTAGAATATGTAGAGGAACAAACAGAGCATTTGTGTAAGTTAGCAGTTCAACAATGTGGATTAGCTCTAAAAGATGTGAAGAATCAAACAGATGAGATTTGTAAGTTGGCAGTCCAACAAAATTGTCGGGCTCTACAATATGTGAAAGAACAAACAGAAGAACTATGTAAGTGGGCAGTCCAACAAAATGGAAGTCTAAAATTTGTTAAAGAACAAACAGAAGAATTGTGTAAATTGGCGGTTCAGCAAGATGGATTAGCTCTAAAATATGTGAAAGAACAAACAGATGAGATTTGTAAGTTGGCAGTCCAACAAAATGGTTGGGCTCTAAAATATGTACAGGAACAAACGGAAGAAATATGTAAACTGGCTGTTCAGCAACATGGTGAGTCTATAAAATTTATGAAAGAGCAAACAGAGGCATTATGTAAATTGGCAGTTCAACAAGATGATAGAGCTATACACTATATCAAATCAGAATTCAAATATTTGTTTCAGTAAAAACAAAATGATTCAAAAACATAATATTTTTATTTGAATATTAGAAAATTGAAACGTTTTTCATATTTTGAACTACGACAAATTAAACATAAACAGCAAAAGTACCAGAACAACATGGAACTTTACGAAGGAGACAAGTACTTTACTACTCAAAATGGTGTCAAGTCCACACTCGACAAGTTTGGAGTCGCCATCATTCCCGGCGTCCTCAACCAAGATGAGTGTGATGCGATGAATGTGGGTGCGTTTGACTACCTGGAGACGGTCACCTCCGAGTTCGACACGCCCATACGACGCAAGGACCAGACTACCTGGAGAGAACTAAACAAGCTTTGGGTAAAGCACAGCATGTTGATGCAACATTGGAAGATCGGACACGCACAGTATGTTTGGGATGTCCGTCAGAATCCCAAGGTTTACAACACCTTTGCGACACTTTGGGACACTCCGGCCGATGACCTTCTCGTGAGCTTTGACGGAGCCAGCATCCACTTTCCACCTGAAATCACTAAGAGGGGATGGTTCCGCGGAAACACATGGCTTCACAGCGACCAAAGTTTCACACGTAATGAGCTGGAGTGCATCCAGGCTTGGGTAACTGCGAACACAGTGAATGTGGGTGATGCGACATTGGCGTTTATGGAAGGCAGTCACAAACTTCACGCTGAGGTTGGTAAACATTTTGAGATAACTGATAAGAGCGACTGGTATAAGATAACAGAGGAACAGATGATGTATTACAAAGATAAGGGTTGTGAACTTCATTATATAAGATGTCCAGCCGGTTCAATGGTACTTTGGGATAGTCGCACAATTCATTGCGGACAGGAGGCGATGAAGACACGGGCTATGCCGAATACTAGGAACATTGTGTATGTTTGCTATACTCCCCGTACATTGGCGACCAAAGCGTCTTTGACGAAGAAGCAGAAGGCTTTTAACGAGATGCGTACTACGAGTCATTGGCCACACAAGCCAAAGTTGTTTCCGGTGAATCCAAGGACTTATGGACAGAAGATTGCGGAGATAGCCGATATTCTGCCACCGAATGTGAGTGATATTGGTAGGAGGATGGCTGGATTTTAGGAAATGAAGTGGTGGAAGTATTTAAATAACCAACTCGTAAATAATTATTTAGAACAAATTACAGGAACAAACATAAATTAAAATTTCAAAATAAAAATAATAATAAGATTTTATTATTTTTGATTTATCCAGATGTCTAATAAATCAAAACCTCACTTGTTTTTAGTTCTCGTGTTCTCCAACTTCGTAACCAATTACACCACCAACTATCGCACCAACGAGCGCACCCGGGGGACCACCAATAGTACCACCAATTGTCGCACCGGTTCCTGCACCAGTACAAGTATCACCAAATTCTGCCTGTGTAACGTGAACCATATCTGTTATAGTTAAAGAAAATATCTCTTAAGTTGATTGCTTTATTACTTAAGAAGAGTTCTCATATGAGTGTATACATGAGAACCTGTGTGGTGTTTACTTGTGACGAAAAATATTTTCGGAAGTTCATTAAGACATGTAGTGAGCTCGTGGAAAAAGGAAAATATATTTGCGATATATGTCTAGTAATAGGTAATGACTTAGAAGGGAGCAATTTGTTAAACCATCCTGTCATTAGGGATAATAATGTTATTGTCAAACACTTTCCAAACATATTATTCACAGACAATTTTTTAGCTATTCAGAGAATTTTACCACGACAATCGCACTGGAACCAAAAAAATGTTTCAGTATCACAAGTTCTATTTGTTTCACACATATTTTAAACAGTGGGATCGTATTCTCTATCTTGATAGTGGTATTACAATATTTTCAGATGTTTCACCCATTTTAAATGAATATCAGGAAAATAGGCTTCTTGCGCATTCGGATGCTTATCCTACCTACGTTTGGAAGCTATATACACAGTTTATTCAAGACAAAGTTGGATTCTTTGATAGTCTTGTTAGAAATTATAACCTTAGTATCGACTACTTCCAAACTACAATGATGTTGTTTGACACCAAGATTATAGAGGATGAAACTTTCAAAAACTTGATTACATTAGCAGAACAATATCCTGTTGGAATAACTAATGATCAGGCATATATATCACTTTATTTTACCAACGTCAAACCACATTGGTCACAAATAAGAACAGGTGATGATGCTTCATATTTCTATGACTATCTTTCACGAGACCCATTAAATAAATATATTATGCTAAAAGCAACTTAAAGACACACACAATTATAATAGTGTGAAGCATATAGCAATAATCATTTAATCTCAGAATTTGGTTATATTTGCTTTACTCATATAAGAAATCTTACAGCAATTTTAAAAGAATATACAGAAGAACATTATGTGAAACAATTGTTGTGTAACATTAAATCCAAAAGTTGGATAGACAAGTTCCAACGATAGTTTCATTGTTTTTTTCATTAGGTTTCTGAACTTTTCGCAGCTTAGTCTGTGTGTTTTTTTTTGCTTCCATAGCTCAGTTGGTTAGAGCGTCTGACTGTTAATCAGA
>Ga0102945_1000599_pt1 | contig 10851 bp, 2 predicted proteins | sample SalPonred_H2O_MG_FD_78207 | JGI IMG/M metagenome (GOLD analysis project Ga0102945, IMG submission 78207) | Salt pond water microbial communities from South San Francisco under conditions of wetland restoration - Salt Pond MetaG R2_restored_H2O_MG ...
CTTACGCGCAGCGCGCGGCCCAGCTCCCCCAGATGGCACCCCCGATGCAGTCGACGCCTACAATGCCGGTGGCCCCGGCACCTGCCGTGCCTGACGTTTCGGGCATGGGCATGTCGGACCTTGCCAACCTCATCCAGACGGCGCCTGATCTCGCCACGCGTCAAGCGGCTCTCACCGCCATGCGCGCTGGCCCGGAAGAGGCGGGTCAAGGCGTGCTCCTCGCTAAGGGCCTTTTCAATATGTTTAACCCCAAACATGAAGCCTTCACACGGGGTATCAAGAACCCCGAGGCATCGAATTACAGCGGCGGGCGAGACCCACAAGGCAAAGCCAAGGGCGGTGTCATTCGCTACCAAGAGGGTGGGCGCGTCGACATGGCGCAGACTGTGGCGACAGACCCGGCCGTGATTGCCATGGCCAATCGCATGGGCATGTCCGTGCAGCAGTATCTTGAGAACCTCGATCCGGAAGCCCGCCGACAGTTTGTGCGTAACGCCGAGCGGCGTGCCAACATGGACCTCTCGGAAGACGATGCAGCTTACGAAGACTCCATTAGGGGCGCCGCTTATCTCGAACTACCCTCGCAAGGAGACCTCGACAGTCGGTACCAACGTCGCCGCCTTGGAGAGACCGCGGAAGAGCTGGGGTTGTCGGGTATCCCGTCCAGTCTGGGCCGGCCCTCGGACCAGATAATGGTGTTCCCGGACACTTCCCGGCCCGATACCGACACGCGCGCGGCGGGGCGCAGGGTGTACCCTGACGGTCGGGGGAACACTGCGCCCTACCCCACCCCGCCTTCTAGGGGCGCTACGCCGGCGTACCCGAACGAAGCGGTACCCGAAGGGCTCGGGTTGGAGGGAGTCATTAACTTGGACGCCGCCACGCTCGGCAGCGGTGAGATGGCAGCGGGGCACCCCCTGCCAGACCGTTTGCTGAATATCCCGGGCGCAGAAGAGCCTGTCGATCGGGGCCGACAGTATGTTGGTGCTGTGCGAAACCTTGTGGGGCTTTCTGACGAAGGCCGCGCGATGCCGGCGCAGCTGGCCGCAGAAGACGTAGCTATGGCCCAGCCTATACTACCACGCGGGCCCAGCCTCGACACAACCGACGATGCCCGTGCGGCGCGCGGCCTTAGCCGCAGCCCGTTCCTCAGTGGACTGGAAGACCCCGGAAGTGGTGACGATATCCGTTCGCTCATCCGGCCCGCTGGTGACGCCATGAGGGCCGCGCGCCGCTCTGCCACCGATGAAGTGGTCACGTCTCCCATGGCCATGTCTGCTGGTGAGATTGGCGCCCCTCGCCCAAGCATGGTGCCGGAGTTTGTGACCGACCCTGACACTCCTATGGACCGCGCCGCACGCGAGTCTGCGGAAGAGGCCGCCACCCTGCGGGACGAGGCGGGCATCGAAGAATCTCTCCGCACCCCGGAGGATCAAGCTGCCGCCGCAGCGGCGGCGCGCGCAGGTGTGGCCGCACCCGCTGGACAAACGGCACCTACCGGTGCGGGTGGCGGAGCCGGGGGCATGCCCGGTGCCACGGGCGTCCCGGCCAACGCCGAGATGTCTGAAAACGAGCGGATGTTCAACCAAGACAAGTGGCTGGCGCTGGCCCGGGTCGGCCTCGGCCTCATGGCATCGCAGGCACCGACCTTCGGTCAGGCTCTGGGTGAAGCGGGTATGGCTGGTGTTGACGCGCTCGCCTCGGCCCGCGAAGACTATCTCGAACGCAAACAGGCCGAAGAGCTTATGTCCTTGCGCCGCGCGGCAGTGTCCGCACGGGGCGCTGGCGGTGGCGGTGGAGCCATGCCCGGCCTTACGTTTGACCTGAGCGCCGGCGAAGGCCGAGCCCTCGAACGTCTCGACAACGAAATCATGGCGGTGGAAAACCAAATTTTGAACATGGGCGAGGAGCCAAGCACCGGGTTCCTTGGCCTCGGTGGGCCAGATGCTCAGTGGGTTATGGAAAGAGAACAGCTCGAAAACCGGCGTCGTGTTCTTGAAGCCGCGCGGGATGCCCAGCTCAGCCGCCTAGTCACTGCAGGTCTGGGCGGTTCAGCCCCTGTTGCCACCGAGGCGTCGGCCCCCTATTCTATCACCGACGTCAGATAATAGGGGAGCCTCATGGCAGAGATTGTTGTACCGGGACCGGTAAGTGGGCGTCGCTACGGCTTCATGATTTCCGGGGACAGCCCGACCGTCGATGAGCAGATGCGGATCGACGCAGCAATCCGTCAGCAGGAAGACCAATTCGCCCAAGAGTTCGCAGAACAGCGTGGCGAGCGCCCGGCCGGTGCCGAGGCCGGGTTTCTGGATTATCTCGGCGAGTTCCCAAAAGGTCTGGGGCGTGGCGCGGTGGGTCTCGGCGAGACCGCGGCGCTGGGCGTGGCCGGGCTTTTGCCCGAGGACTACGAAACCCCGGTGCGGGAAGCTATCCGCAGGGGTGCTTATTCTCTGAAGCCTCAAGTCGATGTCGGCTTGGAAGAGACTGTTTCCGGTAAGTTCGGTGAGGCGGTGGGCTCTTTCGTGCCGCTGTTGGCCGCGTCGGCGTTGCCCGGCGGTACCGCGCTTGCAGGCGGCCTAGCTGTCGGTGCCGGTGCAGGTGAAGCAAGCGAGCGGGCGCGGGCCGCTGGTGCAACCGTCGAAGAGCGCGGCCAAGCCCTCCTCCCCGGTGCAGCCGTGGGCGCTCTGGAGCTTATCCCGATCAAATTCATGCGGGCTCTTGGGCAAGATGCAACGCTGTCCTTGGGGCAGCGCCTCGCACGCATCAGTGAGTCCGCCGGGGTGGAGGGAGCACAGGAAGCTGCATCCGAGATCGCCCAGAACCTCATATCGCAAGGGATATACAACCCCGAGCAAGGCACGTTCGAGGGGACTGGGGAGTCGCTGGGGTACGGCGCAGGTGTTGGCGCTCTGGTGCAAGGTTTGATGGATTTGGCGATCCCGGGCCGCGGTCGCGGAGCGGCGCCCACCCCCGCGCAGCTGCCGCCCCCGACACAAGAGGAGTTGGAACGTGGGAGACCTGATATTTCACCGGCCCCGGCGGGCGGTGTCGCGCCTGCTGTTTCGGATGGGTTTGGCGACCTTCCTGACCCTGCCGGGCCTATCACGCCGGCTGTTCTTGATGAGCTGGGTGTGCCGCAGGACGCGCCGGAATACGGAATCGCCACCGTGGGCCGTGACCGAGACGAGCAGCTCGCCGCGATCGAAGATTACGCCGACCGTGTCGAAAACCGGGAAGTCGAAGGGCGGATCAGAACCTTCGCTGAGCAGGCGAGAGCCGCCAGTCTCCAAGACATCGAACCGGAACTTTCTGGACTTGGAGACCAAGGAGTTGGAGCTGGCGTTCGAGACGCTGGTGAACCCGGAGCAGGACTTGCCGGACTCGCTCCAGCACCTGACGCCGGAAGAGTGGATGTGCGTGGAGAACGTGTTGGAGATACTCCTGTCCCAGAGGGAGCGCGCCGGGATGCACTGAGCGAAGAGGAAGCCTTCGAGCTTGCAGCGCAAGAGGCCGACGCGCGCCGGCCTGCACCCGTGCCGACGGAGGTTGAGACACAACGGCCCGCGCCCGTGCCGACGGAGGTTGAGACACAACGGCCCGCGCCCGTGCCGACGGAGCCGGTGGAGGTTGAGACACAGCGGCCCGCGCCCGTGCCGACGGAGCCGGTGGAGGTTGAGACACAGCGGCCCGCCATGCCCACACAGCAGGAACTGGCGATTGAGCCGGACATGCCCGCGGCACCTGAAACCCCAGTGCAACAAGAGCTAGAGCTTGAACCGGAGCGCACTGCGCCCGCGGGTCCGGCGCAGCCGGACGTCACCCCCGTCGGCGATCAGGACTTCGTCCCGGGGTTTGACCAAGAGCCCGAGGGCACCGCCGACGTGCGAGGCGTTGACCCCTTCGCCGAGACGGAAGTCCAGCAGCAGGCGGACATTACCTCCGAAGAGATCGAATCGCGCGTCGCTGAGGTGCCAGAACCTGCGCCGCAAGCTGCGCCCGCGGTAGAGCCTGAGCCGGAACCGGCGGGGCTCACTACTGCCGAAATGGCGCGTAACACCATCCCGGGACGGGCCACTGGCACGGCGGGGCAGGTTATTCCCGAGGGTATAACCCCGGAGCCAAGCCGGGAGCCGGAGCTTCGCCCCACCACCGAGGGCGAAGCAGAGATCAACGCAACGATCAACGCGATACGCATGCGGAAAGGTCAGGCTGAACGCGCAGCCGACGCCCGTGCCGCCGCGGAAATTCGCCAAAAATTCGCCGGTAATTCGCCGGCGCTACGCGAGTACGTGCGCGAGGAGGTTGACCCGGACCCGGACCGGGACATCACGTCCGCGGAAGACAAGCAGAAGGTCATCGGCCTCCTGAACAAAACGTTCACCAAAAGGGAGAAAACCTCCTCGAACCCCGAGTGGGCGGCTCACGAATACTTCCGCAAACACCCTGACGCGCTGACGGCTCTCGACACGATCGCCTATGATGCAATCGCCGCACCTTCCGAGGTCACCAAGAGAACTTCCGACATGAGCGAGGGGGCGCGGGAGTATTACCAGAACACCGGGCGCCGGTGGGGGAGCAGTGCAGGGAAATGGGTTCAGGGTAACCTGAGCCGTGAGGCGCGCCTGCAGATGTACGAGCGGTTGGACTTCTACCGCCCTGCAGCGAACGACGCCCTGCAGCGTGCCGTGGCCGAGAACCGCGACGCCGCGGTCAAGCGCGACCGAGCGTACCGCGAATACATGGGGGATCAAACCGGCGACTACGTCGGCGTGACGCCTGACACAGATACCGCCGAAGAACTCGGCTTTGGTACCGAGGACCTTGGGGACATCGACGCCCTGTTCTCGCCGATTGCGGCACTCGACATGCCAATGCACCCGCAGGTACGCGCGGCGTTCATGCGTGGGGATATCAACGCGGCTCTGGATGGCATTATTGCCACCGCCGGGTCACCCGATGCGTCGAAGCTGGCCGCCAAGCTGCGCCCCTTCGTGCAGAACGTCACGCTCCGCTCCTTCAACCCGCAACAGATGTCTGACCTGCAAGAGGTGTTCGGCGATGGGACGCGCAGCCCGGCGGCGGGTGTTTACCTGTTCCGGTACAGCGAGGCCGAGATGCAGGCGGCGGAGACCTACGCCCCGGAGCGCGTCGCACTGCGTCGCGAGCTTGGCGGTTCGGTCATCCTCAATTCGGAGATCGGGTTCACACCGAGCACGTTTCTGCACGAGCTGATCCACGTTGCGACAATCGCCACGCTGGACAACAAGGCGCACCCACTGACCAAACAGGTTGAGACCTTGCTGGCCCGGGCGCAGCAGATCATCCCCAAGGGCGAGAACGGTATCCTGAACGAATACGAGTTCGTGTCGGAAGCCATGACCAACCCGGCCTTTATCCAAGAGCTGTCCAAGATCGACGTGGGTCTGGGCAAGGACAAGTTCACCCTGCGCCAACGCATCATGCAGAGCCTGCGCAACTTCATGCGCCAGCTGCTGGGCATGCCTCAGAAGAAGCTCGGCACCGTCAAGCAAGAGGTGGACAACCTGTTCGACGGCCTGCTGGCGCCCGAGCCCACAGAGCGCGGCGTCGGTTCGCTGTACGAGGCGGCCTTCCGCCCCAACGGCTACCGCGATGTAATGAACAGCATGGGTGGCCGCGTGAAAGAGTTCACGCCCAAGGACGGCCAAGATATACGGCGTCTGGCGCGCACCGCGGCACGCAAGCTGCCGTTTGGCGAACAGGTCAAAGAGTTCACTGTCCGCGCCAGCGCGCCGCTCATGTTCGTGGCGGAGACGGCTCAGCGGTATATGCCGAGCGCCTATCAAGTCTATGAGACGATCATGGCTCACGGGGCGCAGCAGCACCGCATGAGCCTGCGTGTTGACGAGACCTTGATGAAGATACGCGACTGGGCCAAGAACAACCGGGGCGACGTGGACCTGTTCAATCGAGTGCGGTTTATGTCCACCGAACTTCGCATGGACCCGCGCAAGCCGAAGTCCGATTACACCCAATTCGAGCTGACGTATGACGTGTTGGACTCCGACGGCGACTTCGTCGAGAAAAAGACCCTGTCGTTCGCAACGCGGGAAGCGCGCGAGGCCGCCCGCCAACGCTTGGTCGATAACCCCTCGCGCCTGCGGAGCGCGCCGAAGCGGAGCTATGACCCCGAAACCGAAGAAAACCAACAGCGCCTCGAACAGTTCGATGAGCTGCAATCCCTCTACCGCCAACTTGGCTCTGAGGGGCAGGGTGCGTTAGACAGGGCGTTCGGCCTGCCGGAGTATTTCCGCAACGAGATGAAGCGTGTGGTCCAGCTGCGGCTCGACAGCATGTTCGAGGGGCAGCGCTCCATGCAAGAACGCGTCTACAAGAACGTGTTCGAGAAGATTTTCGCCGAGACCCTGATCGACCCATACCAAGCCCTGCAACGCCGGGGGAACTTCGGGCTGTCTTATCTCGGCATTGACCCGGACACCGGCGACACGAAGGTCTTCAAGCACGCGTTTGAAAGCACCCAAGAGCGTGACAACGCCGTGGGGCGTCTCGAACGTCTCGGGCCCGAGGCGGGCATATCGCAGATCACCCCGTATAGCATGGACGACCCCGGCCGGCGCCAAGAGCGCCCGTCTTTGGAGTTCATCACTGCAGTCTTGAACCGCATCGAAGAGAAAGGTCAACTGTCCAGCCCCGACCTCAGAAACGAGTTTCTCGATCTGGTGTTTGAGGCCACGCCGGAGACATCCTTTTTCCGGGCCTACCAGAAACGTGCAGACGTGCCGGGCTACGAAGGGGACACAACCCCTCTCGACCAGTCCATGAACATGGGCGACACGATGGAGAACATCCGCCGGAACGGCATGCACCTTGCTGCCAAGGTTGCGGATACCGAGTATCAGGTGAAACTCGACAAACTCCGCGCGCAGCTATCCGAAGAAAAAATACGTTTTGAGCAGGAAACGAACGCCCGTGTCGCCGACCCCATTGAGCGCCTTGCGAACAGCGAGGAAGCGAACATGTACGAGCGCATCCTGAACGATTTCACCCGGGCGCCGTTCCGGTCGCGGGCAAACTGGTCTCGGTCGCTGACAGCAGGGGGCTACGCCCTGACGCTGGGCTTCAACGTCTCAACTGCCGCAATGACGTTCTTCCAGATGCCGACCATCATTTTCCCTTACCTGTCGGGCAAATACGGTCCGCGCCTGTCCATGCAGTCCATCGGCATAGCCACCCGGCTGCTGACCGCCTCCGGGCGGGAGCGCACCATCGAACGCGTGGGGGCGGGCGGCGAGCTCGAACAGGTTCGGCGCAAGGTGGGCTGGTACGACTTCTCTGTGTCGAACCTAGATTTCACAGACCCGAGCAACGCCTACCTGCAGAACCTGCACGACGTGGCCGACCAAGCCGGTATATTCAACCGGTCGCTGACGCAAGACATCCTCGACGAGACGGGCGCCAAAAACTGGGTGCAGAAGATCGCCGCGTATTCGGGTCTCATGCAGCATCACACCGAGCGGCTCATGCGGGAGTCCACCCTGCTGTCCACCTACCTCATGGAGCTGCACGGCTCGATGCCCGGCGCCAAGAACATGCCGTTCAAATCCTTTGTCAAAGCCCTCCAGCGGGGTGACCTGACGGTCCCCGAAGCTCTCGGCACGGCTGCGGCGCGCAACGCGGTCTACACTTCCGATATGACCAACGGCAGCGTGCTGGCCGCGGCGGCACCAATGACATCACAGTCGGATGTCGGCTCGGTGATCTACCTGTTCAAACGCTTCCCGCTCTCCATGCTCAACATGCTGTGGCACACCATGAAACGTGCCGCCGCGTCCACAAACGACCCGGTCGACCGCCGCGTCGCCGCCATGCAGTTCGCGGGTATATCCGGCAGCATGGCCATGCTTGCGGGTGCCTCCGGTCTCCCGATGTTCCACACCGTTGCCGCCCTGTACAACCTCTTCAAGGACGACGAGGACGAGGACTTCGAAACCATGATCCGCACCGGGGTGCTCGGGGAGCGGGGCCTGACCGGTCTGGTGGACTATTACGCCGGCGTCAGCGTATCCAGCCGCATCGGCTTGTCGGGCGTCTTCTACCGCCCCGGGTTCAACACGGAAAACCAGACCGCTCTCGCCACGCTGTTGGAGGGTTTCGGCGGCCCCGTCGTCGGCCTGTTCACCAAGTACACGGACCGGGTGCCGTACTTCTTCACCGAAGGCGAGTATTACCGGATGACCGAGGCAGCCATGCCCACTTCAATCGGCAACGCCATGAAGGCCATTCGCTTCAACAGCGAGGGCGCACGCACGCTGCGGCACGACCCCATCCTAGATGAGGTCGGACCCTTGGCGGCCGGCGCGCAGTTCTTCGGCTTCATGCCCACAGAGTACGCGCGCCAGCTGGCTCAGAACAACTATATCCGAGGCGTCGACAACGCGATCAACAAGCGGCGCACCAAGCTGCTGTCTCGTCGGTACAAGGCGTACCGCCTGCGGGATGTGATCGAGCTGCGCAAGATCGCACAGGACATTGCCGAGTTTAACCGGGACCACCCGCAATACCCGATCACTGCCGAGACGTTGGAGCGGTCCATGGACTCCCACAAGGAGACCACGTCGCGCATGCACCACGGGATCACGTATAGCCGCAAGAATGAACCCTTGCTGATCCAACGGGCAGAAGACTTCGGACCGGCGACAGCGTACGCCAGCTAAAAAAGCCCCACCATTACGGCGGGGCGTCAGGCTATGCGCCAGATTCGGACTCCCCAGAGGTCTTTCTCCGGGCGTATTGCGTAGCGCATGTGCCACCCGCGTCGGCCGAAGATGCCGCGCACCTGCTTGAGCGCTTCCGTTGTGTCGATGCAGGGGAGGAACACCGACGACCCCACCCGCATCGCATCCCAGTCGACGACAATCAGAAGACCGTCGGGCCCGACTTGGTCAAGCGTCAGAACTCCCATCTTCCAGTCCCAGCTCCCTGCAGTTCACAGCGATCGCGTTGACCGAGGGCAGGTTCAGCTTGGTGCCTTTCCCCAGCCGAACACGTTGGCGAGACCCGCCCATGCTCTCGAATACCTCTTTGATGACCGAGTCGTAGTTCAAATACTGCTGCGCGCACCACTCCTTGAACGGCTTCTGCAACAGGTACAGCATCTTTGTGTCGGTCTCGTACCGGGCGACCAGCTTGCCCCTTGGCAGCTGCTCCGGAACCACCAGACTGTCCAGCCCGTCGCCGCTCGACGCGTTACCCCGGCGGTCCTCGGTGCTCTTGATCCACAGCACCGAACCGTAATTGTCGGTCACGTAGTTGGTGATATGCGTCTCGACCGAGCTGTTGCTATCCAGCTGCTGCTTCCTGTTATCGAGGATCAACTGCACCGCCCAGTCCCGCAGTTTCTTGGGGTCGTAGGAGAGGAAGCCCTGTTTGTTGGCCAGTATGGCCGCCGCAACCGTCACCGCCCCGGTGATCGACCAGAAGCGGTCTTTGGCCTTGAGGTTGGCTGCCTCGTCGATCTGCTTCTGCACCGACTCGATCAGCTTGGCGACAGCGAGCTTGTTCTGGATGATGTACTGAATAAACGGTATCCCGATGTGCCCGCAGTGCTTGCCCACCTGCTTCGACAGGGCGTCGGTCTCGGACTTCTCGGCGAAGTTATACGCTTGTGCGTGGTACTCCAAAATCCGATACGGCTCCCCCTCGGCCTGTGCCTTGAGATTGCGTATCTTGCCCACAAGAGCTTGGTTGGTGGTGAACCCGCAGCTGGTCTTCCAAGGCATGCCCGTGACACGTTCGGAGTTGCTGCCGCTGGACATGCGGCCCTTCTGCTTGCCGGTCTGCATCTGGTAGATGATGTCGGAGATCACTTTGCCTTCGAGGTTGGTCATCTCGTCCCACTGCGCAGGTAGGTTTTTCAACACCTCAAGGCGGTTCATGCGGAAGTTGACAGTGTCCGTCGCCTCCATGATGAGCATGCCCGGATCGCCGAATGCAGCGAGCCCGATCTTCTGCGCGGTCGTCTTACCATGGCCGGACCCGTCGCTGTACAGCGAGAACATCGCAGCGTTGTAAGGCGTGAGAGCCATCAGAGGCGCCGCCAGTGTCAGACAGAGCATGAACTGGAACGGCTCCATGCCGTCTCTGCTGAAGAAGTTCGCCTGTTCGACCCAGCCCTCTTGCGTGCCCAGCGTCTTGAAAGCTGGCATCAGGGCGGCGGTTTCCGTTGTCGGCGGGTTATACTCCGTCTTGTCGGCGAAAACCTCTTTCTGCCCGATGACGAAGGACTCCAGCGTCTCATCGTTCGTCCAGCCGAATTGGCGGTGTGCCGTGTCGGCGACGGTGTTCGACTGCAGGTGTGAAACCCACGAGTTTGAATAGACCATAATTTTCTCCCATGCCTTCTTGCTATTCGCCACGACCCCTCGGGCCGACAGCACCTTGCGAAGCTCGTCGGGCGACGTCGCCTGACCGAGCGTGATTGTGAACTCCCGCACCCCGTCCCGGGGCAGGTGCAGGCGCGCAACGAGAGCCTCGCCCTCCTGTGCATCGTAGACCCTGCGCACGAAGTATAGATCATTTACATAGACGCAGTCATCATATGGCTCGCCATCCTCGTCGCGCAGCTTGACAAAAACACCGCCCCCGCGGCCCCGGAAGTACGGCTTGGGGAAGTCCGGTATGGTGAAAATCTCAGTCTTGCCGGTCTCGGCGTTCTCGGCCTCGATGACCCGGTCTTCTTCCCGGTCCTCAGCCACCTGCATACCCAAGGCGATCGGGGATTTGAACCTACCGCGTAACGGGCAGTCTCCGCACACCCCCGGGTTCAGGTCGTCAAACTTCTCGCATGTGTAA
>Ga0102945_1000600_pt1 | contig 10838 bp, 7 predicted proteins | sample SalPonred_H2O_MG_FD_78207 | JGI IMG/M metagenome (GOLD analysis project Ga0102945, IMG submission 78207) | Salt pond water microbial communities from South San Francisco under conditions of wetland restoration - Salt Pond MetaG R2_restored_H2O_MG ...
GTTATCGGCTTATTCGCTGATCGATTCGGTTCAAGCTTCGCTCAACGCTCCACTGTCTTGGTCACTGGGTGGCGGGACGGTCCTGATGCTTCGGATTCATCACCGGCGCAGCAAGGACATCGACATTTTCATCGACAATCCACAACTTCTCGGGCTCTTCAATCCACGCGTCACCGATGCTGCCCAAGGCATAACGTCGGATTACAGCGAAGGATCCAACTCCGTGATACAAGACTGCTCGCGATCTGTTCGACTTGGCTGCCGTGTACGAGTTGGATAGATCCGGATTGGATATCGCTGCGCCATTCATGGCCCGGAATGCGCACGCTTTCCTTCAGCAGATTCGCGAGCGTCGGGCCGTCCTGCAGGCGGAATTCAATGCGATTGATCGCTTGAGTTTTACGCGCTCGTACGACGAGTGCGTTGACATCGCTCACGCGGCAATGTCAACGAGGGGATGAGGCTCAGAGATCGCATGCACCGCTGACTTATTCCCAGACTTGCTGGGTGAAAGCGGCCAGGGCGTCGTCGTTGATATCGACGCCCTTGAGGGAGAAGAAGAATCGATCGCTCACTCTCCCCCTTGATGAACGCATAGGCCGTGGTTGCCGCCAGTGTTGTGGTGGCCAGTACTCCGATGATCAACGATGCGACCGCTTGCGGTGTCCAATCTGTGTATTCCATGGGCTGGTGCCCTTTCGCTCGCTCCTTCCCGCGCGCGGGGAGCTGCGCGGGCGGCTCTTCCCCTGGGGCCACCGAACGCGCGAGCGGGCGGTTGGCAGGCGATCAGCCAGGGGGCTTGGGACCCTGTTCTGCAGGTATGTGCATGGTGGCGCGGGGATGTGACAGCTGCAGATCCTTCTCGTAGGTGGGCATGATCGACACGCATCGCGAATGCTGTTGGCGATCCACTCGGTGCACGATCAACGACCCTCTGGCGAGAATCTCGCTCGGTGATTGGTGCGATGGGGTCAGGAATGGATAACGCCCTAATCACAACCGCACATGAGCAGTGTCCACTACACTCCTCAGTATCGAGCGACTGCTTTCTATCGCCGAACGGGGGACTTATGGGTCCAGCTGAATTTGCCACGCTTGATGACTCATCTCGCATTGCCCAGATCACCGGTCTTTCAGTCGATGATGTCAGCAGCGCAATCGAGGGCGACGCCTCCGCTCAGAACTCGGTCGGCTATGCACTACTCGAGTCATCGGACATCGAGTTGGGCCTTACCTTTCTTGCTGAGAGTGCCCAGCAGGGCGTTCCCTGGGCTCTCGCGAACTACACCTGGTTTTGCATCAAGACCGAGCAATTCGAGCGCGCTCGCGATCGATTCGCTGTCAGCGCACATGCATGCGAAATGTTCGTTGCCGTGAACAGTGATGACTTCGAGTCATTCGAGTTCTTGCAAACGGAGTGGGTGAACTGCCGCAACAATGAGGCCTTGTGCGCGCTTGCCATGAACGAAGATCCATCCTGGGCGCTGGCAGTCTGGGCAGAAGGCGCTGAAACCGGCCATCCCGAATCAAACTTTTATCCCGCTCTCGTTGACTGGAAACGTGGTGAGGAACAGCAGGCCATGGAGCACCTTGAAGGTCTTGATTCGGACATACTCGACGAAATGCGCCAGATCATGACTGACGGTTCCTCAAGCGCCGTGGGTTGGTTTTCACTTTGGTGCGATGAAGGAATTGCACTCCTGGACCTGTATGAATCGAGTCAAGGGCCACTCTCATCGGCTCCGCCTGCAAGCAACCGTTTTTGCACTGATTGCGGGGCGGAACGCCATGTTGAGCACAAGTTTTGCGGCGGGTGCGGCGCGAAGTTCTCTGGCCTAGATCAGGCAGTAGCGAATTTCGTATCGGGCCATGACTTCGCAAACGACTCCCGTTCACAGCGCTTGGGAACCGACTTGTGTCCGCATCTCGGGCCATGGATCACTGATGTCACCGCAGGGACCACTTCTGCTCAAGAGTTTGCCGAACTGGCTTCACGCATTCAACGCGAGCCTTCTGATCTCGCCAAAGCCTCTCTGGCGGCCTTGCACAAGGCGGATCTCCCTGCGGGTTGGGCGGAGGTGTTGACATGGGCGGTCAAGACTGACCCGGCAGGTGAATTCGTCCTCATTGCCATTGGCGCCTTATACGGACTTGTTGAAGAAAGACTCTATGGCTCTGGTACGTCACGTCCTTCGGATGTGAAATCACTCGTATACCTTGTGGAGGGCGCGGCCGGATTTGAATACGCCTATATCGAAGCAAGCAACTCCCACAACTACATTCCGCTCGGAGACGCCAACATCTGGTGGCCGGAATACATGAGCGTCGTCAACACATCACTCACACACGATGACCTGCGGGAGGTCTCTGCCGCCCTCGGTGATGCCTGTGACACTGAGATGCTCAGCACTCTCACGCCTGGCGACCGACTCGCCGAACTCTCGAGTACATACCCCCACTCCAGCGTTGTGGCCGCAAACCCTAACTTGCCTTCGAACATCGTCAACGAGCGAATGAAAGATGACTGGGCACTTCTCTTCCATCCCAATGCCCATAAGGATCGGTCATGGGAAATTATCCAAGGCATCCTCTCCGATGAGTCCTATGACGATCTCGGTTACTACATGTACGAGTTCTCGAACCTCAGAGACGACAATTGGTTTGCACTTTCCGGATTCGCCTCAACGAGCCCGCACGCCCAATGGCTCAAGGAACGAATGAAGCAGTGGATCGAAGCGAACATCGATGACGATTACGAGCGAGCAGAGATGTTCGAAATGCTGGGAATCGGCGAAGAGTGATCGTCATGGTGGAAACCAACTCATATTGGCCCATCAGCAACCTCAAAGACTGAAAATTCGCTCGGGGGAAAGGAAACCAGAAATGGCAAAGTATGCGAAAGTGCCGTGTACTTGTGGTTCAAGCCGCGTCTACTGGCGAGAGACTCAATGGAATGACTCCAATCCATTCTGTGGCGACTGCCATCGCCTTCTTGATACGGAGAAGACGGGCCTAGATGGAATGACAACTGGTCAAACGTGGTTGTACTTTTTTGCCATTCCTGTTGCTATTGGCGGAGTTGTCATACTCGCGATTGTGGGCCGCTGGACCTAGGAGCTCAAACAATCACCGAGTAAACGCGGACGACTTTGCCAATCATCCAGGTGGCGCAGATGACGCGTGTCCTACGCGCAATCTTGCATCAAGTCCAATCAGACCGGCCTCTAGCAAGTACATGGCATCTGTAGCCCACTTTCGGATGACCGAAATCTCAGGACAAGCCCCCGTCGAAGGTGGCGATCTCTTCGACCACGCGCTGCTACCATCACCATCCTGGGGGTACCAGTGAAAACACGGTCAATTCGCCTGCCGCTAATGATTGCACTGGTGTCGGTTCTACTTTTCTCTAGTTGCGGAGGCAACTCCGGAGGAAACGAAGTCCAGCGGCCTGACCCAACTGAGGAAGAACCCGAACCTTCGCTGAATGCGGAGGCTGTTGACGCGATCATTGCACAAGTTCGGACGTGTGATACGTCTAAATGGTCGGCGATCCAGGAGTTCATGGACGTCCACCTTGAGGACACGAGATTCGATATCTACAGTCTCCGCGACTATTCCATGGAGACTTGGGCGGCCTGTTCTCAACTCGAAGCACGAGTGCAGGTTGCCGAAAGTTGGGGGATACCCACTGGGGTTGTAACCCAATTGCTTCTTGAGGAGGAATCGCCGGTTCTCGCCGCTCTTGCAAGCAATACTTTCATCACTGAGTGGTCAGTGTTGCCGGAATTGGTGGACGATGCTGATGAAGACGTTCGGCTCGCGGTGGCCAAGTTCACCGCCACGTCTAACGAACTACTGGAAGGTCTGTCTCGCGACTCTTCCGCCCAGGTACGTGCAGAGGCGATTAGGAATCTCCTGGATCACCCCTTGATATGTGGTGAGGACATCCAGCTGGATTCCTACCTCGGGCGCGACACCGAGGAAGTCGGCTATTGGTGGGAAGGCGAGACCCTATCGGGGCGTCTAATTCTGCTGACACCCGCTTTCGAGGCTGACGAATGTGTCTTCAGGCTGCACTTGCCGGCTTCGTCGGAAACGATCGAAGGGACATGGCGACAAGAAGCCTTGACACTTCTATTGGCCGTCGATGATTCCGAATGGATTACCCTCACTGGGAGCGTGAGAGACGATGTCCTCAGATTGGAACTGAATGGCGAGGTTTTCGCGAAATTGAGTCCTCGACCCATCGAAGTACCGGCGTCACCTAGCGAGGATGGTCTGTCGGCAGAGCCATAGCCGACATGCATGCCCCCCGCCTGTTCACATGCCAACTACCGACGGTCCGTGCAGCCGGAATCCTCCTCATCCAACGACGGCAACTTAAGCTCTCGCCGCACTTCCTCGGCTGGTGAATGAATTCTAAAGTCCTCCGAGCTGACTTCGGACAAAAGATCATATGCCTCATTCCGAGTGTTGGCCCCGGCCGCAGACTCCATTCGGCGAGCAGCACCAGTGAGAGAGTAAATGATCTCGTCGATATCCCAACCGATCTGCTCTGGCCACCGGACGGGAGGATCGGCCAAGAGCTGAGCCGCTGCATCCAAGGATTCCTGCCCTGACCGCAGGACTCCTCGATCTGCGTCAGACAGAAAGGCGTTTCCCTCTCTCCAGCCTTCGATCTGTGCATAGAGGGCAGCCGCTGAGTCATTGCTCTGGCAGACAGCCTCAAGGTACCTGTCGCCTGCAGCGCTCAACGCAGTCTCATCATGAGCCGACGGGGGCTGTGGCGCCTTCGATTCGGGTGGATCAGAAGCACATCCTGCAAGACCGAGCGCCATCACGGCCGAAAAGGCGGCAGCGACAACCAAGTCACTTGTCGAGCTTCTTTGTGCAGGACCACGATGAGCGTGGCTGGTCCACACACGAGAGTCTCTCATGGCAAGAAGGCTACGAACCAAATGGAAATCCGTAGGGCAATCGGAATGGCTTATCGCGCAAGCCTTCTGCTTCGGACTTCCTCGGAAGGGCGAATGGGACGAGCCTCAGCCCCCAGGGCGTTGGAATGGGTCGGACGCCCACGCAGAGGTCACCGCTCGCCACTCCGATGCTGCAGCCGGAGCCAGGACCCGTTGATGGGCGAGGCTTGGGTGTTTGTTTGAGTTGAAACCAGTCAGGCCACACCGAGACGCGCTCATCGTCACTTGCAGGGCGGAGAACACCTTCAATCATTGAGTCGTCACCGACGACCTCCACTGCCAGCGCCCTATCCTCCACTGACGTCAGTGCCAATGTCAGGACAATGCTCGCTGACACGCAAGCCACGATTGAACGCACCACGCTCCCTTCCCTCGACTTACCGGCTGCCAACAAAACCGAGCGCGTCAGCGACCCAGTCACGGAACCATCCTTGTGCCGCCTGGGCTTCGCGCCCGTATTCATCGCAATAGGTGTTTATGGAAGACGAGTCCATTCCTTTCAAAATTTCCAGACCAGCGGCATGTTCGCCATTGGTCTTCAGTAAGACAGCCAGATTGATTTGCGCCTCACTTAAGCCTGTGGAGGCTGATGCGGCTAGTAACTCCTTGCCCACTTTGAGATTTCCCTGCGCCACATAGGCGAGGGCTGCATTGTTTTCGAGGGTGGGTATCAAGGAGCGAAAGTCACTCCGTTTTTGATCGTCAGCGTCCAGCGCCGCCAGCCAACGATCTACCTGCGGTAACGATTCCTCATACAGTCTCGATGCTTCAGCACAACGGCCGTCTAGCAAACAGATCCACGTGAGTAGCGTCAGTGACGATATGTCGCCTGCCTTAGCTTCCTGCTCGAGTTGATTAACCTGGTCAGCGAAGACGTCTTCGGCTTCTGGCAGACCCTCGCTGACAGCTCGCTTTATCCACTCCCTGGCTTCAATGATGTTTCCGTCTCTGCGCAGAATAAACAGGGCCAGATTCACCATGGACTCCAGATCACCTTGTTCGGCGGCCTGCTCCAGAACGGGTCGACCCTCGGTCCAATCCATCACGGCAGTAGCGACGCCGAGCCTGCCCAACCCTCGAAGCGAGCCCAGTTCAGCTGCTTGTGCATAGAGATTGCGGGCCTGTTCCCAGTTACCCTCCTGCTCTCGACAGGATCCTGCGACAAAATAGGATTGAGCGTCCTGAAGTCCCATGCCCATCGCAAGCAAACTCTCAGCGTCAGAGTTTTTTCCTTGTCGCAGTCGGAGATCAGCCAATACGGCGAAAGCCTCTGTTTGATTGAGTTTAATTGCTCGCTTGAGCCATAGTTCCGCAGCGTCAAAGTCGTCATCGTCAAGCAGCATTTTGCCGAGGTTGGCCATAGCGCTAGCGTCACCGAGTTGTGCAGCACGAAGCATCACCTCACGGGCTTTCGAATCATTTCCTTGCATTTCCAGGAGATAAGCCCGCAGCTCCAGGGCCTCAGGAAAGTCGCGATGAGCAATGCGATCTAGCAGACGCAGGGCTTTATCAAAATCTTCCTTTTCGGCGGAATCTAAGGCGAGGGCGAGGATTGCCTGAGGGACGCCTCGCTCGGCCATCTCCTCCATCAGAGCAATTCTCCGCTGGTACTTCTGCGGATCGGATGTGTGCTCCAGAGCCATAGTGAGACCGTCACGGTTTCCGAGATCGGCAGCTCGCTGAAACCACGTCAGCGCCTTCTGGAGATCCCCATCGCGATCAGCCTCTACAAGACCGAGGTTGATCATGGCGTTCGTGCTGCCAAGCTCAGCCGCTTTCCGATATTCGACCTCCGCTCGCTCCGGGTCATCGTGGTAGTAGGTCGAAGGGATTACGCCGAGAGCCTCTACGTGGCCGACATCTGCGGCAGCCGCCAACCAGGAGCGGGCAACGCTCTTGTCACCACGGTCCAAAGCGTTCAGTCCAATATCGAACATTGCATCTTCGACTCCAAGACGAGCTGCACTCTCCAGATGGCCTTGGCCCTTGGCGGATTCCCCATCTCCCTCTTCGCACATCATGAGATAGAGCAGATAGTTCGCACTACCCTTCTCAGCAAGTGCAGGGTCCTCGAGCAGATGCATAGCCTCAAGCCGCTCGCCGTTTTCCCACAGATCTTGGGCCAACTCGATGTAGTTGGGCGCGCTCGTTGCGGAGGATAGTTGGGAGTCTTGGGTCCTCCTGCGTCGCCTGAATGGGAAGCCAACACGTCCCCAGACATTCTGCATCCATCGCCCGATTCGCGATGGTAAAGATTTGCGGGTTTCGCTATCCGCGGACGTGTCACGTGGATCTATACCCGTTGCTATCAGATGGGCCCTCGCCTGCCAGGCTTCGTGCAACATGGGGGATCCTTGATTCAGCCAGAAGTACTCGCTCAGGTGAACGCAGGCACGTGCGTTTCCCGATCGTGCAGCGGGCCAGATCCACTCGTCGATAACGTTTTCGGCTCCCTGTGACACCTCCACGAACTGCTGCCGAGCCTCGTCACCCACGTCTCCTGCTATATACGCATAGAGGCGCCACCAGCGTGTACCAGCCTGAAAATCATTAGCGTCGTACGCGAAATTCATCAAGACTTCCGCTCCACGGAGGTCACCCGCATCCCAGAGTTTTCCTGCCCACTTTTTCGCGCCCTCCTCATCGCCAGACACCCAAGCCTTGTGCATCGCGAGGAACATCGCTGTTGCATTACCGCGGTTCGCAGCGTCCACAACCCCGGCCTCTTCAACGTCATCCGCAAGAAAGGCAGCAAACCCGAAGGAACTTGCCCAGTCCTCCAGCGCGTTGAGGCTCCCTTGCCTCATAATCGATCCCAGAAGTTGAACGGCCCCTCCAAGATCCCCCTGGGCCCTTTTGGCCTGCACCGCAAGTCGCGCTGCGAAGGCAGCACGATCGGCCAGGGTCGACCAAGTCACCAAGGGGTATACCCCATCAAATTCCCGAGCCCCTAGACCAATCAATGAATTCGTCGCTTGGCCATCGTTTTCCCACGCCACCATCGCTTCGGGCAGATTGGCATAACCTTGAGCACGCGCAAATAGCTCTGAGATGGAGACTGCGGACCAGGAGTTCCTTGAATCCTCAGTAGCACGCAACGAGTCGGCAATCACAGCAATCAGAGCCGATTCAACCCGGTCACTTAGTGGCCACGACAGTCCGCTCTTCGCGATTGCTTCAGTTAGCTTTCTGTTTGCGTCGCACCACACGCGCCTTGATGGCGCCAGGAAGCACGCAGCGTCAAGTTCACGCCAGAGTCGCGACTGCGCGTTACCCGTCAACAGATTTACTCGGCGAAGATGCTTGGGCTGCTCCTCGATGCTCCTTAGGACTCGACTATCGGCGGAGTCTGACTCTTGCACATGCATCCAATTGTCGTGCTCAAAGGGAGGAGCAAACACCCACACAAGATTCGCTTCAATCTCCAGATCCTGGTTTGCGACAGCATTCAAATAGTGACGCCTAGCGACCTTGCGAAACGCGTCGCTCTTGTAGGTCAGAAGCAATGAGCCTGATTGGAATCTCTCCCGGAGATAAGGTGTCAAGTCCATTCGAAGTCTCGACAAAACAATTGTGGGAAGATCATCTTCATTCCATGGATGCCTTGACCTTTCTTCGAACTCCTGTCGAACAGCCCGACTATTGGAGACGAGTGCTGCGATTTCAGGCTCCGACAATCCACTCGGGGAGGCCGCGAGGGCTCCGAGCACAACTCTGACAAGCTCAGATCCGTGACGTTCATCGGATTCAAGCTCACTAAACAGATGCCGGATGAGCGCATCAAGCGATCTGGGGTAGTTGGGGATGGGGTCGTACGATGGAGTGTCGCGGCACAGATCGGCAACTACGGTCAGCCAGAGTGGGGACAGAGGGGCAACTCCATCTGGGACCAACGTTCGGACTTGGTCGAGGGTCAATTGCCGCCCCTCTGCCTGTAGCGCATTCGTCAACAGAGCACGCGCCTCATCAACATCAAGCCCAAGAAGCTCTTTGTGGAGGGCGGGCACATTATTCGACAGAAGACGCTCCGCAACGTAACCGTCGCTCACACCCGCAACTACTACGCAGCCCTGCGGCAGGTTTCGAGGTAGCCACTCACACTCACGCGCCAAGCCGTGCCACGCCAAGTTCTCCAACGCGTCCAACACAATGACAATGGGACCGCTTGCCGCTGCTGATTCGAAGGCGGATTCCAGATAACCCCTAACAACCTCATAGCTGGGCGCCTCAGCTTCGAGGCCTTGATACTCCAGCGCTTCTCCTACCGCTCGAGCAAGGTGTGCAAGGGTCATTTCCCTCCAGGGACCTTCCGATGAGATGAAGGCGATTCGGACACCTGGGGTTAATTCGTCTGCGCGCCCTTGCAGTTCCCGCAGCAATGTTGTCTTACCTGATCCGTGGTCACCCGTCACCACTACTAGGACACCTTCGGCGGCACTTTCGACACATTGATTGATGTGGGCTGCAAGGTCTTGCAGGGTCTTGTCGAGTCCCAATACGCGGTTAGGCCTGTCCGTATCTGCCCGAATCAGGTATTCAGAAACGATCGAATTTGTATGTGTACCACTTAACTCATCCTGGGAACGAAGCATCAGATACTGCTGGTCCTCGTTCACCTGTCGTGCAAATTGCTGAAGGTATTCATCCCACATATTCGCTTCAGATCTGCGGACTTCATACAACCGATTCACAGCAACTACACCAGGTTGGCAGAGTTGCTGGACTAGGTTTTCAAGCCGCTTTCCACATCCAGGTAATGCATCGTGATCATCAAGAAAGAAGCCCGTGTCCTGACTGGGCTCTAGATCCAATATTTGTCGGCGATAAACAGATCCCTGAAGCCCACCGATTTGAGAATGAAGGATTCCTTGATTGATCTCATGGTGAGTCGCCGATCGGAAAAACATGCCAGCGGTGCTTACATCTAGTTCACTGGCGTTCGAGAGCTGGCGTAAGAGAAGAAGCAAGTCACGCTCGCTGTCGACGAGCCACTCCCGCGTTGGCGCTAGTTTCCACTGCGCACCTGACTCATAGTTGACATCCTTCCGAAAGCAGGAATGAAGTTGTTTCTGTTGCCATTCGCTGCCAACCGCTGCGATGCGCGAAAACACTAGATCCGTAATCCGTGCCGGCACAGGTTCCCACCCGTAGCGCTGACCTACCAATGCAATGATGTTGGGAGCTGGACTCAGTTGCTGACATCGCTTCAACTCACTAAGGCAGATCTCGATCGTGGACTGAGTATTTTGCGCTGCCGGACTAATGCCCCAGCGCATATCCACTGCCTGGAAGTTGGCACCCATGCGACGAGCGAAGAGCTCCAACTTTGGCCAAACTTGCGAGTGCAGGATCTGCCGCTCCGATTGGTAATCAACAAACGTTGATGAGATGAAAACGCGGAAGATTTGCTGCTTGTTCGCCAAGTTCGAGCACCCCCGTCACTCGAAATAGCTTAGAACTCTTGTCGATGCCATTTCGAAGTCTCAATTTAATCACAAACGGCGGCCCATCGGAAGTCCGTGAGGACGTGATGGCAGGCAAACGGCTGGTCAACGAGAATCGACGGGCGCAATCGAGCATCGATTGATGGATCGCGTATTTCCGTTGCCCTAGTTCGCGCTGCCGGGTGGGACCCCAAACGTCATGAGATGGCGAGTTCGGATCCAAACATACGTTGCAGGCGCCACGTTGATGAACCCAACGAAGGGTGCGAAGACCACATAGTTCAAGAAAACAAGCAGCACGTTGGTCTGAACGAGTAGATATGGCCAGTCCTGAGCGATGACGAGAAGATTCCAGGCCAGAACAGACGCTCCCCTAGCGAGACACAGCCACATCAAGATTTGTAGCGCCTTCATCCAA
>Ga0102945_1000602_pt1 | contig 10832 bp, 8 predicted proteins | sample SalPonred_H2O_MG_FD_78207 | JGI IMG/M metagenome (GOLD analysis project Ga0102945, IMG submission 78207) | Salt pond water microbial communities from South San Francisco under conditions of wetland restoration - Salt Pond MetaG R2_restored_H2O_MG ...
AGTATATCCACGTCGTAACGGCGGCATCATGCCGAACGAAGGTGTTCCGGATCAAGACAGTGTGCGTGCATTGCTCATGCCGGGTGAATTTGTCATGACAAAAGATGCCGTGCGCGGTCTAGGTAACGGCAACCTGAATCAAGGCATCAACAACATGTATTCGATGATGCGCAACCTTGAGGCGAAAGGGCAGAGAGCGTAATGGCGACTGAAACCACCGAACAGATAGTCCGCGAAGCCCCCGAGATCGAGGCCTATAAGCTAGGCCTCTTAAAATCGGCTAAAGATCTCGCAGACAAACCAATTACCTTGCCCGTGCAGCAAGTTGCTGAAATGTCGGGCCTACAAACACGGGCCGCGGACCTTGCTGAGCAAGGCATTGGCGCGTATACGCCGTACCTGACCGAAGGCGGTTTCACAATGGGCGATGCCTACGGTCAACTGACCGCGGCCCCCGGACAATCCGAGCCTTTTATCACAGGTTCTTACGGCATGGCCGGAGACATGTTCCAACAAGCCGCCGGTGCTCCAACGCAGGAAATGATTCAGGGTTACATGAACCCGTATCAGCAGGCTGTTCAGGACGAAATCAACCGGGCGTATGACATTCAACAAACTCAGGCCGCCGGGCAGGCTGCGGGGGCAGGGGCTTTTGGCGGATCGCGTGCTGAAATTGCACAGCGTGAGATTGACAGAAACCGCTCCTCGGCTTTGGCGCAGTCTCAAGCGCAGAATTTCTTGCAAGCGCAACAAGCCGCACAGAATCAAATGCAACGTCAAATGGCGGCCGCACAAGGCATTGGTTCGTTAGGTATGCAAGCCGGTCAAACATTGGGTCAGCTCGGACTGCAAACAGGCGAAGCACTTGGTACACTAGGCTTGCGCCAAGCCTCTTTGGGAGAGCTTGGTCAGCAAATGGGTCAGCGGGAAGCAGGCTTCTTGTTTGACATCGGAAAACAGCAACAGCTTCAGCAACAGGCCGGGCTTGAGGCGAAACGCCAAAGCGATCTGGCTCAGTTGTATGAGCCCTATCAGCGGTTCTCATACCTGTCTGATATTTACAAAGGTGCGCCATCCAGTCAGCAAACGATTGCGGCTTCGACGGCACCAAGTGTTTCACCGGCTCAGCAATTCCTTGGAATGGGTATTGCGGGTCTTTCAGCCGCGGCAGGCGCAGAAAGAGCAGGGTTATTTGGATGATGAATAGATCAGTGATGCAACGTCAGATGTTTAAGAAGGGCGGAGTCGCAGGATTTCCTGATTTAAGCGGTGACGGCAAAGTAACTCAAAAAGATATTTTGATGGGCCGCGGTGTTGTTGAAATGCAAGCCGGAGGGGACCCAATGGCCGCGATGATGGCGCAGCAAGCTCCTGCTCCTGCTCCTATGATGCCGCCGCAAGCGATGCCGCCGCAAGCGATGCCGCCGCAAATGGCGGGAGCTCCAGCCCCTGCCGAACCTGAGATGGGCTTAGGGGGCGTAGGCGAAGTCGATCAAAACATGGTTGAGCAAATGTTGGCCGATGTTGCGCCGGCTGTAGGCGATCCAGAGCAGGCAGAAGATTTTGAGTCCATGATGAACGCTGTGCGTGGCGATGAAGCGACAATGGAACAGCGCCGCATGGAGCTCGCTACACTGGTTGGCGAAGAAGACGCAATGAAAACACCTGAGTCTGTTTTGGCACTGGTGCAACCTGTTGTACAAATAGCCTCCGTCGATCAGGGCATCGGCGCTTTAGCACAAGAAGAGATGCAAGAACCCGTACAAGGCGACATGGCCGGCGGGATTATGTCGATGATGGGAGGCTAACATGTCTCGGCCCACGGATCGCTTTGGTATCGGATCGTTAGCCGCATACGACGAGCTAATCTCTCCTATGGTGCTGCAATCTCAGTTACTGGGGACCGCAGACTACTTACAAGGTGTCAATGAGCGTCAAGCTCAGCAAGCAGCATCGCAACCTCAGTCTATTCAAGATCCCGCAGCGGCGGCATTGATGAACACGCCTACGTTGCGCGAAGAGTTTGACGAGCGGCGTGAAACCTACCGCGGCATACTTGGAGATCCTGAAGAACAGCGAAAAATGACGCAGGCTCAAATGCTGTTTGACATTGCAAACACAGCACTGGCCTTTTCAACAGCGGGATCACGTCCGGGCATGTCTCCTGCCGAGCGGTTAGCCGAAGCGGCGGTTGAGACGAAGTTGTTCCCGACAATCGCTGCGCGGACCGCGGCCCAGCGTGAGCAACAACAGAAATTTGATTTGGCGGCATTGCAGTCGGCAGAGTCATCCTTGACGGCCAAGCAAAAAGCGGCGGCAGATCTGCGCGAAGCGGCACTAAATCGAGACCCTGATCTTAAAATGATCACTTTTCCCGGAGAGCAACCCCGCCCTATCGACGTAAACAGTCCTTTCGGAAGAAATATATTAGCACGCGCTCAAGCGACAGACGGAGCAATTGTTCAAGATTTAAATGAATTCGGTGACACGGATAAGGTGACAACCGAAACGCGTCTTACCACACAGCCCGTGATGATTGGCGGTGTAGAGGTCCCTGCAAATACGCCTGTTGAGCTAAGTGATGCCGAAGCACAAGCGTTACCGCCGGGATCGGTTGTTCCCTATTCAAAAGACGCTGCCGGAGGGATGTCTACCACTCAATATATTCCTACGCGCGATATTGTAGTGGATGGTCAAACTATTTCTGCTAACACTCCTGTGATATTGACAGACTCACAAGTTCAAGAAATTGGCGATCCGACAGCGTTGGTTAACTTTGACAGTCCATCTAAGCAAAACAACTTTACGCCAAACAAAGAAATTACTGTCGGCGGTCGAACGTATAAGCCCGGAGATGAGCTGGCTCTTACGCCGACGCAAGTTCAACAAATTCAAGACCAATTTGGCTTAGATGCGTTAGAACAGTGGGATCCAGAAACAGGTTCGGTGCAAGACAATTATTTATTGTCTGAGTCGTTTACATTAAGCGATGGAACAGAGTTGGCGCCAAATCAAGTTGTCTCTTTGACTCGAGCCCAAGCAATGGAGCTGCCTAAAAACACATCTCGTAAGCTTTCAGGAACTCCAGCAGCTGAGACTTGGTACGATCCAAAAACAGAAAATCGGATTAACGTTAAGAACATCGGCGGCGATTTGTTTGACATGAACCAAGGCGGCATAAAGATTGACTTTAGCTTGCCCGAATATGCCGGGATCTTAGAGCTTCCAGAAAACGTTACATTTTCTGAGTTTAAACTTCAGCAATCCCAACAACGCGCAGGAGAAGATGCTCGTGAGTTAGAGCAGGAACTTTTGGGACAAAACGCGGCTGAGCTTGTTTTAGCAACACCTGCTCAAAACCTTCCCGGAAATCAATCGTTTAATCAAGCGGATCAAAGGTTGGTTTACGACGCAGTGGAAGCGGCTCGCAAGGGAACAGGCCCTTATGCTCAATTACGCCGCTCTTTCAATGCAATTGTGGGTGGTTTATCTCCGGTTGAAACAGAGTTTTTCTCAGATACCGGTCGAGCAAACAATTTAATTCGGACGATTAACGTATTGGGCCGAGTAGCCGTAGCTAATAGTCCAAGATTTGCGGAAGGCGAGCAAATTCGTTTAGCGCCGTTATTCCCGGACCCCGACGCATTCATTACAAACCCGGAAGAACAGGTTAAAAAGCTCGTAGAGCTGAAGCGCTATGTTGAAGGAGAAAAGTTGATCAACTTAGAAAATCTTTCTAAAGAAAGCGATCCCACACTGCGCCGTCAGATGAAACAACAAAACTATGCCATTGACAGTCTGTTAAGATTACTCGAGGGCGTTCCAAGAATGGGCGTGTTGAGCTCTGATGAAGAGGCCGCGCTTGAAGCGTTGCGCGCAAGTCAGCAGTAAGAGGTTCTTATGTCAGGTACAAATCCAATCAATCCCGGCGTACCACAGTCAACGTCTACAACAAATTACGTTGAACAGCGCGCTCCTCAGATCAAATGGACGCGAGAAGACGTCACGCGTTATTTCAACCTGTTTGGCAACGAAGCTCAGTCAAAAATGGCCGAGCATACGGCCATGCTTATTGGCGAAAACCCTCAGTATTCTTCGTATCGTGGGACAAATCACCTGCCCATCCTAACGGAGTTAAAAACAGGCCAATCCCCGCTATTAAATTTTTTACCCTTGCAACCTGAAATGCGGGGGAAAGGATTAACCAACGAACAAATCCTGAAGTTTTATACAAACATGGAAGGGTCCGACGAATATGACGTTGATTCCTACCTAAAAGGGTTGACCCGAAGCAGCTCTGGCATGGTATCCGGTGTAGCCGGTGCAAGAACAGCTTACTCTTTGGCGCCGCCCGTGGCACCAGTTGTAGGTCCGTTTTCTAAGCCCTTGGCGGGTTTATTAGGCTTTTTGGGCGGTTCAATTGTAGGAGACACTGGGGGGCAGCTAGTCGCAGAGTCGTTGTTTGATTTAGGTATCCCAGATGATGTGGTGCTTACCCCGTCAGCAGAAGCTGAGTTGAAAGCCGCTGAATCTGCGGGTGTTTTAACTCCATACATCGCAATGCCTTGGTTGTTACCCAAAGCGCAATTACAGATGACGCGCTTTTTGGGGCAGATGAAATCCCCTAAAGCTCTTTTGGGCACCGAACAAACGGGCATGTTAGTCAGGAACCCTGAAACGGGTAAATTTGTAGTTCAAGGGGTTACTGGACCGTTGCCCGGATTAACTCGAAGCACTACCTCTCCGGTCGGTCCTACGGCGGATGACTTAGCCAATCCGCTAATAAAAAACTTTTTAGAAAACAGCCCTCTCTTAGCTCAGTACCTAGATAAAGGCCGAGTTCCCTTAAAATATCGGTTGGCTTCTGGCGTAGAAAAAGCGCTTGTTTCAGGCAGAAGACGCGTTCAAGAAGCCGGCACCTTGGGAACTACCGGCATTTTGGCGGCAGAAGCGGCGACTGTTCCGGCGGGATACGGACTTGTTTTAGGGGCAGGAGAGCAGTTTCCCCGCAGCGAAGGAATGCGAATAACGGCAGAGATAGCGGCCAGCTTGGCCCCTCAGCTCAGTTTGTTAAAACATTTACCAAAAGCGGCTTCAGCGACAACAGGATTCGTTAGAGAAAAAACAGGTCGTTTCCGTCGAGGAGAGCCGTTAGATCTTTTTGGAGCTGAAAAATCAGCGCAAATGAAAGCTTTTCGGATTATTCAAGACCGTGTTGAAAAGTATGGCGAAGATTCTGAGGCGCTTTTAGCCGATTTGGAAAAAACTTTTTTAACTCGAGCCGAAGACGGGTCGTTTAAGTTAAAGCCTGAATTTAGAACGATGGCAAGTGAAGCGCAGGGTATTTATGCCTCAAACTTTATGGACTCTCCTGCTATTGCCAGTTTGGAAAACGCGGTTATTGCTCGAGTAGGCGATGAGCTTGGCGACGCGCGTCGTGCATCGTTTGAAAAATCTATTGAGCTGCAAAAACAGGTTATTTACAACTTCCGAGAGTCTGGCAACCCAGCGCTCATATCTGTCGCTGCTGAAATGCAAAGAGACTTTTATGAAAATTTAATCGGGTCTCGTCTTGGCACGGCAGTGGACCGAGTCACGCAGTCTTTTGCTCGTCTATACCCAGATGGGTTAACAGATGAAGCAGCGCTACAAATGGGAACCCAAATAAAAGCGATCGTAAACCAACAGCAGAAAGCTTTTAGAAATATTGAAAGACGCGCTTGGGAAAAAGTAAAACCCGACATTCCTTTAAGTAACTTTTATGACGACGCCGGCGAAGCTCAAAACTTGCCTAACGTGATATTGGAGTGGGAAGCGCTAGTTAACCGAATGGCGCGCTATGAACCTACGACATTAAAGCGCATGATGGCGGACCCTGATTTCCAAACGCTTGACCAAACGATTCAGAGCTGGAGAACACGTTTAGGCCAAGGCACGGGAGCTTCTTCGGTAACAGACATGCCGAAAGAAGTGAAGGCTTTTCAAACGCAAGTCGAAAAACTAGAAGGAACCAACATACTAAACCAGTTTAACGAAGTTAAACGTTTAAAAAATATTACGGATGAAGCCTCTAGTGAAAACATTGTTGCGCTTAACCGAACAATTGAAGCTTTTACCGGCCGCGGTAAAAAATCAGAGGTGCTTAAACTGCTCGAAGCTCAGCGCGACGCGTTACAAGCTCAACGCGCACAAAGCGGTCAAGCACCTTCCGCGGCCCTCGGACCTCAAGACGAGCTGCTTTCCGGGGAGTTTAAAGATTTACGGTCTACAGCGTTGGCTATTCAAAGAAAGTACACGGACGGCTTAAACAATGCTGTACCTAACGATTATTTCGCTAAAGTTGCAGGTGGAGTGGCTAATGCGGCACTTGATGACTTGTCTCGAGCGGGCTTGGATGATTTAACAAAAGCTGTTACCGACGCACGAACTTTGTCTAGGGCTTACAACGATTTTTATAAGCGTACTTTTGCATTTGACGTTGTTCGTAAGGACGCGCGAGGGCGTGAGTTTATAGATCCCGGAATGGTGACCTCTCAATTGCTGACAGGAGCCCCAGATTCAGTTTTGATGCGGGTGCGACAAATCCAAGGCCTTGGAAACAAGTTAGCGGAAGTATCTGCGGATGCTGGTCAGGAGGCGGTGGAAACGGCGGCAAGAACGAACTCAACAATGAACGAAGTGCTAAGCAACACATTACGCTTGGCCATTCAGCGTATTGAGGTTCCTTTAGACGAACGACGCGGAATGAATGCTGTTCAGTTAGCAGAGGCCCGTTTACAAAAGCTGTATGATTTTAGAGCAAAGCATCAATCTCTGTTTGACGCATTCCCGATGCTTAACGAAGCCGTAGATAACGCTAAAACAGCCGATGACTTTTTAGTTCAAGCAAAAACTCTTCAGAATCATCTGAATAAAAAAGTTCTTGAAGACAGGGTGCTCAAAAAAGCCATTACTTCTGAAAATCCTTCCTTGTCTTTGGCAATGGCTTTGAACAACGATAATCCAATAACAACGTTAAACGGGATGCTTCGCCGTTTGCGTAAGCCTCCAATGTTAAAGGGAGAGGAAATACTAACGCGTCGTGGGCGTAGAACGCGTGGTGCAGAACCGGCGTATGATGTTGAAGAAGCTGAAAAAGCGTTGTTTTCAACAATTATGAACCATGCTTTTTTGCAGGGCGGTAAGGGCGGACCTCAGTTTAATGAAATGGCAGTATATACCGCTCTTTTCGATAAAATTCCAAAGGCCGGGGATGATCAAACCTTGATGGGCTGGGCCGTGAAAAACAATCTAGTGGCCTCCGGTACGGCAGAAGAAATTAAAGAAGGTCTTATTAAGATCATTCGACTCCGCTCTACCACCTTAAGTCAAGCAGCGGTAGATGGCGAAGTGCCCGCAATCGTAGATTTTTACACACGCATCGCAGGTGCTCGGTTGGGAAGTTTCATTGCAGGAAGAATTCCGGGTGGCCGAGGCGCGGGATTGGTGGAAGCAGAGGCCGGTTCGCGTTATTTAAGGCTGCTGACCCAAGAGATCCCAGCAATCGCACAACTTGATGCTTTGCAAGAAATCATGACCAACCCAGAATTACTTGCTTTGGCTTTAAAGACGCCTAAGTCTCAGATTGAAAAAGATTCAATTATGAAACGATTGATTTCGGGCCTCACAGATTTAACCGTAGGCTCTACGGTTCCTACCGGGATTAAAGCGCCGGAGATACTTCGTGATGGTGAAATCGGTGTCGAGGAAGAACTGCCCGAGCCCGCTCCAGAGCCAACAGCCGCGGCTCCTGCACCTGCCCCTCAGAATCCAATGGCGGCACGATTTGGCGGCGGACAGCCAAGACCACCTGTAGTGCAACCTGCACCACAAGCGGCTCCCGCACCGGCACCACAAGCAGCGCCGCAGCAGGTAGCACAGGCTCCAATGCCGCAAGGTTCGCCAAATCCACAACAGCGCGCGCAAATGGCATCGCTATTCCCTTTTGACGAAACAATGGGCGCGACCCGCGGAGCAGGCGGCATTGCGAGTCTCTTTGGATGACGGAGTTGGGTTTAGCCGTCAGCTTGATGGCCCGATCTGATTTCCACCGCCCGTGGTACATTGCGGATCTTGAAGACTGGATTGTTCCAGCCATTGAAAATGAGCGCCTGCACTTCTTTTTTGATGGACAGGAGCCTATCGGATTTTTTACTTACACGTTTTTGACTGAACGTGCAGAGCTTGGTTACTTAACTAAGTCGGATAAATTAAAAGAGAGCGACTGGCAGACAAACCCGGAGGATGGGCGCCTTTACGCGATTGACTTCATTGCTTTTAAAAATGTGAGACAATGTGTTAAAGATGCGGGAAAATTTCTTGAAAGTTTATACGGTAACGTCAAAGATGATTGCCAGTTTTTTAGGTACAACAAAGAGCGTTTAGGGCGCATCGCTAAACGACAGGAGCTTTAACATGGGTTGGATGAAATCAATAGGTAAGGCAGTCAACCTGCTTAATGAGTCAGGGGCGTTACAAAAAATCTCTGCTCCTGTTGTACAAGATCAATTTGCAGGACCTGCCCAACCTGCTGTACCGCCAGACGTTTTGAATGAAATGCGTAAGCCCGGTGGGCAACCACTAGAAAACGATCCAATGCCGTTTGCTTCACTGCCCGCGCCTGTTGGGCAAGATCAATTTGCAGGACCTGCCCAACCTGCTGTACCGCCAGACGTTTTGAATCAAATGCGCGGATTAACACCAATGGAGCAGGTGCGAGTACCGACATCAGCCCCTGTGGCCGCCCCTTTAGGCAACATGGCTATGCCCATGAATGACCCGTTTCAGCAGCAAACTCAGGCGCAAGCCCCTGCTTTTTTAAGACCTGACCAAGCGATGCAGTTTTTACAGCAACCCACTCAGATGCCATTTTTGCGGCCAGAAGATACGCAAGGCATTGGCTCATTATTCATGAGGATGATGCGATGAGAAAATTTAAGACCCTGATTGAAAAAATGGAAGAAAAGATCTACTGCTTCGGTGGCGGTGGAGGCGGCGGTGGCGGCTCTGCCTCTCCAGATCCAACCCGCGAAGTAGGTCAAAACACGCGCGTGGACAGCCGCGGCAACACCGTAAACTTTAATACACGGTCCCCGGTTCAAACGGCTGAGACGCCTACTTTTACAAAAACTTTGCCGAACGGTGTTGAAGTTGTTGATTTTTCTACACCTTTTCAAGGTCAGGTAAACCTTTCAAACCAGTCGTCTCTCGGTCAAGGCAGTCTTACAGGCTCGCGTGACATGTATGACGCGCTAACTACAAACTTGGCCGGCCGGTCAGTGCCTACCATGAACATGGGAATGCAAAACCTTTCAGGGATCAGCGCATCCCCAATGGACATGTTTAACACAGGCGCTCCGGTAAGCCCTGCGGATGCAATGAATCAAGCATTAAGTGCAGGCCAAATTGGCGACGGACGTATTGGTTTGGGCGGCGGGTTTTCAGCCGGCCGAGTCCCCGGCGGATTTGGGTTTCAGTTTGACACCGCGTTTGCCAAGGGCGGAGCTGTTGAAAGCCAAGGCATCGCTTCGTTAATGCGGAAAAAATAATGTCGGCGATCAATCTTCCCGTAAACGTCCCGTTCCGGTATCGAATTGCCGATCAGAACCAGTTAGACGATTACAACCGTCAGATTGATGTCTTTAACCAACAAGTCAAAGACTACAATGCCGGTAGGCGCCGTGCTGAGCCAACCCCGCTTTCGTTTACCCAAGCCGATTTGGATAAATTTAATGAAAACGCGGCGCAGCGAGGTCAAATTAAGCAAGAGCAACTCCAACGGGGCATTGAAATAGCCCGAAACCCAAATGCCTACGGGCTCAGTTTTAGCGGCTTCGGTTTTGCGCAAGGCGGTGTAGTACCGCCTGTTATGGCCGGCATTGGATCACTGGGATTACCCGGAATATTCTTGCCTAGATAAGCCAACCGCGAGTGTCTTCTCCGAGCACCTGCCCCGCAATATCAATCTTTTCTCGAAGCGCTTTCAGGATTTTTTCGTCGATTGTGTCCGGCGTAACAAGGTCCACATACAAACATTGGTTTGTTTGACCGATCCGGTGAATCCGGTCCTCTGACTGCAATCTGATCTCGAGATCATAACCGTTGTTGTAATAAATCATTGTATTTGCAGCAGTTAATGTAATTCCATAGCCCCCGGTCCGCGGCTGACCAATGAAAAACCGCATGGCACTGTCGGGATTTTGAAACTCATTGACCATTTCTTGCCGCTCATCTTGAGCCGTTTCTCCGAAGTAGATCCCGGAACTTGACTCGCCATATTGCTTATCGAGTGCCGCTTTGATGGCTTTCAAATCGTGCGTGTACGTTCCCCAAATCACAATTTTCCCGGACGTCTCTTCAATCACGTTCATCAATTCGTTCATGCGATTGCTTTTTAGAGGGTGCAATTTCCCGTCATCGTCCGGCAAATGACCACAACAAATCTGTTGCAAGCGCATGATCTGTGTCAGCACCGAAGCGGTGGTAGACAGATCGCCCGACTCCAACTTCGCCAACGCAAGCTTTTTCATCTGCATGTAGGCCTTCGCTTGCTCATCGGTCAGCTGCACATCCCGACGCACATACATCTTTTCAGGCAGGTCCAAACAATCTGTTTTCAAAACACGGTTGCTGAACTTATCAAGCTTTTCATTCAGCTCATCTAAACGGCGGTAGCCCGTGATTTCATTAAAGCTTTTGTGACCCATCGTGCGCTTTTGTACGATTGCGTACCTATTCTGGTATGCGAAATAAGATGCGATTCCGAGCGCTTTGGGGCTCAAGAACGCGCACTG
>Ga0102945_1000604_pt1 | contig 10822 bp, 5 predicted proteins | sample SalPonred_H2O_MG_FD_78207 | JGI IMG/M metagenome (GOLD analysis project Ga0102945, IMG submission 78207) | Salt pond water microbial communities from South San Francisco under conditions of wetland restoration - Salt Pond MetaG R2_restored_H2O_MG ...
GCGCTATTGTTCCTGTAACTGATGATGATGTAGACCTTGGTGCTGTAGGTGCTGAGTTTAAAGACTTGTACATTGATGGTGTTGGCTACATTGACAACATTGCTGTACATGAGAATGCTACTATTGCAGGTACACTTGACGTAACAGGTTTGTCTACTCTTGCATCTGTAGATATTAATGCAGGCTCTATCGACAATACCAACATTGGTTCGACTACTCCTACTACTGTTGTCGGTACAACCATTAGTGCTACTACGCAGTTCTCTGGTGACCTCACAGGTGATGTGCTTGGTGATGTAACAGGTGACCTGACAGGTAACGTAACAGGTAATGTTACAGGCAATATCACTTCTACTGGTACATCTACTTTCTCTGCTATTGACGTTAATGGGGGTGCTATTGATGGAACGCCTATCGGTGGTAGCTCCGCTTCTTCTGGTGCTTTCACTACTGTTAACACTTCTGGCTTGGCTACCCTTGCATCTGTAGACATTAATGGTGGTACTGTTGATAACGCTACTATTGGTGCGACTACACCTTCTACTATTGTAGGTACAACTGTCATAGCCAACGTAGGTCTTGAAGGGACCTTGACGGGTAATGTCACTGGTAACGTAACAGGCAATGTCACTGGTAACGTAACTGGCGATCTAACTGGTGACGTAACTGGTAACATTACATCAAGTGGTTCTTCTAGCTTCAACAACGTGACTATAGATGGTACGTTGAATATGAATGCGGGTACTACTGCTACCATTACTAACCTTACAAGCCCTACTAATGCAGGAGATGCTGCTACTAAAGGTTATGTAGATACATCTGTAGCTAACCTGATTGATTCCGCACCTGGTACACTAGACACGTTGAACGAGCTAGCTGCTGCGCTGGGCGATGATCCTGACTTTGCTACTACTGTAACTGACAGCATTGCTACTAAGCTACCCCTAGCAGGCGGCACAATGACTGGCGCTATTGCCATGTCTACCAACAAGATTACAGGTGCTGGTGACCCTACTGCAGCACAGGATGTTGCTACTAAGGCTTACGTAGATACGCAAGACGCAACTAAGTTGAACCTGTCTGGTGGTACTATGACAGGCGCTATCGACATGGGTGCTAACAAGGTCACTACTACGTATACACCTACAGACAATGCTGACCTGACTACTAAGACATACGTGGATGGCATTCTAGGCTCAGCTACTGCTGCTGCTGACAGTGCTGCTGCCGCTGCTATATCTGAGAGTAATGCTGCTTCTAGTGAGTCTGCTGCTGCTGCATCTGAAAGCGCTGCCGCTACTTCTGCTTCCAATGCTTCTACCTCAGAGACAAACGCTGCTGCATCTGAAACTGCGGCTGCTACATCAGCATCTAACGCTTCTACAAGTGAAGCCAATGCTTCTACTTCTGAGACCAACGCTGCATCTAGTGCAACGGCTGCGTCTAACAGTGCCACTGCTGCTGCAAATAGTGCTACAGCAGCTTCTACTTCCGCAAGTAACGCTAGTGCATCAGAGAGTGCTGCAGGTATCAGTGAGGTAAACGCTGCTACAAGTGAAAGCAATGCTGCAACGTCTGAATCAAATGCTGCCACAAGTGAGGCTAACGCTGCTGCATCCTTTGATAGCTTTGATGATCGCTACTTAGGTGCTAAGGCTTCTGCCCCTACACTAGACAATGATGGTGATGCACTGCTTACAGGTGCTATCTACTTCAATAGCTCTAACTCTAATCTGTACATCTGGACAGGCTCTGCTTGGTCATTGGCTGTGTTTGACACTAACGACGCTTTGTTTGGTGCTAACAACTTGTCAGACGTAGCAAGTGCTACAACATCCCGTACTAACTTGGGTGTAGGTACTGGTGATAGCCCTACCTTTGCATCTACTACTGTAGACTATGTAGACCTTACACAAGGTTCAGCACCTGCACACGCAGAGGCTCGCATCTTCTATGACAACACCAATAAGTCTCTTGCTGTCTACAACGATGAAGCAGATATCACGCTTCAAGTAGGACAAGAAGAGTACATCAGAGTATACAACAACACAGGTAGCACCATTACAAGTGGTACGCCTGTTTATGTTACAGGTCAGGTAGGTGCAACACCTACTATTGCTCCTTCTGTAGCTAACGACACGTATGTTAAGTCCCTTGCTGTAGGCCTTGCTACACACGACATTGAAACATCTACGTCTGGATATGTTACTGTACGTGGTATTGTGTCAGATGTAGACACATCCCACCTTACTGCAGGCGAACAAGTACACGTTGCACCTACAGGTGGCACACAGAATGCAGCACCTACTTATCCTAACTTCCCTACAGACTTGGGTATCTGCCTTAGCAGTGATGCAAGCACAGGTGCAATCTACGTAAACGTCGAAGCACACTCTATTGAAGCTATCCGTGTGACAGGCAACTCGCACTTCGATGCTAATGTCACTATTGATGGTGACCTTACTGTTAACGGTACTCAAACTATCACTAACAGTGAAAACATCGCACTTTCAGGGGCGTTTAACTACTTCAACTCTGGTGACACTATTGGGTCTGCCAACACTAGCTTTACAGGCACAGGGCTTGATGATGCTATTCTTACAGGCCATTACGAGGGTACTGCTACTAACAAGACCTTCTACGTAAAGATTGATGCCACAGGTACACCTGACACGTTTAGCTGGTCCTTGGATAACTTCTCTACTACTGAGGCTACAGGTGTAGCTATCACTGGTTCTGACCAAGCCCTAGCTGATGGTATTAACGTAGAGTTTAACGCTACTACAGGTCACACTGTAGGGGACATCTGGTCTGGCTCAGCTTCTCCTGTTAACGTAGACTCAGGTATTGCTTCTAACCGTAACACTGGTACATCTGGTGTAGGTTATACTCACATGGGTATGTACTACGATGTGTCTACTAACAAGTGGACCTTCTTTGATGAGTATGACCCTGAGCCTACAGGCACAATCGACACAGGTGATGCAAGCTTTGCGTATGCTACAGTTAAAGCTGACACATTTGAGGGTAACCTCTCAGGTAATGTAAGTGCTACTACTGTAACTGCTAGTACGTTGTCGGGTGACGGTTCCTCTGTAACAAGTGTAGATGCAGACTTACTTGACGGTCAACATGGTAGCTACTACTATAGTCCTGCTAACGCACCTGACCCAACACTTACACTTAATGGTGATGTTTCAGGCAGTGCTACCTTTACCAACCTTGGTAACGCTACACTTACTGTTACTGTAGCTGATGATAGCCACAACCACACTATCGCTAACGTAGATGGCCTACAGACTGCGTTGAACGGTAAGCAGGCTGCAGGTACGTATAACACTGTTATCGGTACGGACAGTGATATTAACACTTCTGGTTCGACTATCATTGATAACATCTTTGTGACAGACGGTGTTATCACTAGCATGGGTACTCGTACCCTAACTCCTGGTGATATTGGTGCGCTGTCCACATCAGGTAAAGCTGCTGACAGTAACTTGCTGGATGGCATTAATAGCACGCAGTTCCTGCGCAGTGATACAGCTGATAGCACCGCAAGCACGATCTCCTTCACTGGAGACATACAGGTTGGGGATCAAATCTTTCACCACGGGGATACCGACACCTACATGCAGTTCCACGCAGCGGATCAGTGGCGTGTTGTAACAGGTGGAGCAGAACGCCTTGAGGTAAACAACTCTCAGATATATGCGACGAGAGAGTTTAGATGCACTCAGAACGTAGTTGCTTTTTACTCTGATGAACGCTTAAAGACTAAAACAGCGGATTTAGATAACGCACTTGATAAAGTATTGGCTCTTAACGCCTTTTACTATGTTGAGAATGATCTGGCTAAATCCTTTGGGTACGATAATGATAAGCAGCAAGTAGCTCTATCTGCTCAGGCCGTACAACGTGTTCTCCCTGAAGCTGTACATTTAGCGCCTTTTGATACGGAAGTGACAGAAGACGGCCAGAGTCTTTCTAAGTCTGGAGAAGACTACCTAACAGTAGATTACTCTCGCCTTGTTCCCCTCCTTGTTGAAGCCATAAAAGAGCAGCAAAAGCAGATCAACGATCTCGTGTCTAAGTTGGAGAGTTAAAGTATGCCACTTCCTACCTCAGGACCCCTTTCACTTCTTGATATTCAAGGTGAGTTTGGCGGGTCTGCCCCTACCAGCTTGAGTGAGTATTACGGAGTTGCTTCTGGCATTCCAGCCAGCGGGCAGATTAGTATTAACGATTTCTACGGTGCCTCCGCTGAGGTGTCCTGGATTAACCTTTTAGGCGGTACTGACCAGGAGATTGGCTACGGTGTAGCAGTAGATTCATCTAATAATGTTATTGTTGCTGGTTATACGAAATCAGATGGTGCTGGTGGAGAAGACGTACTTATAGCTAAGTATGGCGCTAATGGCAGCTTACTGTGGGATAGAACTTTAGGTGGTAGCAGCCAAGAAAGAGCACGAGCCGTAGCAGTAGACTCAGCTGACAACATTATTGTTGCTGGTTATACAGCCTCCGACGGTGCTGGCAGCTTTGACTTTCTAATAGCTAAGTACAACTCTAGCGGTACCCTACAGTGGGACAAAACTTTAGGTGGTAGTGCTATTGACTATGGCTACGCCGTAGCAGTAGACTCATCTGATAACATTATTGTTTGTGGTTCTACGCAATCAGATGGCTCAGGCTCCGATGACGTTCTACTAGCTAAGTACAACTCTAGCGGTACCCTACAATGGGCTAAGACTTGTGGCCGTAGTGTCCGTGACGAGGGCTACGCCGTAGCAGTAGACTCAGCTGACAACATTGTTTTCTGTGGCCGTACAAGGCCAAGCGATTATGACCTTCTAATAGGTAAGTTCAACACCAGTGGTGTCAAACAATGGACACGTACTTTACGGGGTAGTGCGAATGACTATGGCTACGCCATAGCAGTAGACTCAGCTGATAATATTATTGTTGGTGGTTATACAAGATCAGCTGGTGCTGGTGCCACTGATGCACTTATGGCTAAGTACAACTCAAGCGGGACCATACAGTGGCAACGTACTTTAGGTGCCGCATTTGGAAATGATACCGTCTACGGCGTAGCAGTAGATTCATCTGATAACATTATTGTTAGTGGGGTGGTGCAGTCAAGCTCTGTTACTCAGGGCTGCCTCATAGCTAAATGTAACTCTAGTGGTGTCTTACAGTGGGCCAGAATTTTAGATGGTGGTAGTGCTTTTGACTTTGGCTACGCCGTAGCAGTAAACTCAGCAGACAATATTATTTTCACTGGTTATACCGGCAATGACGGCGCTGGCAGCAATGAATTAATCGTAGCCAAAGTCCCTGGTGACGGCACTGGCACAGGCACATATGGCTCATTCACATACCAAAGTGTTTCATTATCTGATGCTGCTGCATCGCTGACCTCCTCTTCTTCATCGCACGGTAGCTCTAATGCAGTTTTGACTGATGCTAATGCTGTGTTAACTGACGATCCTGCCGTGCTAACTGAAACTTTTTACAGTATCTCATAAGGAGAACTCGCAATGACTAACTACATCAACACTGCGACTTGACATTCCAGCCTAAATGAGTAACACTATGAGTGAAGTAAAACTCTCACATGACGAACTAGAAGCTATGCTGGATCGTGCAGCTAGACGTGGTGCTAAAGAGGCGCTTCGCTCTATTGGTTTGCTTGATGATGATGCCCACAAAGACATCGCTGAAATGCGTAGCCTGCTGGAAGCCTGGCGGGATACACGTAAGTCCATCTGGACTACAACAATAAGACTAGTCACTGTTGCCGTACTGACGTTTATCGCTGGCGCAGTATGGATGACAATGAACAAATAAGGTATTACTACTATGTCAGATGGCTTTAAAATAAAACAAGTAAGCGTTAGGGACCACCCTATTACGGGTCAGAAGCAGTATCAGTATCTTGTTATACATCCTGGTGGTGGTATGACGAGGGCAGGTACTTTTAACAGTAAGTCTCGTGCTATAGACGATGTTAATGTCCTGATAGCTAAGTTTAAGGCTTCAGAAGAAGGTAGACCTGTTAACATCAAGACGAACAACGGTACCGAAACTGTAGAAGTTAAAGCTAACCCTTCGTATGCTGCAGACATTAAAGCTAAAGGTTTGACATCTCAGGACGGTGAATTACGGAAACTCACAGAAGACCCTAACAATCCAGGCTTTAACTTGCAAGGTCAAAGACTTGTAACGCAAGAAGAGCGAGACAGCCTTTTAGGTCCAGCAAAAGCTAATGTTGCTGTAGCTGATCCTGCTAAACTTGAACAAGTTAAAAGTGAATATGAGTCCTACATGGACCTTATCAGAAAGGAAGACCCTAATTCCTCTGTAACTAACCTTGATCAGCAACGCTTAGAAGAAGAGCGTGCTGCTATGTCTAGAATGAGTGGTGCTACTACTACACCTCAAGCAGGTACTACAGGTGCGCCTACCCCTACTACAGGCGAGACTTTTGGTGAGACAGGTGCACTTGAAACTACTCAAACTACTCCTGGTGTAACTCAGACAGGTACAACTACAGACTACACTCCTCCTGCACCTACTCCTGTAGACCCCACAACAGGCGTCTCTACCCTGCCTACACAAACAGGCGGACTATCTGCGCTACCTCCTAGTGTAACATACGCTACTCAGCCTGCAGGTACACCAGGGTACGTACAGCAGTCTTTGCTTACACCTTCTACATCAGGTACTGGCCCTACTACGTATGACCAATGGATGCAGAGCCAAGGTCAGACTACACAGCAAGCAGGTTATATTGTAACTATGCCTGACGGTACAGAGCAGACTATCTCTTATGGTCAGCCTATTCCTGTAGGTGCTGTCATTAAGCAGTACGTAACTGGTGCAGCTAAGGGCGGCATGATGCGTAAAGGTTACGCTGCAGGTGGTATGCCTTCCGAAGACCCTATGCTTGAAGCTAAGTACCGTATTGCTGCTATGAATGGCTACAATGGTCCTAAGACTAATGCTGCACTTAACAGCTTTGCTAACTCTAGTGAAGGCATGAAGCGCAAGTTTAACGCTATCGGCACTATGATGAACAAGGGTGGTCTGATGGCACAAGGCTACCAGAGTGGCGGCGTAGTTAAGCAGAACGACTCAGGCCAATACATTGTACAGTTCCCAGATGGTACCGCTACTGTGTTCGGCATGGGTGACACGGGTAAGCAACAGGCTGAGAGCTATTTGGCTAGCCTGCCTAGCGACACAGGTACTGCCGTAGGTATTACTGGCTCTACAGGTACAACAATCACGTCACCTACTGCTACTACTTATGTGGAAGGCGATGAAGCTGTAACACCCCCTGCAGGAACTACTGATAACACAGTTAATACACTTGACCTGACTAGCCAGTATGCTCAACAGTATGGCAACCTTATCGGTAGTACCTTGTCGCCTGTACAGTCTGCTGTGTCTAGAATAGACCCACAGGCTGAGGACTTCGTACCGCTAGACGCTGGTCAGACTGCACCTGTTGCACCTTTTGCTGAGGCTGCTAAAGTACAGACTACAGCACAGGCTGCACTTCCTGCTTACCTACAAGCTTCACAGATGCAACCTGTAACTGCAGCAGGTCAAGTACAGCAAGCTACTGCTGGTATGCAGGCAGCACAGGGGCAAGTATCGCAACAGGCTCAAGCACAAGCTGCACAGCAAGAGACTACATCTGTAGCTGGACTAGAGGCTGCTCAGGGCCAAGCCATTATGATGGACAACCCTGTTCAGCGTGAGATTCAGCAGGGTGAGTTGATCTCTGGTGTAGCAGACGCTGAGAAGGCCGCACAGTTCAATGAACAGATTCAGGCTGCACAGGCTACCCCTACTAAGCAAGCTACTGTACAGGGCCAGCTAGAGTCTCTGATGCAGCAGTTCGAGGGTGGTGAAACACCTGCTTGGGCTGCAGGCTCTATGCGTACTGCTATGGCTACACTCTCAGCACGTGGCTTGGGTGCGTCTAGCATGGCTGGTCAAGCTGTCATTCAAGCTACAATGGAAGCTGCACTTCCTATCGCTCAGATGGATGCACAGACTACTGCACAGTTTGAAGCACAGAACTTGTCTAACCGTCAGCAACGTGCTATGCTTGCTGCACAACAACGTGCTCAGTTCCTTGGTATGGAGTTCGATCAAGCGTTCCAGGCACGTGTAGCTAACTCTGCACGTATTGGTGATGTAGCTAACATGAACTTCACTGCTGAACAGCAGGTAGCTCTAGAGAATAGCCGTGCTGCTAACACGATGAACCTGAACAATCTGTCTAACCGTCAAGCGATGGTGATGGCTGAGGCTGCTGCTCTGTCTAACTTGGATATGGCTAACCTCAACAACCGTCAACAGGCTGCTGTACAGAATGCTCAGAACTTCATGCAGATGGACATGGCTAACCTGTCTAACGAACAGCAGACAACTATGTTCAAGGCACAGCAGAACATCCAAGCCCTGTTCACTGATCAGGCTGCTGAGAATGCTGCAGCACAGTTCAACGCTTCTAGTGAGAACCAGACTAACCAGTTCTTTGCTAACCTGTCAAGTCAGACTTCACAGTTTAACGCATCCCAGCAGAACGCTATGGACCAGTTCAACGTGAATAGTGTGAATGCTTTGCGTGAGTTTAACGCAGAGATACAGCAACAGCGTGACTTGTTTAACGCACAGAACGGTCTTGTAGTTGCACAAGCTAATGCTCAATGGCGTCAAAACCTTGCTACGCTTAACACGGCTGCACAGAACGAAAGCAACATGAACTTCGCTAAGACTATCAATGCCCTTACAGCTACCAACCTTGATGCGTACTGGCAGCGTGAGCGTGACATTATGAGTTATGCTTTCCAGACAGCTAACAACAATGCTGATAGGTCTACTGCAATCTTCAAGCAACAGCTAGTTAATGATCAGGAGATGGACCAAGCAAAAGCTGAGAAGTCTGCTGCATTCGCTGCTGCTGCTGCAAATTTTGTTGATAAGCTTATATTCGGCTAGTAGGCAGTACATAAAGGTATAACATTATGACAGACGTTAAGTATAACTATGATTGGGTGCTAGAAGCAAAGGCACAGCGGGATGCCGCCCCTATCAGCGCCTCAACTAAAGGTATTGCTGCTAAGCCTGCGGAAGAAGCAGAAGCTAAAGAGCAAGACTTTCTTGAGAGGATGTATGACAGGCTTGTTAACGCCTTTGAAGATGAAGAGGAAGCTATTGATGTCTTGGCAAGTAAGAAGCCTTCTAGAGAGGCTACACAATCGTCTGTCTTGGATGAGATGGAAGAGTTGGCTAGGCAGTCTGCTGAGGAAGCTGCACTCCTTCGTATGGAGGAAGGCATTACTGAGTCTCTTAGCCCTTACGCTCCTCGTACAAGCCTGCGCCCACCAAGCGGTACAGAGGAGACCACAGACGCTCCCCAAGCCATAGAGGAAGCTGCACCTGTAACTGTAGAAGAACTAGATGCTGAGCCTACTGGTGGCTTGATGGCTCGCCCTGTTACTGGAGATGAGCGTACTGCACTGTCAGACATGGGTAGTGAAGTCAACATTGCTGCTAGTTATGGTATCACAGATGATGCAGGGGCGTTCTCAGGTACAGAGCTTTCTTCTGCAGTAGATAAGACAGTAAGAAACCCTATCAAGAAGGCTCTCCTTGCAGGTACTATGGAAGTTGAAGTAGGCGATAACGGACCTGTGACCGAAGGTACGGGGTATAGGCTTGCTAGGGCTTACGAAATGTTTAACGACGAGACTGTAAACGAAGCATTAGAATCTCTACCTGAGGAAGAGCAGAATCGAATCCGGCAGGGTAGGGCTTCTAATGCTTTAGGCTTGGCTATCTTTGATCGTACTTATGATGGAGGTTCTGAATACAGAGGTAGAGGCCTGATTCAAATCACAGGACTCTCTAACTATCAAGCGGTACAGCAGATTCTGCAAGAGCAGGGAATGGATGTTGATCTTGTAGCAAATCCTGAGCTTGTAAATGATGAGCGTTATGCCCTTCCTGCCGCACTGGCATTCCTAGAATACGCAGGTATGACAGACGACGCTGCAGAAAGCATGTCCACTAAGGAGCTTAACAACATGATTAACAGCGGCGCTAATAGAGAAATAGCAGAAGAGCGTTGGGATTCTGTTATAGAGGCGCTAAGGGCTGCTGATATGGATGACAGGGCTGATGAGCTAGAACTACGCAATGAATATGCGGCACAAGAAACAGCAGGTACTACTGTAGATGGCGCTATTGGACCTAATAGCAGAAGGGCTATGCGTAGCTGGCTAGATCAAAACGATGTAACCATACCAGAAAACGCTACAGATATGGACTTGGTAGTCTTAGTTAATAGGAACTCGTAATGCTAGGACTTCCTCTTGAACTAATCACAATGCTAGCCTCCACAATCTTAGGTGGAGTGATGTCTATCTGGGGCCAGAACATTAAAGCTAAACAAGCCCAGCAAGAAATGCTTATGCAGCGTGCTGAGTTTAACAGGGGTGCTGTAGCTGATGCACGTGATGCAGGCAAGAATGACAAACACTTTGCTTGGACACGTAGGCTCATTGCTTTGTCTGCTGTGTTCAGCATTATTGTCTTGCCTAAGCTTGTCGCTGTATGGTACCCTATGGTAGATGTATATGTAGGCTACACAGAAGTGCAGGGCGGTTTGTTTAACTGGTTGTTCGGACCTGATGAAGCTATTGAATGGAAGTCGGCTACAGGCTTCGTAATCACACCACTAGATACACATATCGTATCAGCTATTGTAGGCCTCTACTTTGGCGCTGGATTCACTAAGTAA
>Ga0102945_1000605_pt1 | contig 10821 bp, 15 predicted proteins | sample SalPonred_H2O_MG_FD_78207 | JGI IMG/M metagenome (GOLD analysis project Ga0102945, IMG submission 78207) | Salt pond water microbial communities from South San Francisco under conditions of wetland restoration - Salt Pond MetaG R2_restored_H2O_MG ...
CCGTAACAGATAGTGATATTCCTGATCTGTCTATTGAGGTGAATACCAATATTATTTTTAATGGAGAATTGGGTGAACAGTCACATTTTGAGACAGAAATTTGTCTGGCTGACCATTTAGATATAGAAATAATAATGGCTAACAATAATGCGGCAATAATAAATTCTATACAAATAGATAGATTTGAGATTATTCCAGATTATATTCACTATAGTGATTATATAGGCGCTGATGGTATGGAATATGGATCAACAGAATACCTTGGTGTTAGGGGGGAGTGGAATTTCATAATCGATGAACCATTTTACCATTGGAAACACCGTGTCACTGGTTGTGGATGGCTTTTAACCCCATAATTTTCTCTATTTTTTCCAGTAAATCAAAGTAAATTCACCATCTTTTGTTTCTACCAAGGCAGAGCAGTTTTCACACATATCACCAGTATTAAAATATTTAATACTGTCAATAGTTTTGATTGCCGGAGTATGAATGTGTCCGCAAATAACTCCATCGTAGTTATGCCCTAAACAGTAACTTGCAATGTGGTTTTCGTATGAATAGATAAAATTTAATGCACTTTTTGTTCTGGATTTTAAAAACTTTGACAAACTCCAATATTTTTTACCAAAGATTTTCCGAACCCGATTTAGATGAACATTCACCCAAATCATAAAATTATAGGCGGCATCGCCGATATGCATTAGCCATTTTGTATTTGGAAGCATTAACCCATCGAACTGATCACCATGAATAACAAGATATGTTTCGCCGTTGATTGCAGTATAATCATACCTATCAAGTACTTTTATTTTACCAAAGCCGATATCAAAGTTTAAAAATTTTCTCAGGGCTTCATCATGGTTGCCTAGTATGTAAAAAACTTCTGTGTCTCTCTTAGATGCGGATAATATTCTTCGAATGACATCGGTATGACTCTGTGGCCAGTACCACTTCTTACTTAAACGCCAGCCATCTATGATGTCACCAACGAGAAACAGTTTGTCTGCGGTGTTATTTTTCAAGAAATCACAAAGAACTTCTGCTTGAGACGCTCTGGCACCGAGATGAATATCTGAAATAAAAATAGATTTATAGTGTGCCACGCAAATATTTAGATGAAAAACTATTACATTTCGATGACAGTCTTAATAAATTTTTAGTAGATCATTCAATTCAGGGTGTGTATCGCTTAGTTTTTCCCTGCGAAACTGGTCTATTCTTTTGATTTCAGTCTTTAGCTCATTAAAATAACCCATGTCAGTTTCGCCATCATTCATGAATTTAATAATACTGCTAATATCATTGGTATCATGGGGAAAAAGGGACTCTTCAATTTTGGCTTTAATGTCTTGCGGCAGATATTTGACACAAAATCTTTCTTCAACGATTAACATACTCCAATTAATATGCATATTAGGATAATTTTCTTTCATCCATTTTTTGATTGTTTTGAAATCTAATATATTAAAAACACTAATAGTCATATTGCATGATAATGAAATGTTTTCGGTTTCGTTTGCTAATTGGTCAAATTTATTCAAGTTTTTGACTAAAGTATCCCAATCAGATCTTGACCTTTCATATTCAAATTTTTCAAAAATATTATCTATACTAACCATCAAGGAAACATTTTTGAATTTTTTCCAACTTTCAATAATATCTGTATTTGGTAATATTGTTCCATTGGTAACGTAATCTATTTCAATATTTGAAACATCACTAATATTTGAAAATTTTTCAAGTAGTCGGAAATGTTGATTTATCAGGAATGGTTCGCCACCATAAAAACTTATTTTAGACAATGCCGGCAGATACTTTTCTAAATCTTCCCAAAATACTTTTGATGTTATAGGCCATTGCCCTTTCTTAAGAATTTCAAATTCAAATGAATCCCTCTTTTCTTCGTCTGAATATTTTTTTAACTCGTTTTTTGCCCAAATACTACTTGCCCATGGACCGCATATCCGACATCTTAAATTGCATATATTTCCAAATGCGATTGATAGGCTGCGAATCTGTTCTTGGTCATAATCGTTGAAATGTGTTTCTTTTTGTCTCAAACTCATAATGCCATTATCTTCTTCCTGCCAACATTGGGAACAGGACTCGGGTCTTTTGTTGTTTAATAAATCAGATCGCAATTCTTTTAGATGTTTGCTATTATAAATTTCATCAAAAGAGTTTTTATTGACATTAAATTCTATATTGTTTTCATCTTTAAGTCTATCACCCCAAATGCAACATGGTGCAAAACTCCCATCCGCGTTTATTTCTAGGTTTTTCCATGGTTTGCTGCAGAATGTTTTGCTTGACATTTTCTAAGCATCTCCTGATAGCGTTGATAGTGCGTGTGCGGTACCTGTATAAATTATTTAGGCAGGTATTATTGTATTGGTTCAAAACAAAACCGCATAAATACTTTTTATACAGTGGAAATTTTTAATGCGAGCCAATGAATTATACGAAGGTATCAGTGATGTTCTATATCACGTCACGGGATTTCAAAATCTTATAAACATATTAAGTGAGAACGAATTTCTGCTTCGTCCAGCGTTTGCTAAACGCGCAGAGCAGGATTTTGCTAAAAGAAAAAAAGATTTATACTTCATGTCCACTGCTAGAACCAAGAATAGCAAATTTATTGAAAACAGCCGTGGCGCAATATTACGACTAGATGGTAGGAAACTAAAGCAACGCTATTCTGGTTATGGTATGGATTATTGGGGACCAGCGTTTAGATCAATAGATCCGGCCACAGAACAAGAAGATAGAATCTTTGCACAAACACCAACCATCCCCAATGCCAAGCAATACATTGAATCAATAGATATATCCTTGGAATTTAGCGAAGAACAAGCAGAAAGAATATTTAAAATATATTCTATGGCTAAAAAAAGTGGCATACAAGTAAATTTTTATGATACTATTAAAGACCGCAATCTAGGAAGAAAACCACTCTCTATAGAACAAGCATTGGCGGAACTTAAAATGGGGCTGGGTGATAAATCAAAAAAATCCAGATTATATACTCCGCCACGACGACCTTTTTATGAGGGGGATTCGGTTCTTGCTATATTTCTAGGATTACGATTTGACCCTTCTGATAACATTCCCGCAGATGTAGAAAAACGTATTGATAAATTTATAAGAAAGTGGCAGGGCATTGACAAAGCAACAGTGAATGCTGACTTCCAAAATGCTGTCAATGATTCGAGCGGAAAACACAGAAAAATATTAGTACAAATTGTTGAATACATGAAGAAAAATAACCTACGAACAATTAGTGACCTAGGTGAATATGTGTATGATAAGTGGATTGATGCCTGATAATTATGAAAATATTTGAGATACTTGCTTATCATGGAAGAAAAAGTGGCGTCAAAGGATTTGACATATCTCACACTGGCCAAAATTCGACGACATTTAGTGATTATAGTTCTACCAGGTGGGGATCGTTTTTTACCACTAACCCAGAATTCGCTAACATTTATGGTAGTGTGGATCAATATGATTTACAAATTTCTAAAACAGCACAGTTATCATCTGCATTGCTGAGTAGTTTTTATGATTATGTTGAAAGTTTGTATGAAAACGAACAGTTAGAAAGAAACACGTTTCTAGATATACAAGAAATTATTGGAGGTAACTGGAATATTTGGCAATTATTTGAAGAAGAAACTGGAGAATTATTTGTCAAGTGGCTTATTTCAAATGGCTATGATAGTGCAAGATACGAAGAATTTTTAGAAAATGATGATGGAGAGGAGATAGCTAGTAATACTATCGTGGTTTTTAATCCATCATTGATTGAATATAAAGGCCAGATTGAAATGGATTTGTATAAAGACAGACTTGAAAGAAAAAATTCACAATTATGAAAATAAATGAAGTTACTACTCCAGTAAAGTTAAGTGGATTTAACAGCCAAAGATCAGGTAATAACACTGAAGCATTCTTACAAGATTATTATGATAACACCAGTGAGCATCCCTTTAATCCTAGTGCTAGGGTGTACGGCGATTCTGTTTTAGAAATATATCCTATGGGGAACCAAATTCATATTTCTGACGTACTCACTCTAAACCCTCGATCGGGCGGGGGCACTAAAGCTATACAATTCTTAAAAGCGTTATCGGATAAACATCGTGTTAAGCTAGATTTGATCGCTAAAGCATATTCCTCAGATAATAAATTTATTACTGACACTGAAAATCTTGTGCGGTGGTATTTGAAACTAGGATTTGAAATAGATGATGAGTTTATTGACGACGTAAATGACATTGAAGGGGTTGATGAAGTCGATATGATTTACTATCCAAAATAATTAAAATGAAAATATTTGAAATAGAAAATAAATTAAATAGTGTAAAATGGTTCAGTATGGAAGATGATTGGACTGATTCTTATCCCCATATCAAACATATTGGGCAGTCCATTGGCGCGACACATTGGGGTGGCTGGGGCGAAATGGGTGCGCCATGGTCAGCTACTGAGATGATTGGTGGTTCTGGAACTTATATTTTAAAAACTCCCCACGGACATGTAATACTAGATGCCTCACCAGAATATTTAAAGGGTAAGCTAACACATGTTGGATTAAGTCAGATTTCTGTGGAAAATCGTGGTAGTGGTATTGGTGAAAAAATAATGAATGCCATAAAAGAGTATGCCGATCAGAAAGGGGTAGGCGTGGTTGTCTACAAAGTCACAAACAAAGGTTTTTTTGATAAATTTAAGTGGTTAACCCCAGATGAATACAAGAGCTTCTATAGCTATAACGTAGAGTAAATCGTCCATTTTATTGTATACACACAGTAAAAAATGATATATAATATTATTATGTTTATATATTATTTGTTCTCAAGATAAATACATTTAATAGTTGATATTTTAAAACACACGAGGAAACAGATATGAAAAAAATTTTTATTGCAGGATTCGCCTTTCTTTTCTTGACTGGTTGCGCATCCCACGAACTTTACTACGACTCCGTAAATAAAGCAAATGAAGCTAATGCAAAAATTGAACTCGCAAAAGCACAAGCAGAAGTTGAAAGAATGAGAATGCTAACTAGTATTTCACAATCAGGAGATGAAACTTCTCAGGTAGCAGCAGTTATGGCTCTTGCATTTGGCGGAGAGCAGGGTTCAAGTGGCAGACAGACCACCCGCACGACAATGCCAGAAAAACCACAAAGCGCGGGTGATACTGCATTTCGTTGGGCAACGTTGTTGCTACCCAGCTTGACTACGCTGTATGCAGTTGATCAAGCCGCAACAACTCAGCAGCAGCAGATCCAAGCCAATAGAGATGTGTCAATTAACTCTAATCGTACCATGCTAGGATTTGGTCAACTTGCTGCAGGTAATGAGGCTACGATTATCGGTGGACCGGATGACAGTGTTCTTACACCAACCCAGCCCATCGTAGGAACCGAAGACGACGTTCTTTTATTCCCAACGCAGTAGTTTACAAAAGCCGGTTGGGCTTTGATAAACCTTAATAAAACCCCTGCTATACAATTATAGTAGGGGTTTTCTTTTTGTGCATCGCAAATAGCATTATTTCAGCATAAATACGCTATTAGCGAGGGCACACTCATGTGGGAATATAGATGTAAGATAGTTGACATTGTGGATGGGGACACAGTGGACGTGGATATTGATTTAGGATTTGGTATCGTACTACGAGATGAAAGAGTAAGACTTAAGGGTATAGATACACCGGAGTCTCGAACAAGAGATTTAATAGAAAAGCAGTTTGGCAAAGCAGCGACACAGCGTTGTCACGAACTATTGCCAATAGGGTCTACGCAGATTCTGATTTCTGAATTGAATAAAAGTGGCGAAGATATGAAAGGGAAATTTGGTAGGGTTCTAGGAGATTTTGTAATTGGGAACACTACATATACAGAAACTCTGATTTCAGAAAACTTGGCTGTGAGGTATAATGGCCAGGGGAAAGAAGAGGTTGAAGCAGAACATCTTAGAAATAGAAGAATTCTACTTGAATCTGGAAAGGTAACCTTAGATCCCGATTTTGAATAAATTGTTATTTGACTTAATATCATAAATATTGATGTAATACTTTTTAAATAAATAACCAATAGATGTAGGAATAATAACTTATGGAAAGCAAAATTACTGAAACAGATCTCATACGTGCAATGCTAGACACTGTTAATGAAACAAATGGCGACGTAGAAACAGTTACCGAAAGCGACTGGGATCCTGAAACAGGCAATTTAGATGCCAGAAAAAAAGCCGAGGAAATGATCTGGAATTCAGTTTATCTTCCAATTAATGATGTTGTTACTCGGATGTATAATCTTGGATTTAGTAATTTAGGGGCTTCCAGAAGAAGACTTTTTAGTGAAGAAGAATTTAACCTATTGGAAGATATTTTCCGGAAACTTAACGCCATAGATAAATCCTTAATTCAAGATAGTACTATTTTTTCATTCAGCGAAATAGATAAGAAATTTTAGTGAAGAATAGTTAGTTTTAGCACTGCGGTGAGATTGTCATTAATTCACACAATTTTCCTGAGTTTAACGAAGAGTATATTGTATCTTATCCATTTGACCCTCACTTTTATGAGGTGAGAGATATCGACGAGCCTGATTTTTCACTGGTTCTCGATCAAATGCTTTCTTCCTACAATGAGATAATCAATAGCAATCCAAACATAAACCCTAGAGAAATTTGTTTTATTTTTGAAGAAAATTGTGAATCTCAACAACAGTGGGATTGGGATTTTTTACTTAATAGAATTTACAAATGTTTGAAGCAAGTCTCTATTTTTGTCAATGACAAATTTTATTATGATATTTTTAAGCAGAACGACTTTAACGTAACTCGGTATTGGCCTGGACATTTAGTTGCTCCAATATATGAAATCAATAATACATTTACATTACGCCTTGATGAAATCAACAAACACTTTTGTCGATTGAGTAATAGTCGCCACGACCACAATTACTATATACACAAATTCTTAACCGAAAAAAATCTACTATCACAATCACATTGGAGTTACAGTAATTGTGACTATCATGAATGGTATTACAATTTTAACAGATTTCTCAATTTGAAAGAATCTGAATACACAATGCTGGAACAACAGCGACAACCTGGATCCCATATTGGTCAATCAATGACGTATGAGAGTGTTCGACCCCACATTAACAGTGCTATTACCATCAACTGTGAAACCGTCTTTAATGGACATGGACCATGCTACTCTGAAAAATTGATCAAGTGTGCGTTGACCGCTAGGCCGTTTATTGAGGTAAGTTCTCCCCATACACTAAAGGATTTACGTATTTGGGGGTTTGAGTCTTTTCCTGATTTAATAGATGAATCGTATGATGATATTGAAAACCCACATCAGCGTATAGAGTTCATCTGCAATGAAATCCAAAGGCTATCAAAAATACCATTGGGTGAGTTAACAGACTATATAAAGAAAAACACAGATAAACTAGAACAGAATTTTGATGTTGCTAGTAAAATGGCGCAGTCTGTATTTGAAAGGAACTACAAGGGATTAACACTGTGACAAATAAAATCAACTTTGATCAAATCAATGATTTTCTAGCAACATGCGGTCCAAAGACTTGTCTATATGTTGGTTGTGATAGTCGAGTTTACTACAATAGTCAGCGTGTAAGAATGGTATCGTATACCACTGCGATAGTTGTTCACATTGATGGGCAACACGGTGGAAAATTGTTTTATGAAAATATGGTCGAAGTTGACAGAAACTTAGACAGAAAAAAACCCAATTTACGCCTGATGACCGAGGTTTATAAAGTTTCAGAACTATACCTAAATTTAATAAACCGCGTGGATAACTGTTTAGATAAAGATATAGAAATACATATTGATATCAACCCACAAAAGGAACACAAGAGCTCAGCAATCATGACTGAAGCTCTTGGATATATACGAGGGGTATGTCAAGTTGATGCAAAGGTTAAACCAGAAGCATGGGCAGCATCAACGGTTGCTGATGCATTTTAAATACTTCCCAATGTTTCCGTATCAATTAAATTCTGAATAACACTGGTCAACTCGTCTCTTAACTCTTGATAATCTGGATCAAAATCTTTATCTAGAATATCTTCTCGGATTAATGTTGACAACATATTTTCAAAATCCTTGCGTGGCAATTTTTCTTTCTGGTACTGTTGAAATATTGCCTTGGCTGCTTGTGCACGATCTGCAGCCCACTTCTGATCGGATCTGGTCAACACATCCAATCTTGTCATTTATCTGCTCTCCACCTTCCCTTGAGAGAATGAACCAGAGTTCTCTTTCCATTGGAGTACAAGATGCAATGTGAGGTTAACCAAGACGACGGGCCTTGAGCATATGCCATCCCGCCCGTGCAATGCCCAACACAGAATACACCATCCCTCACAGCCGGCGTGTGGCTATGGCCAATCGTTGCCTTCACACCAATTTTTGTTAAGTTGATCACTGATCCCCGTGAACCATTGCTGCCAAGATCTCCGTGCAACGCATGCTCAACATTGGCAATCTCAAGAGACTCATCTCTATCTAGAATCTTTACTTGATGATCACTCAAATATTTCTCTAACCAATACTTGAATGCTTTTGGAGTTTCGCTACCAGTTGTGAGAAATTCAGTCTGCCTAAGCATATGTAATGCAGTTTCTAAATAAAACTCTGAGTTCTCTGGGTCTGTTCGCCAATCAACCTCCCGAATGTAACGAGACATATGATCATCGTGATTTGATGGAATGATAAAGGTCTCGAGCGTCTTTTTGTTTTTAATTCTTTCAATTAAGTAGTTACAAAAATCTTCAATTTCTTGTTTTATGTTGTTTTTACCAAACTTATGCTTGGCATACTTAATAAATGGTTCGAAACGATGGTGGTGACTAGCTGAATAGAAGTCAATAACATCATGCAGAATGAGTTTCTTTGGCTTCAATACATCTATCACGCCATCTTTTCCAAAGATTGATGAATCAACACTTGGATCTAAAAACCAATGGTGAAGATCTCCCATTACCAGTGCTTCTATATTTTCAGACTTTTTAACACCGGTAGAACTATATTCTTTGTCTAAGTCAATAAATGAACCATCATCTGTAGCAGAAATATGCCTGAGGTGGAACAAATCTCCATCCAATTCAACTACTGTGGCTCCGTATACATGGTGATGGTTACCGACCTTCCCTGCTTTTGAATTAGTATAATTCTTCAACGTTACCGAGCCAGTTGTCGTCATCAACTTTGCCATATCACCTTGGCGAGTAGCCACAGACGATAATTGATATTTTGGATGCCCAACAATGCAGGAAGCAGTAGATGTAAATCCTTCTATTCCTGTAAGAGGGGTTTTCGCCGTAGGCTGCAGCTTAATATCTGCCAGTAACACAAGGTTTTTTGAGAGTTCAATCCGAGTGTTAATTAGGTATGGTTCTACCTCATTGTACCACCAGTCTTCACTAGAGTCGGCAAAAACCGAAGTGGGATTATGATATCTATAAGGAATAACAATAAGAAATGCATCGTTTTTATCACAGTACATGTGTAATGATTCGAGAAATTCTTTGTGCACCGGTGTTGCATTCTGCGCACTCGTGATAACAAATTTCTTTTTGCCCTTCATTTCCTTTAATCGTTGTTTGACTAAATCAGGGTCAATAACTTCTTTTTCGAGTTGGTCAATACCCAATGGAGCAACTGTCCTATGTCCACAATTAGTACAACGCCAACGCCGCTTCCCCGCGGTAGAAAATGATCCTTTAACTATGGATTGAGCATAACATTTTGGACATTGCAAATGATTCATCTATTAAATTATTCCTTTTGTTTTTAATATACTATCGACACCAGTTAGGCGCCAATAAAATCGCCATTAAGGTTCATGGCATGTTCTTCTGCTTCTTCGCGGTTGGCAAATAATGCAAAGCAAAATCCACCTTTTTCTCTGTGAAAAACGCCCCAGCACACGCTGTCTTGATCGTAATCTACGTAATATTCGCCCATGACAGAATCCTCTTAATGATATACTGTAGAACTTTATTCTACAGTAATCTTGAAGGGGTTGTCAAGAGTATTTGTTATAGAAGTTAGTAAGAATTCACCAATTATTTTTCATGGTTTCAATTTCTTGTTTCCATGATTTCACAACTAGTCGTGGTGTGGTGATCACAATCTCATATACGGCGCTCCACAGCAATACGGGAATGCAAACTACAGCAATATATAACCTTCTTACAAACGTTTTCATTGGATTTGTTCCTTAATTGTGTCTACACCTTTATGCCATAGATCTGTCACTTGTGTCAAGAACTTTTTAGATGATGGGCATATTTCTTCTGGTAAAGGACTAGCAAGAGAAATCGTCATAGTAGGCGAAGAACTTGCATTGGGGAAAGCAGCAAGTGCAGAAATTACCCCAATAACCCTACCCCAACGATCATAAACGGCTCCACCAGACATCCCTTGTGCGATAGGAAGAGTCAATATAATAGCATCTTTGTATGACTTGGTAAATGAATTATGAGTATGCATGATTTTACCTTTATGAATAACATCTAAAAACTCATAACCTATACGTACCGTACCTTTATACCACACGACTTGTCCATCACGGAGGTTTCCACAGTAAATTGGTGCTGGCTCAATAATCTGTTCATCTAGCAAAGCAAAATCGCGTTTGGTTAACCGAGTGCCTCTGTGAAGATATTTGTCAGATATAATGTTATTGATCCTCCAAACATCATCAACCAACACGTGTTCAGCGGTTAAAATTCCTGCAGTTATTTGAACACCATTTCCA
>Ga0102945_1000606_pt1 | contig 10809 bp, 20 predicted proteins | sample SalPonred_H2O_MG_FD_78207 | JGI IMG/M metagenome (GOLD analysis project Ga0102945, IMG submission 78207) | Salt pond water microbial communities from South San Francisco under conditions of wetland restoration - Salt Pond MetaG R2_restored_H2O_MG ...
ACCTTCGCCTTTTGAACCTTTGCGTAGCACACCGATATCGTCAATGATATCTTCTACTGAATCATCGTCTGTGCCTAAGTCTTCTACACTCATGCCTAGTACTTCCATAGCATGTGCATAACGCTTTTGACGATCTTCAAGTCCAATAGTACCACCATTGATCTTTTTAGTCATGCGTACAACATCATCTGAATCTGCAATGTCGTTTAGGTTACGACTGTCCCAGTACCAGCAAGCTGACTCTACTGCACCTGCAGGAGTTGCTACGTACTCTGCTGCTTCTTCTGCTGTCATGCCTACGCTGTCACCAAAACGTGTATAGTTCTCACGACCAGTAAGCTGCTTTAGTCCACGACCACGGAATAACCAACCGTCACCTTCGTTTACGTTGCCCATTTTGTACTTACGGAACTCGTCCATGTATACATAGTTTGCAATCATTTCAGGCTGTCTGTGATATTCATCTGCGTTACGCTTTGGTGGTTCGCCAAAGTAACGACCAAACACTGCACGAAGTGCTTTTGCTGAATAGTTTAAGTTTTCTTCTAGGCGTTTGAAGCCGCCTGATTCGTGTGCGCACTGGCTTAGGAAGTGTGCTACACGGCGCTCGCTTGTAATACCATACTTAGGTAGGATATCACATAGTGCATCATACCAGTCATCTGCGTCTGCAGAAATGATTTCTTGGAGATGTTCTTTGGTGAAATCAAATTCAAAGCTCATTGTTAGGATCCTTTTCTTCTGTGTGTTTTTTACATCTGCACTCTTCGCAGACGTTTATTTCGTATATGCCAACTTCGTGTGCATTAACATTAATGGAAACACGTTCACCGCAATGACACTTTCTTCCACAATTTTTACACGTTGCTGTATCCATATTTATTATACTCTTTTGACTACTAGTGTTTTTCCTGCATTTTCAAAAGTTAATTTGTCGCCGTATTTTGTAATATTGTAATCACCTATATATTTGCTTAAGAATATAATTTCGGCGAATTCATTTACATTGATACTTTCGTTGATAGAATTTATAGTTTCTTCGGTGTCTCCAAAATCTATAAATTCAAAAGCCAAAGGATCTGCCCATTTCTTTTTAATTGTAAGTCTATTATCGAGCATTTCAACAGATTCTACATAGCTTTTGTTAAAGAAATTTTTATAATTTTCTAATTGTGTTTCGTTAACTTTTATACCGTACGAATCTGGATCTGCTGGTATCATTTCTGCCAGTGTAGCTTGATCCGCAAGCATACTTCTAAAGTTTTTGTAATATCTAAATTTAAATTTATCAATACCAGACAGTTTACTAACACCGTCTAGTATTTCCATAATTTCTTCTGAAATCTTTTTGTTACGTTCTAGTTCAACAAAAACTTTATACGTACCGTCGCTTTGCTCACCGCTAGTAACGTCAGAGTCTAATATAAAACTATAGCCCTTTTCTAAAAAACTGCTTAGATCTTCAGCAGGCTGTTTCTCTGCTAAACTAAAAGAAAGTGTTACAATATTTTTGTCATCGCCCATTTTTGAAGCATATGAATCGATTTCAAAAATATGATACAAAAGATTTTTTAAATCGTCTGAACGTAGTCCCATTATAATACTGTCTCACCTCCTGCTTGACCTTCTGGTGCGCCGCCTGCTGCTGGAGGTGGTGGAGGTGGTGTAGCTCCTGGAGCTTGTGCTTGTAGGTCTGGTGCGTCTTCAGAAGTTGCAGGATCTGTAGTGAAATCTTTCATTTCGCTGTATCCTGTAAAAATATCTGCAATTAATTTTTTAGGCATCTGTATTTCTACAATCCATATAGCTTCTTTGTCTAGTTTACCTTTTTTAGTTCCAGCTCTCATGTCGTCTGGTGTTCTAATTTTTCTAGGTTTAATTACAAAATCTTTTCCATATCTTACCTTACAGTCGTAATCCAGCAAACGTTTGCCTCCCATAGGATCAGGCATGCGCTTTCTAGGCCACATAAAAGAACAAGTTACCCAATGGCGGTCGATGGTCGGACCTTCTACTAGTTCGCCGTTTTCCCAGTTTTCATAAACATATAGATCTAGTTCATCTAGTACACGTTCGAAGTCTTTGAGAACTTGGAAGGCAGTATTGCTTTCGTATACTGTTTCGATATTTTTTACAATGTCTAAGACGTCTTTCATGCGGTATTCCTAATTGCTATACTTATTTATCGTAGGAAATAGATAACTTTGTATTTTTTATATTTCAAACTAAACTAAATATTTTTGTAGGACCAATGCTCCTACGAGCAAACAGTCCTACTATATTAACCCTAAGGAGGACACTTAATGGGTGCAAAACGCAAGTCTCGTCAGAGACAAGATTTTAACTACGAAAATGTAGTGAATATTAATACTTTCCACAAAAAACAACAAGTGCAAATACTTCCAAGAAACAAACATCAAGAATCATACATGCTAAAACTGTTGGATGACCAGAAAGATATAGTCTTTGGTATCGGTCCTGCAGGAACTGGTAAAACGCTTATTGCGGTACAAGTGGCTGTAAAGATGTTCAAAGAAGGCAAAGTCGATAAGATCATTGTAACAAGACCAGCAGTGTCTGTTGACGAAGATCTAGGTTTTTTACCAGGTACGCTTGAGCAAAAAATGGCGCCCTGGACAAGACCAATCTTTGATGTACTACGTGAATATTTTAATGCCAGAGAAATCGAAGGCATGATCGAAGAAGGTATTATTGAAATTGCTCCACTAGCATATATGCGTGGGCGCACTTTTAAAAATGCGTTTATACTTGCAGACGAAATGCAGAACGCAACACCTAATCAAATGAAAATGCTTCTAACACGTTTAGGTGAAGGTTCAATGATGGCCGTAACAGGTGATCTAGCACAGGCTGACCGTATCAAAGACAACGGTCTAATAGACTTCATAAGTCAATTAAAAAATAACAATTCAACCCATTTGGACATAGTCCAGTTCGAACAAGGAGATATTGAAAGACATGATGCAGTGAAAGAGGTTCTTAAAATCTACGGAGACGAATGAACCCTTTCCCAAGTGTGCTCGGCAGTTAATCTAAAACTGCCGAGACATTCTTTGTCCCACTCTTCTGGGCTGATCATGCTCAGGAATGTATCTGTTTCTCCTCGATACAAATGATATGTTTTTCCTACAACAGGATTAAAGTTACATCTAGCACTGTAAACTAAATCAGTATCTTCAGCAAGCTGACATAGCTTAAAGTATTCTTGTTTCAGCTGATCAAATTTAGTTTCGAGTTGATGTGTAGCATTAGCGCCTCGCTCCTTTTTACGCCCTAACACATCTGGTACAGTGAACGCAGGTGCTCCTACATTAGTAGGATACGGCATACTCATAGGATTAACAACTACGTTATCTGGCTTTTTCATTTTAACAGATTTTTGCCTACTGTGCGTTCAAGTTCTTCTAGACTAACGAGGTCCTGCTGTTTTTCAAGTATGGTACGTTTAGGATTTAGATTAAACCGATCTTCAAACCAAAAGTTGATATTATCAAAAAAGTCTACTGCCCAACGGAATATCTTACGCTTACGTATTTTCAAAACAGCTCCTTTTCTGTCATAACTTTAAACTCATAGCCGTGTTTCTTGCAGTATTCTTCAGCGGCAGCCCATTTAGCTTTGTTAACCTTATACTTTTTTTGATAGTGCGGTTTAATTTCCACTAAGATGATTCTACCATCTCTAGTATTGACCATAAAGTCTGGATAGTAGTTGTGCCATTTATCATCCTTGGGAGCAACATAAGGTATATGAAGTTCTTCTGAACTCCATTTTAATACATTGGGCGAACGGTCACAATACAACATAAAACGCCTTTCCCAAAGACTGCGATAGGTAATGCGATTTATGTTGCCATTATATTTTTCAGGATTTTGTGGACGATACTTGCCCCGTATTGCTGTTATCTTCATTTCCTTCCTACATAAGGGTTGCCTGTATATTCTTGCCCAATAAGCTCTATCTGTTTTTTAGAATCTCTTGTAAGCAAGTATATAGTATATTCTTTAGGCGTGAGTATACGATCCCACGACAATCCTTTGATAGGAGGACGACCGTTGGTATCGTAGAATACACGCACTAATACGTACTTTTGTCCAGGCCAAATTAATTTACCTGAACTAGTACGCTTGAACCATTTTGCAGTTAATTCTTCTGCTGTTTCTTGGTCGCTTAGTCTACTACCATAGTATCCGTGTCCAAACATTATCCTACTCTAAAGAATATTGGAAGCACAAACAGAATAAACAATAATATGTAAAAGTTTGTTGTAAGGCGCGATAGGCTGCGTTCAAGTTTTAGAATCTTAAATGCTGCGCCTTCAATATAGCCTTCCATATCGTTAGACTGCATTGTTCTTCTTGCAATTTGTTTTGCTTCTTGCTTTAGTTCTTCTTCATCATCAAACATCATTATACCGCCATTGGTGCTTTAATACTATCCATTGGATTATATCCAATTAATTTATAATCGCTAGGTTTAGTTTCTAATAGTTCTGCAATATTGTCAAATGCAGGCATCTCTAGTGTAGGCAATTCTCGTTCCTGTCTATATAATTGCATCTGAACTTGTGCTATATGATTACTATAAATGTGACAATCGCCTCCTGTCCATATAAACTCGCCTACTTCTAGTTTACATATCTGTGCAAGCATGTGTGTAAGCAAACTATACGATGCAATATTAAACGGTACGCCTAAAAACATATCTGCTGAACGTTGGTACAACTGACAACTGAGTTTACCGTTAATAACTTTGAACTGGCTAAGTGTGTGACAAGGAGGCAGTGCCATGTCCTCAATTTGATTAGGATTCCATGCACTTAGAATAATACGACGGCTGTATGGCTCTGTTGTTAGTTGATGAATGATATAGCGAATCTGGTCAAAGCCTTCGTTATTAAAATCACGCCATTGCGAGCCATATACAGGACCAAGTTCTTTGTACAGATCATCGTTGCGATAACCTAAGTCTACACCCTGCTTATCTGCATTAGCAGTCCAGATAGTTTTCTTTTCCCAGACTTCTGTTCTGTCTGCCTCAAACGTAATTTCAGCAAGTCTGCGTTCGTCCGTTGATCCTTCAAGGAACCATAGTAGTTCACCTACTACACTGCGCCAAGCAAGTTTCTTTGTAGTAACCGCAGGAAATCCTTTGGATAGATCAAAACGCATCTGATGTCCAAAGACAGTACGTGTTCCTACGCCTGTTCTATCTTTTACATCTTCGCCGTTTTTTAATACTAATTGTAGTGCGTCAAGATATTGTTGCATCTGTATTCCTTTTCTTCCAAATTTGGAACGTTACTTCTGGGTGTACTTCTTCAAAGTCTAATTCAAATAGTGTCTCAATTTTACCCAAAGGCAAGTGTGTATCGCAATTGTAATCTCCAGGAATGCGACTAATACGAAATTCGTCAATGACACCTAAGCACTGTTCAATCATGTTTGGGCCGCCAATAGCCCAAATAATCAGTCCTGGACAAGTTGCTTCTAATTCTTTTAGCTCTGCATTTAAGTCACCACTAATATAACCATCCGCACCTGGATAGGCGTCTTTGCGTGTTGTTACCAATACATTAGTACGATTGGGTAATGGTCGAGGCATATGCGGATCTTCCCAAGTAGTAGATCCCATTACCACAACATGTCCGCTTGTACAAGATTTAAACCAAGCTAGATCTTTTGGATTATTTGGCCACGGCAGCGTACCGTCTTTGCTTACGCCGCCTGTGTCATCACATGCTAGTATTGCTTTAATCAATCACCTTCTCCCGGATTTTCTGAAAAGTGCTCCTCAAACTTATTAGGCACCCCGTCCCAATCATCTGCGTCAGCTAGAGCATCTTTTTTCTCTGTTATTACTGGCCAAATTAAACTGTATTTACGATTTATTTCGGTCCATTTCTCTGCATCATCTGGATCAAGGGCATTGTCCGGAACAATTGCATCTACAGGACATTCTGGTTCGCATACCCCGCAATCAATACACTCTTCTGGATTAATTGCTAGAAAGTTTTCACCTTCATAAAAGCAATCCACTGGACAAACTTCTACGCAATCTGTGTGTTTGCATTTTACACAATTATCTGTTACTAGATATGTCATTGGCAAAGATCCTCATACATCATAGTAAATTGTCTGTGTTTACTTTTATCGTATTTAAACACAGGAATAAAATTAAATAATTTTTTTAAGATCATTATTATATTCTCGATAGTCTAATGAGCGTTGCCGCTAGGTTTATCTCTGGATCTGCTACTAGAGTATGATCCACCAATCCTTGTTTTATGGTAAGAACTGCTTGATCTTGTTGTTCATCTGTCCCGAATAAAGAAATATTGTCATACAGCCAACGATATACTTCCTCCATCTCTTCTGGACGGATTGCACCACAAAGTAGTTTACGTGCTTCTTGAATCTTACCTGCTTTAAACAGTTCAACCATTTCAAGTTTCCAATCGCTTTCACCTGTATCACCTTGTTGTGGAGCAACTAATACACCGTCTACTGAATTCATCTGTACCATATTGATGCATTTACGCAAGTCAGGATAGGTTGCTTTTACATAAGTGTCAAGTGTATTTAAATCCGGGGTCACACCTTCTGTAATAAGAATTTCTGCAACACGGGCTGTAAACTCTGTCTGATCAATTTTAGCAATATGGAAGCCTTGACAGCGACTGTGGATAGCAGGAATAATCCTATTTGGATAGTTACACGTTAGAATAAAACGTGCTGTAGTATGATACTCTTCCATCACACCACGTAGTGCTGCCTGTGCGTTAGGCGACAAGTAATCAGCCTCGTCTAGCAGTACTACTTTAAAGTCTCCAAACGGAATCATCTGTACAAAGTTAACAATCTTATCACGAACGTCATCTACTGAGTTTGTGCGACTTGCGTTAATCTCTAGTACATCTAGATCATTAATGTCTAGTTCATTGAAAAGTAACTTAGCGAGAGTAGTTTTACCAATCCCAGCATTACCACTAAAAAGCAAATGAGGAATAGTTTTGTCTTTGATCCAAGTTTTAACTTGTTGCTTCTGCGCCTCATCTCTAAATACATACCCGTCTACTGTTTTTGGCCGATACTTTTCTACCCATAATTCCTTCAACGTGTCACTCCTAATTGTTTGTATGCTACTTGTACTGATTTAGCCTGATAGTATGCGTCAGCTAGCGCATTGTGAAGATCAGTCTGCATTTTCTTGCGAGGATCACCTTCTTTAAGAACACTAAATAGAGTGCGACTATCCATTACTTGCCAAAAATTGTATGGGATAGGCTTGCCTAAACTGCGATACATGTCCTCTACAATAGTAAGGTCAAAGCCGTAGCCGTGTCCCCAAATTTTATCAACTCCCCAAATCCATTTTGTAAGTTGTTGCAGTGCTTCTTCAACTGTAACTGCACCGGTCTGATCAAACGTCTCTTCCATAATTTTAGGATCTTGTTTTGACCACCAAGCAATAGTATCGTCACTTGTTGTGCGTCCTAAACGATCTTGATCGTCTACACTGATTTTAAGATAAAGTTCTGAGTGAGGTTCAGAATCTTTAAACGGATCAAATTTTACTGCACCTAGACTGAGCACTGTACACTGTGGACGAGTATCAAGTGTTTCTAAGTCAATCATTGCATGTGTGGCCAAAAGAAAACTCCTATCAATTTATACACTTGTATTATAACGTATAAGTCGTTAGGAGTCAAGTAGTTTTAGATAAATTTTTCTAGTTTAGGCGGTTGCCAATTGTCCGGTTTAAGTACTTTTCCATCTTCACGTTTACGAACTTTGCCCGTATTTGGATCAATCTTTGCAAAGTTTGTATCCATTACTTCTCGCCAAGCACCTTCGCCGTCAAAGCCGCCTGTACGAATAGCACCCATAGTAACAACAAGAATGTCAATTAGTGCGTCTAATTGTTCTACAGTATCATTTGCTTCAACTGCTTCTTGTAATTCTTCGTATTCCTCTTTGATGAGAGAAAGATACATTTTATAATTTGCTTCGCTAGGTTCTTGATCACATGCTGTGTGAAATCGGTCAATATCTTCAAATGGATTGGTCATTATACACCTGCTCCAAAATCCTCTGGACGAATATCAACACCAGAACCGTCACTGTATTCTTGACCTATATGAGTGTCGTCTGGCTTCGTGTCTGAGTAAGCAAGAATGCTTTCTGCTTCTACCATGCGTAACTCAACTTCTCCGTCGTCTGGTAGTTCAATCTTAAGGCCTCTTGTCCAGCGACCGTGTTCTACCAAAACCCATTGTCCTATTTCATAGTCGTCATCGTTCTCTGGGCCTTTTGCATATACCTTGCCCCAACGCGGATAGATTCCTCTAGTTTTTCCGTCGTCATCTCCGATGATAATTCCGCCTTTGGTCTTTTGTTCCCCAAAGTACATGTCTTTTACTAAAACACGATTACCAATTGCTTTTACGCCATTTACTTTTAAAGTGTTAATATTTAAAGCCATTATTCACCTTTTTTAACAAAGTTGCCGTCTTCGTCTTCAATCCAATCTTCTTCAGTTTGTGCTAATTTTTCCTGAGCGCGAGTAGTTGTACGCTTTGCAACTGTAGAGCTAGATACCGGAGTTTCTTCTTGCACAGGCGCCTTGGTTTGTTTTAATGGCGATTCGTCTGGTACTGAAGACTCGTTACTCTGGTAGTAGTCCTTAAGAACATCTTCTCTTTTGCGTACAATTTTTCCACCTGTGCCTAGTTCATCTCCGCGGGCGTTAACTCTTACATTACCTACTGCTGGAGTTAATTCGTTACGCTGTCTCAACAAATCCATATCGACTTGTTTACCTTGCATACTCTTATAGATCTTGCGACCTGTTTGTTTCATTGGCATAGTAATACCTCCTATTATATGCGTATATTTATCGTAAGAACTCTCGCCAATCCAGTCCATATTGGATTGAATCTATACGATGTACACCAATCAAATACAGCACATAACTTGCAACACTTGATCCGCGTCCTACACCCCAAACAATCCCATTCTCACGCATGAAATCTACAAGATAAACCATATAACGTAGCAGATCATACATGCCACGCTCTTTATATGCTTCTAGTTCTTGTTCTACTCTAATCCACTGTGAACTATTGAATACAAAGTCACTTGATGCATTTTGTAGTTTTTCTATCACTTTTGCAAATAACCATTCTTCTATAGCAAGTAATTTATATTCGTCAGGCATAAACCATTCACTTTGACATACACCGTCAAAAGTCTTAGTATCTACATCTAGTGGAATATACTTTTGTAGCGGATCAAAGCCTTGCGCTTCCATGGCGGCATTAAACTTGTCTACATCATCGTTTACATCACACAACACCACGTGGACTTTATCCGCATGACCTGAATAGATCATGTCAATAAGATCGCGGTTAGAGAATCGTGGAATACCTAGTTCATCTGTTTTCATAAGCATGCAGTTATATTAACTGATATTGATTAAATTGTCAAGATCAGAATCGTCATTTTCTTGCTGTTGTAATTGTTGACGTGCTCGTCTTGCTTTTAATTCTTCTTTATACATATCAAGTATAGCAGCCATTTGCGACTGCACTTGAGGATTACGGGTTTGGAAATATTTGCGAGATAATTCTGATACCTTTGCCTCTATTTCTGCATCAGGTAAGTCAGCAAAGCTATCTACTAACGGATTGAACATTAACTAAATTCACCTACAAAATGAGCGTATACTACTTCGCCACCATCGTCTGTCCAAAAATCAATTATTTTTTCACTAGATGTAGCAACAGTTATTGTATTTGTCGACCATTCTGCATCACCGTCTGTTTTTATTGTGCCGCCACCGCTTACAGCAAAGGTTACGTCACGACTACTTCCAGAAGCAGATAGAACTATTCTTATCTTTGCATAGAGTCTGTTGCTAGCATTATCTCCAGGCCAATCAGTTAAGGTTAGTGTTATATCGTCTGTTGCTGTGACTCTTTGATAATGACCGTTTTCAAAACTTATATTTTGATCAGCACCAACGTTTCCTGCGGGATTAACATCTTCAGTATTTCTTGTTAATACTGCATTAAATATTTGGTTACCTGCAAAGTTGTTGTTTGCATCCAATTTAGCTGTGTTAGAATCTAAAGCAGTTAAATCAGCTGCCGCTGCTTCTAAACTATCTTTAATAGCTGAAAAATTATCTCTAAATCCTTGCGTATCATTGTCGATACCAGCTACAGGATATGCTTCATCTATTTCGCTTATTGTTGTTGTGTTAATTGTAACGGCCATTTATAATTTCTCCTACAACTATTTATCGTTGTTAAACATTGAATCTGTAATTTGCGAAAGGTATATACTGTTCATTACTGTTACCCTCCGTGCTGTCAATAATATATCTATCAATATCAAAGTCAAATTGATTAAAATTAAAATCCAAACGATTGATAGCATTTGCTATGATACGGCTAGTTCCAGGCTTGCAGTAACACAGTGGAATTGCACTTACATATCCTAATTCAGCAATATTATTTCCTTGTGCAGTTCTCATCCACAAAGGCAAGAAGTTCCTTTCGGTTTCTCCTACAGCAAGTATGTTTTCTCGCATGTTTGTTAGATTACTGATATATCTAATATCGTCTTTTTCTTCACTTATTTTGTATACATCATTATCTACAGTAACAGTTGTAGGATTTTTAGGCCTAAATCTAAAGGGTTCTTCATTCTGTAGGCCTGAGTTATCATCCGCACTACTGTAACTAATTGTATCTGCTGTTACACTTTCTGTGTTCCTAATTCT
>Ga0102945_1000607_pt1 | contig 10809 bp, 7 predicted proteins | sample SalPonred_H2O_MG_FD_78207 | JGI IMG/M metagenome (GOLD analysis project Ga0102945, IMG submission 78207) | Salt pond water microbial communities from South San Francisco under conditions of wetland restoration - Salt Pond MetaG R2_restored_H2O_MG ...
GTGACACCGCCCGTTGGGCCGGGAGTGACACCACCCGTTGGGCCAGGAGTGACACCACCCGTTGGGCCAGGAGTGACACCACCCGTTGGGCCGGGTGTGACACCACCCGTTGGGCCGGGCGCTAGTCTGCCAGAAAGAGCTATCGATGCACCAGGTCTAGTGATGGGCAGTCCTCAGGGCAGACCTTTTGTGAGCCTTGCCGAAACCGGATTGGAAAATCGGCCTGCGGACAAGTCGATGGGTGGTCAAGCACTCGGTGGTGCTGATTTGTTGCGGATTGCAGGTTTGTTCCAGGAAATCCAAAGGAGCGATTTCAGGGATCTTTGGCGGGGTTTTGAACTGACTGAGCAATCATTCTTCACTAGCGAGATGGGTTTTCAGTTGCAAGTGTTCGATAGCGTGGACGATCGGTTGACGGTTTATCGTGGTCAGCCGGACCTATTCACGCCGGCTGGTGTCTTCTTGGATTATCAAATCGAAAAGGATGTCTTTGTGCATGCAGAGGCCGATGCGGTGGTGACGCTCAAGTTGTCACAAGTCGATGGGCAGCCTTTGCCAGCCTGGGTCCAATTTAACGGTAAAACAGGCCGTCTTTTGATCAATCCACCGGAGGATTTCACGGGTGATTTGGTGCTGCGTTTGGTCGCTGTTGATCAAAAGGGTCGAGAGGCCGTGACGATTTTCCGGGTCAACATTCGTGATGTGGGACAGATAGCCAGTGGGCGAATGAGTTTTGGTGACAAAATCAAGGAAAGCATGCAGTCGATGGCCTTGAGTTTCTTGCAGCCTAAAGGTTAGCGCCGCTTATGGCTCAGGAATCTCCTTCGGTGAAAAAATCTGAGGCGCCAGTCCCAGGTAAACCCAAATCCTCAGCCTCTGGCATGGGTTCACCGGCTATTGCGCTGCTTGAGCTCGCTCGTCGGGCGCGCGCTGCGACGACGCAAGATGAATTGGTGTTTCACTTGGTTAATGGCACGCATACCCTGGTGCCCTACAGACAAGCCGTGCTGTGGACAACAGAAGGGCGCCCCAGAGGATTGTCCGGGGTCTCGCACGCTGATATCAACGCCCCTTATGTTCAATGGCTCACCCGCCTGCAGGATGAGTCTCTTAGAACGCCCGTAGAAGCCGGCGTGGTTGACGTCAGCGCGCTGTCACCAGACATGCAAGAAGCGTGGCATGAGTGGCTACCCGCCTATGGTTTATATATCCCTTTTGCAGGCTCAACCCCTGGGGGGTTGTTGTGTGCCCGCGAGAAGACCTGGACCGATCAAGAAATTGCCATCATGCGGGAATGGCTAGATACCTGGTTACACGCCTGGCAGGCTTTGGTAGAGAAGAACAAACCGCGAAGTAGGGTCAGTTGGCAAGCCTTTCGGGCTGCTTGGGCGTCTCGTTCCTGGCGCAATTGGCTGGGTATTGGCACTCAGTTGCCTTGGTACAAACGCAAAATCTGGTGGTTATTTGCGGGCGTTGTGGTGTTTTTTTTGTTTCCGGTGCGGCTGACCGTGTTGGCGCCGGGCGAATTGGTGCCCACAGACCCCATCATTGTGCGTTCACCGATTGAAGGTGTGATTGACACCATCCATGTCGAGCCCAACGAGCTCGTCTCCCAAGGTCAGCCTTTGTTTGATTTTGATCAGGCTTTACTACGCAGTCGTGCTGAGGTCGCTGAGCAGTCTCTTGAAACCGCTCTGGCGCAATATCGGCAAACGACGCAGATGGCGTTGACAGATAAAAAATACAAATCGGAGCTTGCCGCGCAGGCGGGCTCGATTAAAGAGCGCCGTGCTGAGGCGTTGTACCTGGCTGACCAGCTCAACCGCTCGACGGTCGTGGCACAAGAAGAGGGAGTTGTCTTGTTTGATGACGCAACCGCTTGGCGTGGTACGCCCGTGACAATTGGTGAAACCGTGATGCGCGTCGTGCGCCCAGGTGAAGTAGAAGTCGAGGCATGGTTACCTTTGGCTGACGCCGTTACGCTCGAAGAGGGCTCGCGGGTGCAGCTGTACCTGCAATCTGAGCCATTGGATCCTGTGAAAGCGCGTCTGCGGTACGTGGCTCACCAAGCGGTTGAGCGACCAGATGGCGTGTACGCCTACCGGGTGAGAGCCGCACTTTCCGAGCCCACGACTTACCGTGTTGGGCTCAAGGGCACGGCCAAACTAGAGTCCCACCGTACAACGATGTTCTATTGGTTGTTCAGGCGTCCGCTTTCGGTCGTTCGAACAACCTTGGGGATCTGAGCATGGGCTGGCCAACGCTGCGTCAAGAACTGGATCTTTTGAGTGGTCCGACCCAGCCCAACGCTCACCCGAGTTGGATTATTCATGACCCTGTCCGCCATCAGCTGCATCGTATTGATTGGCAAGGGTTTGAAATCATCAGCCGATGGGATTTACAAAGCGCCGATGCAATCGTTGCGGCCGTAAACCGAGATACGCCCCTGAACATCGATGCGGATGATGTCGAACAGGTCTTGAAATTTTTGCAAGACCAAGAGCTTTTGAACCAACCGGATGCCGAAGCCGCCGCTAAGATGGCTGAAGGCTTACAAGCCAAGCAATCAAGTTGGTGGAAATGGTTGGTTCATCACTATCTCTTCTTCAGGGTGCCTCTAGTGCGACCGGACGCCTGGCTAGAGCGCTGGTCTAAGGTTGGTGACGTCTTTTTTTCCAAAATATTTGGGTACATCACCCTGGTGATTTTGGTGCTAGGTGTGTTCCAGGTTAGCCGGCAGTGGGACCAGTTCAAAAGCGCGCTCGTTGATACGTTCTCTCTACAGGGGCTTGCCGCCTACGGCGTGGCTCTAATCGGGGTAAAGCTGTTACACGAACTTGGCCATGGGTTCATGGCCAAAAAACAGGGTTGTCGTGTCCCTGTGATGGGCGTGGCGTTCTTGGTGCTATTTCCCATGGCCTATACCGATACCAATGAGGCATGGCTCGTCAAGGATCGATGGAAGCGGTTTTTGATATCCACGGCAGGCATTCGGGTCGAGCTCATGATTGCTGCGTGGGCGACTTTTTTGTGGGCGGTGTTTCCCGATGGGCCTGTTCGCTCGGCGCTATTTTTCCTGGCCGCAGTGAGTTGGATTCTGTCGGTTGCTTTGAACGCCAGTCCTTTCATGCGCTTTGACGGTTATTTCATCTTAAGTGACATGCTTGATTTTCCGAACTTGCACCAACGCAGTTTTGCGTTAGCGCGTTGGAAAATTCGCGAATGGTTGTTTGCGATTGGTGAGCCCGCGCCTGAGTTGTTTGAACCGACCAAGGTGCGCGCATTGGTGATCTTTGCCTTTGCGACTTGGCTATACCGCTTGATTCTTTTTATCGGTATTGCGCTTTTGATTTACTACATGTTCACGAAGATGCTGGGCATATTGTTGTTCGTGATTGAGATTTATTGGTTCATTCTTTCACCCGTTCAGAAAGAGCTCAAGCAGTGGTGGGAGAGGCGACAAGCCATTAAGCAAAGTGCAAGGGCAAGGGTGGTTGGTTTTCTGTGCTTGATATTCGCGGGTTTATTTGTTGTGCCTTTGCCAACCCGAGTCACCACGGCCGGTGTGTTTCAACCGGCTGAGGTTTGGTCGATCGCTGCACCGGGTCCGGCGCAGCTGGCTTCGCTGCACACCAAAGATGGCGCGCTGGTGCAAGAAGGGCAGCCGTTGCTGGTCCTTGAGCCCCCTGACGTCATGACGGATGTGGATATCACCAGCGCGCGCATGGCTCGCTTGCAGTGGCAAGCGCAGACTGCCTCTCTAACGGGCTTAACGTCCCAGCCAATGACTCTTTCGGATCGACGGTTCAGAGGCGCGCTTGCCGAGTCAGCCCAAGCACAAGAAAATCTCCGACGCTATAGGCCGACCGCGCCCTTTACAGGCATCTACCGACAAGCAAACCCTGACACCTTGCCGGGACAGTGGATTGCGAAAGATGAGGTCATCGGTCACCTGATCAGTCCTGAGCGTTGGGAAATTGTGGCGTGGGTCGATGAAACCGACCGCAAGCGACTGGCCATAGGTGATGTGGCGATTTTTTATGCAAGCCCTTTGGGCCAGCCGATTAAGGTTAGGGTGAGCGGGATTGACGCCGATGCCACCAGGGAACTACCGGACGGCATGTTGAGCGCGCCATTTGGCGGACCGATTTTGGTTCGAGAACAAAAAGGCACTTGGATACCGGAAAGGGCAATCTACAAGGTGAAATTTCTGCCTGAGCAAGGGCAGTCGCTACCCACGAATCAAATCTTAAGAGGCGACCTATCGATTCGGGCCGATTGGGCGTCAATCGGTGGTCGCTATTTGCGAAGTGCGATCGCGACCTTGGTCCGTGAAATATCACCCTAAAGACAAGTGCTTGAAACGGTGTTTTGTCAAAGTTGCCGTTGAATCCGATTCATTAACCGTAATTAGAGAACAGACGATGTTGATCGCAAACCAAACGACTCGCAAAGGCCGCTTCATCCGCTTGGGAGGGATTGTCATCTCGACGGTCGTCCTGAGTGCTTGCGCTATCAAGCCCGAGCCATTGTCGCTAGCCGAGCAACGCTTGCAGCTCGCCATCGATCGGCAAATGGCGCGCCAGGATGTAGAGCCATTGGATGGTCCCTTGACGCTTGAAGAAGCGACGGCTCGAGCCATTAAATACAACCTGAATCACCGTGTTCGAATGATGGAGCAGGCCGTGGCACTCGGGCAACTCGATTTAAGTCGGTTCGATATGTGGCCGCAAGCCATGGCCTCAGCCGGTTATTCGACACGCAACAAGCCATCGATTTCAGAGGCAACCAATTCAGTCACGGGGGAGCCTTCGCTGTCTGATCCCTTTATCAGTTCGGACCAGTCCTACTGGGACATGTCGTTGGGCTTGAGTTGGAGCTTGTTGGACTTCGGGGCCGGGTACTACAACGCCAAACAAAATGCCGACCGTTTGATGATTGCGCAAGAACGTCGTCGACGCTCACTGCATTTGCTCATGGTTGATGTGCAAAACGCCTATTGGCGAGCGGCGAGCGCCCAAGCACTCAAAGATGAAATCGAAAGGACCATCCGTCTTGCTGAAAGGGCGTTGAGAAACTCCAAGCAATTGGAAAAAAGTAATTCAAGGCAACCAATTGATGCCGTTCGTTATCAGAAAAACATCTTAGAAAACCTGCGCAACATAGACATCATTCAAAATGAATTGAGTTCAGCGCGAATTGAACTCGCCAACTTAATCAATGTGCCGCCGACAAGCGAGTTGACGTTTGCGCCGCCTTCATTAGAAGACAGCAAGACCGCCGTGACTGACTTGCCCATGAAGACACTCGAAGAAGTGGCTCTCGTCAATAATGCCGATTTGCGTGAAACGTTCTACGACGTCCGGATCGCAGCGACTCAAACGCGCAAGGCGATGCTGCAACTACTGCCTGGGGTTGATCTCAGTTGGGGCCCTAACTACACAACCAATAGCTACATGATCAACCAAGCTTGGAATGCTGGGGCCGTGTCCTTGAGCTGGAATATGCTCAACGTCTTGCTGCTGCCGAGCATCCAAGACCAAGGTGAGGCGGAAACGGAGTTATCGGTGCAACGCCGCATGGCCATGCAGATGACGGTTCTAGGGCAAGTTCATTTGGCTCGGTTGCAGTACGAGAATGCCATCAAAGTGCTCACCCGTTCGGTTTCTATTCTCGATGTGGACCGCAAAATAAAAAACTACACGGTCAACGGTCAGCGTAGCGGCACCCACAGCCAAGCCGATGTGGTCGCAGCCCGAACGGTCGCCATCATCAGCCAGATGCGTCATTATCAAGCGATTGCGCAAATTTATGCCGCTAACGGCCGGTTACAGGCCTCTTTGGGATTCGAGCCTAACTTAAGCGATGTTCAAAACACCCCTTTGACCGATTTGACCGAGCAGGTGGGTTCAGCCATGAACCGCTGGCGTGCGGGTGATGCCGTCAAAGAAGAGATGAAAGCCATTGAGCGTGTTGGGCAGCAGGCGTTGGCGAGCAACGCCGATTCGCAACCAGCCGTCGCAGCGGCTGAGATAGAACCGCCTAAAGCCAACCCAAAATCAGAGCCTAAAATAGAGCCTAAGGCAGAGCCAGAGCCAAAAGAAGAGGCAATAGACAAGCCAAAAGTAGCGTCAAAAGAGCCATTTGAAGAGGAAGGCAAGAAGGAGGATGTAAGGGATACTACAAAGGAGACAGCAGAGGAAGCCGCTCCTGAGAAAATCGCCGCGATGGCAAAGAAGTTTTTGGCTTTTTGGCGGTAATGGGTTTGCGGTGATGCTAGCGCGATACTCGCTTACTGGCCACAACCGTGAGGATCAGAGCCACGGCAAAAATGATCGTGTCAATGTTCAGGGGTTCGCCGAGGAGGGCTGCTGAAAGCAGCAAGGCGACAAAGGGTTGCAACAGTTGCACTTGACTCGCTCGCATGGTGCCCGCGAGCACTAGCCCTTTGTACCAAGCAAAAAAACCGAGCCACATCGAAAACAAGCCCAAATAGCTCAAGCCGGCGAATTGCATCGGACTGATCTGTTCACTGGGCCACAGCCACCAGGTGGCTGACAGAGTGACCGGCAAGCTTATGACCAAGACCCACGAGATAGCCTGTGAAGGCGGCATGGCTGAAGCCACTTTGACGCCTGAGACGTAACCCACTGAGCCGCTTAAGACGGCAAGCAATAAAAAAATGTCAGCGAGTCGCAAAACTCCTAGGCCTTGATAAGCGGAAAACACCACAATCAGCAGAAAACCAATCAACGCCCACACCCAGAACTTTAGCGGCTGGTGTTGACGAAAATAAATGCTCGCAAACACCGCCGTGCATATGGGCATGAAGCCTGTCACGACCGCGGCCTGAATCGACGGGGCTTCGGTTAAACCGAGTCCAAGAAAAAGAGGAAACGCCAAGACCGTGCCTAGGGCACTGATGGTAAGCGCACCGACTAGTGATCGTGGAAACACCAAAGCACGTTGAGAAACCAAATAGAGAAGTCCGCAAAGGCCTGCAACCGACGCTCGACAAACGGTCACGAAGAGGGGGGACAAGGATTGCGCATCAGCGTCACTGACCATCCAGCGCGTCACGGGGAGTGTCAGAGCGAAAACCACCACGCCAATGAAGGCGAGGGCGTAACCCTTGGTCTCTGGAGCAAATGGTTGAGTCAATGAAGTTCTTTTTGGTGGTGTTAAGCCAATTCTTGGTATTAAGCTATTTTTGATTATTGAGCCATTTAAGCACAGAGGCGATCTCATGAGCGTGCCGGGCCATCAAGTCGTGCCTGTTGGTTTAGGCCGTCTGTTTCTCACGTGTCACGGTAGTACGGCAACAGCTTTTCCACATGGGTATCCATGCCAAATCGCTCTAAAACATATTGATGGGCTTTATCACCAAGCGCAGTACGTCGTGTTGGGTTTTGAATGAGCAGGGCCAAGCTTGTCGCAAAGGCCTCGCTATCGTCAGGATCGACCAGCACGCCGACGTCTGGATTAATCAGTTCGGGGATGGCACCGCTATTGGCCCCAATCACCGCACAACCCGCAGCCATTGATTCGACCACGGATAAACCAAACGACTCATAGGCCGACGGAATAGCGGCAATGTCCAGCGCTTGCAGGCAACGGGGCATGTCAGTTCTAAAACCCACAAAACTGATGTGTTCGCTCAATCCAAGCGTCTTAACACGCTCTATGAGTTGGTCTTTAAATCCGCCAGGCTCGGCGTCACGGTCAGCCGCTTCGCCAATGACAACGCCATGCCAGTCCTCATTCAACCGCTTTTGTGACAAGCGCGCGAGCGCTTGGACCCATTGCATTTGTCCTTTGCCTGGATTGATACGCCCAGGGATGCCAATCAATAAACCTTGCGTATTCAGACCCATGGCCAGACGTGCTTTTTGCTTCTCCTGTATCGTGAGTAGGTTTTGATAGGGATTGAGGTCTATGCCGTTATAGAGTGGCGTGATGCGCTCAGGCTGCAAAGGAAAGGCTTTTAAGTTGAGCGCATGGGTGGCCTGACTGATAGAAAAGAGGCGCGTGACTTTGCGATACAACCAACGGTGGAACCAGTCTTTTTTCGGCATGGCCACGCCCATGTGATCGGTAAAAAAAAGCTTTAAATCTGGCGCCAAGTGAACCAACAAAGCGCCCAAGCGCATGTCGCTTGATTTGTGCGCATGCAAGACCGTGATTTGGTGTTCCCTGATATACCGAAGCAATGAATTAACAGAGAACATGGCTCGGTTAAGCGAGTCGAATGCGATCAATGGAATCCCTGCTTGATTGAAGCTTTCAGCGACTCGGGTGCCTGAAATGGCGGTGGCGTGGACTTGACAACCATGACGGCTCAAAGCGGCGGCAAGCTGACTGGGATACATTTCCAATCCGCCCCAGCTTTTTGAGTAACACAGTTGCATCACGGTTGGTGCAGACGTCAACGCCGTCGACATGCTGAGTATCCTTATTTTTGTGTTCAATGCCCATCGTCGCGTAATCAATGACCACTGAGGCGACGACCGCTGGAGAAATAACTATTCAAACCCTAGCGATTTGAGTGTTGATGACACCACGCTCGATTACAGTGGTATTTGAATTATAGGTGAGGTAATTGCTAGGCCACCCCTTTGGCAAATGAATGGAGAGCAGGCTTGATACGGGACTTGAAAGCGCTGTGGCGATCAGTGCGAATTTATCGGTTAGACCGCGATCACCAACGATCCTTACGTGCTCTCTATCAGCCGTTTGTGCATCAAGGATCGATGGTCTTTGACATCGGCGCCCATGCCGGCGATCGGACCGCCTGTTTCAAAGCGTTAGGTGCGACAGTGGTCAGTATCGAGCCGCAACCTTGGTTTGCGCGCTTCTTGAAACTCAATCACCTGTTTTCTTCCAAGGTGACTGTTTTACGGTGTGTGGTGTCTGACACAGACGGCCCTAAAGTCTTGCGCGTGAATAGCCGTAATCCAACCGTGTCGACGCTTTCAGATGAATTTGTTCGGGCAGCCAATGACGGTGGGGTGGGATGGCAGGGACAAACCTGGGATCGCAGTATTACCGTTCCCGCGTTGACTGTCGATACATTGATCGCGCGCCATGGCTTACCCGACTTCATCAAAATCGACGTTGAAGGGGCTGAGCTTGATGTGTTGTCTGGACTGTCACAGGCACCGCTAGCCTTGTCGTTTGAATTCACCATGATTCAGCAGCGCTTGGTCGTGGACTGCATTGAACGCTGTGTCGCCTTGGGTCTCTCGCGACTTAACGTTTCCTTAGGTGAATCACACAAATTGGTGTTTGAGACTTGGTTAGACGCGACCGCGCTGATCGAGTATCTCTCGACACTGCCGCCCGATGCCAATTCAGGTGATGTTTATGCCAGGCGCGAGTAACGTTGAGCCCTTCGTTTTCCCCAACCCACTGATTTGTTGATTCATTTCCTCGGCTCTCTTGCCATCGTGCCTGCGCGTGGGTATAAGTGGCTTACAAATAAAAAAGCGTTAAACGCGAAACCATATTGTTGGGGACAAGATGCAAACACCTTTCGCCGTCTATGTGACCAAACTTGGGGCGCCTGAAGTCTTGAAGGCACAGCCAATAGACATGCCCGTGCCGAAGGTCAATGAGGTCGTTGTCGAGCACACAGCTGTCGCCGTTAACTTCGTTGATATCTATTTGAGAGCCGGTCAGCCGCACTCGCACAATCCCGAACCACCCTTTGTGCCAGGCGTCAGTGGCGTGGGTCGTGTGGTCGCTGTCGGTGATGATGTCGCCGACATCAAGCCTGGTGACAAAGTGACATATACCAACGCGGGCGTGGGGAGTTATTGCACCCACGTAGCCGTTCCTGCTGATCGAATCATCCCCGTACCTGAATCTGTCGATGACAAACGCGTCGCCGCTGGTCTCGTGCGCGCGCTAACCGCCCAATATTTACTCAAGCAAATGCGTCCGTTAGCGCCTGGCACCAAAGTGTTGATTCACGCCGCTGCCGGCGGGGTCGGTCAGGTGCTTGTCCAGTGGGCGAAACAGCTTGGCCTAGAGGTTTTTGCGACAGCCGGAACAGATGAGAAAGTTGCCTTCGTGAAGGCTTTGGGTGCAGACCATGCGATTAACTATCGAACGCAAGATTTCACAGCTGAGGTGCAACGCATCACCGATGGGCAAGGCGTGAGTGTGGTGTTTGATTCTGTCGGCAAAGACACGTTTGACGGATCGCTCGATTGCCTGGAGCCCAAAGGGTTAGTGGTTAATTACGGGACGGCTTCGGGGCAAGTGGAAGGGTTTGCGTTACAGCGTTTACACGCCAAATCGCTTTGGATCTGCCGCCCAACACTCAAAACCTATGTGAGTGATCGCGCCAACATGTTGGCCATGAGTGAAGAGGTGTTTGAGCGATTAGCCGACTCTGATTTTCGGTTGGATATCGAGGCCGTATTGCCACTGAGTGAAGCCTACAAATCGCATGAAATGCTGGAGAGTCGGCAAACCAAAGGTGCCATTGTCTTGGTCCCAGATCACCTTTTGAGTGCTTAAAGCAACGGACTGCGGTTGAAGAGAAAGCAGACAGTGAAAGGGATGGATATGACAGTCATGATGCATTTGTCAGTACCGATTCACGACGTTCAAGAGGCGGCTCATTTTTACGGGCAAGTGTTGGGCTGTGCCATCACGCGGCGCCAAAGCGATCGTTTGGATATCGATTTTTTTGGGCACCACATGGTCGCTCAACTGTCCGTCACTGAATCAGCACACCGATCAATCAATATTGGCAAAGACCAGTACCCATTGCGTCACTACGGTGTGATTGTGCAACCGCCA
>Ga0102945_1000608_pt1 | contig 10805 bp, 10 predicted proteins | sample SalPonred_H2O_MG_FD_78207 | JGI IMG/M metagenome (GOLD analysis project Ga0102945, IMG submission 78207) | Salt pond water microbial communities from South San Francisco under conditions of wetland restoration - Salt Pond MetaG R2_restored_H2O_MG ...
TTACCCCCGGCATCCTGCGACTACAAGGCGCGGTAATCAACATACGAAACTCAAGTGTTGCCGCTCAACCCACGTTCTTCATGGCTGATTACCTCGCGGTGCACGATGCAAAGGATCCTCTTCGAACCCCGAGCGACGGCATCCGGATCACGGCACTGCAAATCCGCGATCATCTGGAAACCGGCTACCCCGGTTTTACGGCGAGCGTCAGACTGTCAGACGTCAACTTCACCTATTCGGACGCTGATAGGCCTGCCCTGAATGACGTTTCTTTAACCATCCAGCCTGGCAGATCCGCAGCGTTCGTCGGTTCCACCGGTGCCGGGAAATCGACTCTCACCGACATCGTCCTGGGGGTACTCCATCCAGACTCGGGCTCGGTCCATGTCAGTGGTCGCACGCCGAGGGAGGCCATCACCACCTGGCCTGGAGCGATCACGTACGTTCCCCAAAGCGTTGCTCTCGTGGGTGGGTCGGTGCGCGATAACGTCGCCCTTGGCCTGCCGCGCGATCTTGTTGACGATGATCGCGTGTGGGAAGCACTTGAACGTGCTCACCTCGCTGAATTCTTGATCGAAAACAGAGAAGGGTTAGACACCCCCATCGGTGAGCGTGGTGTGAAACTCAGTGGTGGTCAACGCCAACGCCTCGGCATCGCTCGTGCCCTGTTCACTCGCCCCAAACTCCTGGTCCTGGATGAAGCAACTAGTGCGCTCGACGCTGAAACGGAACAGGCGATCGTTCGCACACTAGCCGAACTCGAAGGTGACGTAACGACGATCACGGTCGCTCACCGCCTCGCCACCGTCCGAAACGTCGATGAACTCATCTACTTGGAGCATGGTGAAGTGACAGCTCGTGGATCCTTCGAAGAAGTTCGTATGCAAGCAAAAGACTTTGATCGCCAGGCAGCACTCCTGGGTTTGTAGATACCGCGCACACCATGCAGGCATTCGTTCACCTTTCGGACATCTGGGGCGATCAAGGGGATGCTCTCGGCCTGCGGAGCAGTTTCGACGAAGCTGTCACTGTTTGGTTGAGTGGGAGCCGAGAAGCCTTGATCGTTGAAGCGTCAGTGGGGCGGGCGACTGAGGCGGCATCTCGCTGGCAACACGAAGCCCAGGTTCGGGTGTGTGACATTGCTTCAGTTGATTGGCGGGACCCGGTGATCAGTCGGGTAGGAGTTGACCTGCAGATGGCATCACAGAAGGCACTTGAGGACCTCGACGGGTCCTTGCGAGCCGCTGGCTTTCGGCGCTCAGGCCGCGCCTGGGGTGAGGCGGGCGGATCTCGACTCTACGTTCGAGCATCCGGTGTGCGAGAAGCAGTTAAGGGGACACTCACCGAGGCAAAGGTTCGCCTTGGTACGGCGTGGGTCAGTATTCGCGACGGGTGGCTTCATCCAGACAGACGACATTCCTGGAAGACACGACTCGCAGTGGGTGTCTCTCCGTCACTTGACAGGCGCGACGTTGTCGATGACAGGCACGGCCTTCCTCTCCCACCGCCTCCAATGATCAATGTCACCGAACTCGTGCCTGGCCACTTTGAAATCGATCGACCACCCTGGCACGTGAATCTCGATAATGAATCAAGCGCAACGGAGTTGGCGACCGAGTGTTTCTCTCAGCATGGGGTTTGGCCGATCTCATTCAGCTACCCGAAAAGGGCATGGGACCTAACCGATAGACCACAAGAAGTTATTGCCCCCATCATTCCAGGATTTCCTTACTCGTTCATCGATGAGCACGACTACATGTCCGTGTACCACGATGCCTACCTAGGACTGACTCACCGGAAAGCCGGCTGGGACTGTTTTCGCCATGTCGAGATCCTGGCGGCTGGGGCCGTCCCGCTCATGCCGGATGTTGAAAATATTCCTGAATTCTCGATGGTTCACTACCCGAAAGCAGGGATGGCCGAGGTCCTGCACCGAACCATGGAATCGGGAGCCCCTCCTGATTCCCCCACCCGCCGTTCCTTTCGCGATTTCTTCACTAAGAACTTGACGACTGAAGCCATGGCAAAGTACGTCCTAGCTTCAAGTGGTCTTGACTCAGCATCCCGGATTCTTTTTGTCGATGCCGCATTGCCCGAGGCAGCTGACTACCTCAGTGTGCTCACGCTGATCGGTCTCAAGGAACTTCTTGGTAGTGGGTGTGCGGTCGTGTATCCAGTGGACTACATCTACAACGACACATCCATACCCACCCACGATCTCTACGGTCGCGGCTTCGGCTACACACGAGTGCTGGATGGAGATTTGCGATCCGAGACCGAGACTGGTCAACAAGTCCCGGACTTGAAATCGTTCGACGCACTCGTGATCGGTAGCGCTTCGCGCAATCAAGCAGAAGCAGTCGCACTCCTTCATAGGTTTCCAGCATCGAGGACGATTTGGATTCATGGTGAAGACACTCCTCCGAGTGTTCGGGAGATGCGTCCCCTCAGATCGGTGGGCGTTCATACTTTCATTCGTGCCATCCATACGGGCAGGAGGTGACGGGTGCTGTTCATGACGGTCCCCACGGCAGGCAACCGACCGCAACTGCTCGAGGCGCTTGTGGAAAATTCCGCACTTCCCAGAGAGCGCATCATCATCATTGCAACAAAGCCTGGTGTCCGTGGACCGCAGGGAACCATCACTGTCGAAGACCTTGGATCGCCAAATATTCAGCGATGGTGGAACCGAGGGATAGATGAGGCGTACGCCAAGGGAGCCACGGCAGTAGCCGTCGTTAACGACGATATTTCACTCCGACCGTCGACCCTCACAGCTTTGCACGAGGAACTTCAATCGACCAAGGCAGCTATTGCGAGTCCTAGCCGACCGGAGTTTCGTACCGGATTGCACAAAGGTCGGCTTATCCCATACGAGCCTCGCCTTTGGGGCAGCCTCTGGCTAATCCGACTGGACAGCGGGCTTCGACCAGATACCGACTACGTCTGGTGGTACGGAGACAACGATCTGGACATTCGCGCCCGTAGGAAACACGGCGGCGTTGTCCTCGTGGACGTTGAGTATCAGCACCTGCATCCAGGTGAGGGCACGGCTGCTTCCCCTGAACTTCAGGCCCAAGCAATGGCAGACGCCCAGCGCTTTGAGGCCCAATACGCCCGCCTCCTTCGCCTATCGCGCATCATCGTTCGCCTCCGGGAGAAACTTGGACTCAGCCACAAGGATTCTCGTGCAACCTCATGACGTCTCCGCTGTGATTTGCACGAAGAACTCGATCACCGGAATCACACGGTGCCTCGAGAGTCTTCGGGCAGCAGGAGTGGGCGAAATCATCGTCGTGGACGCTCACTCCACTGATGGCACTCGCGAGGTCGCAAATGCGATAGCCGATCTGGTGCTTGAGGACCCCGGCACGGGTCTTGGTAACGCAAGGAACATTGGTATCGCTCACACAACTCGACCGCTGATCCTCAACATGGGATCGGACAACGTCATGCCCCCAGGGCAGCTGCAGGTCATGATCGACTCGCTGCGGAACAACGAGTACCAGGGAGTTAGCGCTCAGACCCTGATTGAGGGAAGCGACTACGTTTCCCGAGGACTCAACGCCTGGCGTCGTGGGCGCTTCATGCCTGGACCGGCGGCTGTGATTGGAACTCCAACGCTTTTCCAGGGAGATCTCCTCAGGAAGCACCCTTATGACCCGAGTCGAGTGTTCTCAGACGATTCCGAACTCTGCGAGCGTTGGACTCGTGAGTTCGGAGCCAAGTTCGCAATCTCGGATGCCAATGTCACCGAAGTGGGGAAGACATCGTGGGAGGAAGTCCGAGTGCGTTGCCGGATGTACGGGATCTCGGATGCGGAAATCTATGGTCTAGGGCGATCTGAGGGCTGGTCTGCTTCTCGCAAGGCCGCTAGCATCCTCCATCCCCTCAGGGCAGACTTTGTAAGACCGCTGAAGAATCTTCCATTGAGCGATGCAGTGACTGCCGCGCCCTTTCTACTTACCTTCACGACTTTGAGGTACACCAGCTGGCTTAGGAGCATCCCCAGAAACAATTAGGAGCGTGAGCACTGCCGCAATCAGATACCCAGTGACTCCGTCATCGTTTGCAAATCTTCGACTCTAAGCCACTCATCATTGGTATCTGACGAGTACGAAAAGCCATCAGGCACCGCCTCACCGGGCGCCGCATGAAAGCCACCCCAGATAGCTAGCGTTGGCTGCACCACGTAACGATCCGACTGCCGCACGGTTCGTCGCGCATCCTCGCTTGAAATCATCTCCTCATGGAGTTTCTCTCCAGGCCGTATTCCGGTCTCGACGGTCCGCGCTCCAGGTGCGATGGCTTCGGCTAGATCAACCACTCGCATGCTCGGGATGCGGGGAACGTACAACTCTCCACCATTCATCGTTGCGAATGAGTCGATCACGAAGTCCACAGCCTGTGGCAACGTGATCCAGAAACGAGTCATACGCCGATCAGTGATCGGTAGTGGATCTCCCTTGGCGGCAATCCGCCGGAAGAAGGGAATCACCGATCCACGACTCCCCATGACGTTTCCATACCGAACAACGGCAAACCTTGTCCCGCCATCAACCGCATAGTGATTGCTCGAAATGAAGAGTTTGTCGGCCGTCAACTTGGTGGCACCGTAGAGATTGACGGGGGAAGAAGCCTTATCGGTGGATAGTGCAACGACCTTCTTCACCCCTGCCGCAAGCGAAGCCTGAATCACATTCTCGGATCCGAGAATGTTTGTCTTCACGTACTCCATGGGGTTGTATTCGGCGGTATCCACCTGCTTCAGAGCCGCAGCATGGACCACGTAATCGACGCCGTGCATGGCCATTGTCAGTCGATCGCGATCGCGAATATCCCCGAGAAAGAAGCGGACTCGGTCGTCATCTTCCCACTTCTGTTTGAGTTCGTATTGCTTCAACTCGTCTCGCGAGAAGACGACGATTCGAGCAGGGTCATGCTCAGCGAGAACCTTGGAGAGGAACTCCTTCCCGAAGGAGCCGGTTCCACCCGTCACAAGTATGGAGGCCCCTGACAAGGTTGAGTAATCGTTCACAGTGAGCACACTACTGCGCTATACCTTGCGTCCTGGCAGCAGTTTCCGGTCCTGCCGCAAACGTATTTCCCCCTTGTAGCGAAGCACCTGCGGTGAAAACAGCCACAACCACCATCAACACATATGTTCCAGGATGCAGCCAATCATTTCGAGGTTCCGTTAGGGCAACAATCAAATACGCGGTCAGTAGTGCGAGAGGACCAGGATTACCCCGGAGAGCTGCGGCGATTGTGATGCCGACGCCGATGGCAAGAGCAGTAACCACTAGCGCGAATGCGATGATCCCATTTCGCGCCAGCAAGTCCAAGTACATGCTATGAGCGTGACCGTACTGTTCAGTGATACCGCCGCTGGTGGAGATTCCCGAACTACCAACCCCCACTACGGGAGAGGTGAGCCACAAGTCCCAAAAGGCTGGCCAAATGTTTTGGCGACCGGTCAAGCCAGAGCGACCGCTCAACAGCACGGCGAAACCAGCAGTAAGAACGACGATTCCCCCAATAATTCTTAACAACGGAGCGATTCGCGTGAAGGGTCCTTTGTTGGTAAACATCCCGTAGAGCACAATTCCGGCGGCAGCCGCTCCCGCTGAAGCGCGACCGCTAGTCACGAGGAGAGTTAAAGTCCCCACGCTCAAGAAGACCCAACTTGATCGCGTCCAAAACACAACAGCAATGACGATCAGGAATGCGCCCATCATTGCGGTATAGCCGTTGTGTCCGAAGGGTCCCGGCCATCGTCCATCGATGCCGACTAAATCATTGAGGGGGAGCCAGTAGTACGACTCGTCAAATTCAATGATGCCGAGCGGCTGATTCTTGACATCAATAAGGCCTAGTGATTCAGCCACTCGCGTACTGACAAGCACCACAGTTACAGCCCAGGCCAGTCCCAGAAGGACAGACACTCCTTCCGACGCCGTAGGCGGCTTCAAGTTGATCATGGCCAGAATCGGGACGAAAAGCAGGGCTCCGTACGTGAAGGCGTCATTATGGATATTGAATGACACGATGTTTGCAATCCAAGCCAACACCAGCACCCCAGAGAAGGCTAGGCGCCAGCCTCCAGTACGGGTCCGCTCGCGCAGCAACCACCACAAAACCAACGCCACTGTGAAGCTGGCGAACGGAATGAGGACAGCGGGGGATTGACCGAAGACGACGGCCCGACCAGGCCACAAGTAGCCGGCCCAAAGACCCAAGACCATACCGACAACTAGGACACTGAGATAAGGCCTTGCGGAGACCGCAGGACTCCAGCGCTCTCGCCACAGAGACGAACTAGTCATGTGGTTAGGGCTCCCGTGGGTTTCCTGACTGGGTGGCTGATTCTATTCGACGCTTGGGTAGCCGAAGTTATCGGAATTGCCTACCCAACGCTTGGCATCAGGGTTTCGTCGGCATAGGAAGCGGGGATGCCACCACTTTTGAGTTGTTGTCACACTCAGCCTGGACGATGCTCTCGGTCAGAGCCAGTAATTGAGCCTTGTTGCCAAAAACCTTGGTTGTGGCGATTACGGGAAACTCCATGACTATCCAGAGCACCGAGTGTTTGCACGAACTTCCATGGATGGGACCCGACCAGGGTTCAGTTACGTCTGCTGCTTCCATCAGGCTCTAACCATTAGCCTAGTCCCATGAAGCCCTTCGACTCGGTGGTCCGCGTCTCAGGCTCAGACGTCGGTGATGCGGAGATCCAGGCGATTAAGTCTGTCTTTGATCGGAACTATCTGGGGATGGGATCGGATGTTCAGGAGTTTGAAGCGACGCTAGGCGAATATTTTGGCCGGGATGTCGTTTGCGTTTCTACAGGAACAGCTGCGCTCCACTTGGCTGTTCAGTGCGCTGGAGTGGGGGCTGGTGATGAGGTTCTCGTGCCCTCTTTGACGTACGTTGCTTCTTTTCAGGCAATTTCGGCCACTGGAGCAACGCCCGTGTCCGTCGACGTCCTTGCTGATTCGATGACCATGGACCCGATTGACTTAGACAAGAAGGTCACGTCGCGTTCGAAGGCCGTAATGCCGGTTTACTACGGAGGCGGTATTTCCAATCTTCAGCAGATCCGCTCGATAGCATATAAGAGCGACTTGATTGTGATTGAGGATGCCGCGCACGCCTTTGGCTCGCGAGTCGATGGAGAGCTGGTCGGTGCATCCGGTGACATCTCGTGCTTCAGTTTCGACCCCATCAAGAATTTGACTTCAGGCGAAGGAGGCTGCGTTGTTTCAAGCGATAGCCGATTCCTGGATGGTGTGAGGGACGCACGCCTATTGGGAGTTCAAGGTGACTCTCGCGCTCGCAACACTGAACGCCGGCTTTACGAGTATGACGTGAAAGATCAGGGATGGCGCTACCACATGAGCAACATCAACGCAGCCATCGGGAAATCTCAATTCCTCGCTTTCCCGGAGCGTGCCGCAAAGCGGCAGGAACTTGCGAGCACTTACGACTCAATTTTCGAGGAGCATTCGACAATTCAGACGCTGCCTAACGACTACACCCAGATTGTCCCGCACATCTATGTCGTGCGCTTCAGCAGTTCAGAAGTTCGTGATCACGTCAGGTCTCGACTCCTCGAGGATCTGAATGTTGAGACAGCGATCCATTGGTACCCAAACCACTTTCTGTCTCGCTTCAGGGACGAGTCTGGAACACTTGGCGTGACGGAGGACGTATACAGTCGAATGCTTACGCTCCCGCTTCACACGAGGCTTTCAGCCGATCAGATCAGCACTATCGCAAACCACGTCGTGCATCTGACCTCTAGCCTTATTTGAGCGAGGCGACGGTGCGACGAGTTTCTCCACGGGTTTCTGTTGTAATGAACGCTTACTACTCGGAGGAGTTCCTAGCTGATGCCGTCAGCAGTGTGTTGGAGCAGTCCATGCAAGACTGGGAGATTATCCTGTGGGAAAATGTATCAACGAGCGCGAAAAACGTAGTCGATAATCTTGACGACTCACGCATCCGGTATTTCCACACTCCGGATAAAGTTTCTCTCTATGAATCCAGAGTCAGCGCGTTAAGCCAGGCACAAGGTGAGTTCTTAGCCTTCCTTGACTGCGATGATGTTTGGTTGCCGGACAAGTTGAGAAGTCAGTTGGGTGTTTTTGATAACGAAGAATGTGTGATCTCGTGCTCTGACTACTTTGTCTTTAGGGGTGGTCATTTGCAGGCCAACTGGAGAGAGCAGGTTGAAATCGTTGAGACGTACAGGTCTGTCCGACGGTCACCTATTGAAGTAGCCTTGGATTATCGCGTGGGAATGTCCACAGTCATTATTCGCAAGCAAGCGGTGGATCGTATCTGGAGCGGTTCAGTCCCTGAGTACTCGATCATTGAGGACTTCGATATGGTCGTGCGACTGCTCTCGCGAGGTTGGCTGATACCGGTACCTGAGCCTTTGAGTGTCTACAGGAAACACGGCAGCAATTTCAGTAATCGCCTGGATGTTGAGGCAGATGAATGGATGCACTGGATCAATCATGAAGATGCACTGGTGATGGAGCCTGATTGCAGGGTGCAGATCTATGAAACAATGTCGGAACGATTGCTAAGGCTGCAGATCCGCCAGGCGAGATTAGATGGCAACAGGGCGGAGTCGTGGCGCATGTTAGGCCGCTTGCCGTGGGGTCCATTCAAGATCAAGTACCTGATCAGCTATCTGTTGCCCACTAAGTGGGTTTGTCGGTGGGCGACCAGGATCTAGAAACCGTTGGGAGCCACCTTCCTAACCGTGTCCCGCGAGAGCACACACAACCACCTATATGAATTCGCGTCCGCCACTTCGACATTGTCGGTCACGATCCCGTTGCGTGAGCCTGAGTGATGAAAAGCTTCGGACTCCTCAAGACAGCCGGCCTAAATGCTCCTTCGTACGTGAGCAGATCATGTGTAGAGTGTGGCTGCACGAAGGGCCGCCGCATCCGAGAGGTGTTCGCCCTCCCAACGACGAAAGACTCAATATTGGACGGCTTCTGGGACCAGCACTACAGGAGTTTCTCCGAGGATGAGCCGAGCCCCTTTTGCAAAGACGTGTTAGGCGAGGCCCTAGGAGCAAGTGATGTGCTAGTCGAATTGGGCTGTGGAAACGGCAGGGACGGAGCTTGGATCGCTCAAAGGTGCAGCCATTACATCGGTTTGGACAATTCGGCGTCGGCCATTGAGGCATCTGAGCGCAGGTTTCGTCGCCTGGCTCTACCTCCATCAACTTTCCAACTAGCGGTTTCGGATTTTTCAGCCTTTGATTTCTCAATGGCCCCCAAAGGGAACCTAATTGTCTATAGCCGATTTTCGCTTCATTCTGATACTGAGCAAGCGGAAGACGCACTCTTGCGGCGGCTGGCCGAAGTTGTAGATCGTCCTCTAACCGTTTTCATTGAAGTTCGCACCATTTACGATGAACTGTTTGGTTCGGGGCAGCAAGTCGGAAGAAATGCGTTCGTGACTGACCACTACCGCCGTTTTGTTGATCCATCTGAATTGCGGGCAAAACTAGAACGTAATTTTCGGATTGATTTCTTCAAGGTTTCCCGCGGATTTGCCCCCTATCAGCAAGAGGATCCACAAGTCCTGCGAGTCCAGTTTGGCAATCGGGTACCTCAATGACAGACCGAAGCAGGGTGCTTTTCACAACTCTCGAAGTTCTTGATGAGCTCAAACTCAATCACTTCATATGCAATGGGACGCTTCTGGGGATTGTTAGGAATGGGGACCTCATCCCGTGGGATGTGGACCTCGATGTGGGGATTCTGGGATCTGCGGACAAGGAAAATCTGATCCAGGCCTTCATGGGCGTGGGTTTTACTGTTCACGACTTTGGTCCTGAGAGTGACTATTTGGTGTTCCGCTTCGAAGATGTTCTTGTCGATCTAAACTTCTTTAGAGAACGGGATCACGAACTGGTGACGTTGTGGAGCCTTCCAAGAAGGGACTTTGTGTCAAGAAAGGTCATTGGGCTTTTTCGATTTCTTCGGATCCCGTTTAAGCGTGTCAGGGCCCTGTGGACACGTGAGGGTTATGCCATTCCGCAATCTGCCACTTTGCCGCTTGGTGGCATCGCCTTCAAGGGAAAGACTGTTCCGGTACCGGCCACCCCCGAAGACGTCCTTGAACACGTCTACGGGCCGGATTGGCGCACGCCTCGCCAGGACTACGATTGGCGCCGAGATGGAGCCAACAATGCCCGTGGATGATGATGTTTACGATCAGAAGCAGTCGTCTGCGTTCGAATATCTTGCTTGGAAATTGCGCGCTGGATTCTGGCTTCGAGTCAGCGCACTGTCTGGTCGAATAGAACGCCGGAGTAAATCGCGGTTAGCGACGTATCGGGAATCGCGGAGCAAGAGGCGCGCGCAACAAGATGCTGTCGTGGCATCCACGGCCTACAACATGAGGGAGTCCGCTGGCGAAGATTTTTATGCTTCTCAGTATTGGGAGATTTTCGCTAGGTTTCTTCCAAATTCTGATTCAGCGCCGGTTGTCGTTGATTTGGGATGTGGTCAAGGACGATTAACTTTTCGTTTCGCTGAGCGTTTTGGCGGCGCTCAGATAGTAGGCGTTGATGTTGCGGACGCGGCCATTCGTGATCCCCGTAGCTACGCAGAGTCTCATGAGTTGTCAGGTATTGAGTTCACAGTCGCTGACATCAAGGATTTTATAAACCAACTGGAACCTGAGAGTGTCGATATCGCTGTCTACACTGAGGTTGCTCTGTTTGATCCGAATTGGAAGGAGGTGCTAAGGCAAATCCACTCCAGAATGCGCAA
>Ga0102945_1000609_pt1 | contig 10802 bp, 4 predicted proteins | sample SalPonred_H2O_MG_FD_78207 | JGI IMG/M metagenome (GOLD analysis project Ga0102945, IMG submission 78207) | Salt pond water microbial communities from South San Francisco under conditions of wetland restoration - Salt Pond MetaG R2_restored_H2O_MG ...
CCAATTTCGAGGTCGATGGGGAACGAAGGCGCCTTCGGGCCAACTCCAAGGGCATCTGGAACCCTCAGTGGCTCGACGAAACCCTCACCATCTACTCCGCGATGAACAGCCTCTACGCCGATCGAGAGCTCAGCCCCGGAATCTGGCGATATGACTACCAAGCAAGATCAATCGAGGGCGACAACACCAAACTCAGGAGAGCATTTGAGCGCCAAACCCCCATCATCTGGATCAAGGAAGTCGCCAAGGGTGTCTACGTCCCACACTTCCCTGTGTACGTCATTGCTGACAACAAAGCCGAGAAGTACTTCACCATCGCAATCGAGGAAGTCCACATCATGGGTGTCCCAGCCAATGAGGACTCGCGGCGCTACGTGGAGCAGACAGTCAAACGACGTATTCATCAGCGCGAGTTCCGAGGGAAAGTCCTGCACGCCTACGAACACCGCTGCACCCTTTGCCGCCTCGCGCACCCCGAGCTTCTTGATGCCGCCCACATCATCCCGGATTCACACGAAAAGGGAGTTCCGTCCGTCACCAATGGACTCAGTATGTGCAAGATCCACCATTCGGCGTACGACGCCAACTTTCTCGGTATCGACCCCAACTACACCGTGCACATCAATCAAGACCTACTTGAGGAGCGGGACGGACCGATGCTCAAGCACGGACTCCAAGAGATGCACGGGGCCAAACTCTCGCTACCTCGAAGTCGCAGACTTCAGCCCAGCCAGGACGGGCTGGAAGTGAGGTTTCAGGCGTTCAAAAGAGCGAGCTAGGCGCAAAGCGCTAGCGCCCGTTCGAGTAGCTGACGGTCAAATCACGCAACGTCGAGGTGTCTACCTGAGAGCGTCGCGAAAGCGGCTTTGATACCTGGAGGGCAGAGCGGCAACCGCCCGATCAACACTGGCTCCAAATGCCAAAAGTTCTTCATCCTTCTTTGAAGCTTCGTCTTTGGATGCGACTGCGGAGTCCAGTGCTTCCACCAGTCCTTTGAGGGTCGCGAATACTTCATTGAGGCTCCTCTTCTGCTCAGCCTGATCCGCTTTGACAGCGTCTAGATCCTTCTTCATGGTTCCAGTGACGTTGGACTGGTTGCGAACATCTCCTTGGACATCGGCCAGTCGCGATTCGATGGTGGTTAGTTGCTGTCCGAGGCGTCCAATGTCGCTGTTGGCAGCGACTTCGCTGACAGCCATGAGTGTCTTAACCGCCGATTCCTGCGCATTCACCAGGGCCTCAGCCGCATCACGTTGTGTGTTGGCCAAATCAGCGAGAAGTTTCTCGCTGGCTCGGATGCTGTTGGTTGACTCAGCGGCGGATGCGCTGGTGGATGCGAGTGACTCCAGACGTGAGCGGACATCATCCAGGAGTCGCTGTGACTCTTTCCATTGGTCTTGGACTTGCTGAATATCGAGTCCATCGGTGCTTGTCATTGAGTCGTCTCCTTTAGGAAAATATCGTCACAGGCTTCTAGAAGTGTCTGCAAGCTGTCGTGGAGGTCACCGACCGCGAGGGCCGGCAAAAAGGGGTTGGCGTCGCGAATCTTCTGGCGCATGGCGTCCCGTTCAGGAGAGCCAAAGAGGTCGGTGGTGATGTAGGAGATGGCGAGCGCGTTTCCGAGTTGATCGCGGCGGATCTGATCGTCGATAAGCCTTTCCACACCTGCCAGGGCCTTCTCGGCGCTCGTGCTGTAGTTGCGCAGTGAACTGCGTACACCTGATTGCATGTTCCGGATCGCTTCATCAATGTCCCCTTCGGGAAGGAGAAGTTCGCTGTAGCCGCGTCCGAGGAGAAGTCCCGGCTGCTCGGGGTAGGAGGCAAGAAGTCGCGCGGTGCTGCCGCGCCACTCTTGGGCTTCGTCAATTGTGCTGATGTCTTGTAGTGCTTGGATCCATGGCTCAAGGTCGAACTCTTTGGCATCAGTCAGGGTTTCGATGATCGGTGCGACGTCCCCTTCTTGCAGGTAATTGAGGATCCTTTGCCGGAAGCGCTCCTCGTTCCCCTGGTTCTCCCGGGCCGCGAGGATCATTTCTCGTAGGCTCCGTCGCCGTGCCGCAGCGATTGTCTCGTAGATGAACTCGGTGAGGATCTGTGTTCCGGCTACGACGGCGTCTCGCGTCTTTCCTCGCGAGGCTTTCGTGATTCGGTCCCGCAGACCGGAGCTTCGCCCTGGCTGGGAACGCTCGATAAACATGACTAGTGCGTCCGAGACAGTGTCCGGGGTCGCTTCGGTAATCGTGACCTCGAAGCTCTTGCGTCCGTAGTCCTTTGTGTAGTCAGATACGACACCTAGGAGAGCAAGGCGGTGGATCGCTCGTTCTCTTTCCTGTGTCAGATCGCTTCTGTCACCGAAACCCAATGTCACGACATGCGCCTCGTCGAGCGGCTCGAGATCGTCAAGGATCTGCGTCACAGAGGCGATCTCGGACGTTTCTCCGTGGAAAGAGTTGGTGTAGAAGAAGAGTTGGCGGTCGACATCGTCGGAGTTCTGAGGTCCACGCCTCTTGGCAACTTCTTCATGAAGATCCATCAGATCGGTTTCATCCGAGAGCAGGCGGGCTGTTCGGGTCGAATCGAGTTCGGAGACGACCAGCACACATCGAGCAGGTTGGCGATCCCTTCCTGCGCGTCCCACTTCTTGGTAGTAGGACTCAATCGAGCCGGGAATTCCGTAGTGGACGACGTAACGGACGTCAGGCTTGTCGATACCCATTCCGAACGCCTTCGTCGTCACCATGATTGGAACGTCGTTATCCATGAACTTCTGGGCGGCAGCACGCTTGGCTCGCTCCCATGTGTCCTTAGGCGTCGATTTCGGTGGTGAGCCGGAATATCTCAGCACCTCGGCACCGGTCGCTCCGGAAATCGCGTCTGCGACGGCATTGATGCCGTAGGCGCCATTTGTGTGGGGCACGAAGACCAAACCAGGCTTGGGCCGTTTACCCTTGGCTTGGAAGAACGTTGCGGGACTTGACCCAAAGTAGTCGGGCATGCTGTTCAAGACACCTACCAGTGTCGCGCTCGCACCCGAGGGTTCGGTGACGCGTACTTCGTATCTGAGCTCGGGTCGATCGAAAGTCTTGGGCTTGATGAGTGTGTGGGCACTCCTTTGTTGGATATCCAGATCGTTGAGAACATCTTTGAGCACGGCTCGCGAGGCCGTCCCGGTCAGCGCGAGTAGTGGCGGTGGCTGCTGTTGTGAGTCTGCCCCGAACTTCCGTAGTGACTTCCCCACGTTCAGATAGGCCGTTCGGAAATCGTGTCCCCACTCGCTGACGCAGTGTGCTTCGTCGATGACCGCAAGGTTGATGGGTGTGCTTGCCGCCAAGACACGCAAGGAGTCCCGGAAGCGAGGCATTTGTAGGCGCTCTGGCGACAGGAAAACAAAGAGGGCATCGCCCGATTGGACTTGCCGAAGGGCTTCGTCTGCTTGGCCGGACTGCGTTGTAAAGCCAGAGATCGACAAGACACGGTCGATGCTTTGGTTCCGTAGCGAGCGCACCTGGTCTTCCATGAGCGAAACCAATGGGTCGACCACCAGCGTCCGGCCGGGTAGCACCAATCCGGCCATTTGGTAGATCAGGCTCTTTCCAGCTCCAGTGGGAAGCAGCACCACACAATCGCGACCTTGAATGACTTCCTTGATGGCATCCAGTTGCCCGTCACGGAATTCAGTGAGAGCGAAGACACTGGAGAGGATGGTTTCCAAGGGAGTATCGAGTTCATGTGCCGGAATCGTCGGCACGGTCCGCACCGTTGGCTCGCCGTAGGCATCTCGTACGCGCACCGGCAGCGGAGCATCACGAATAACGATGCTGGGAAATCCGTCGTGGTCGGGCATCTGCTGGAGAGGCCCGATGCCCAGATCCAAGAAGATGTCAACATCCTTGACAATCGGGGCTTCATCGATTTCCTCATAGCGTGAATCGGCACGGCCCCATGTGCGAGTGAAGGAGTTGTGGTGAATCTGCACCAGTGAAGGCATGAAGTCTTCACCCCACAACTGGTCAATGGCGAAGAGGAGATTGAGATTGTGGTGAAGACCCGTCAGCGCGAAACCAGAATCATCGAACAACTGCACAACCCAGGTGTCGCCAGCAAGGAATCCTCGCCGAACCGCCTCGACCAAGGCCATAGCTAGGCGACTGACTTGCACTGGGCCGTGCAGCAGCGGGTGCGGTGATTCAGTGAGCGTCAGACTCCCCAGACCTTCCATCCCTCCAGGAAGGTTGCCTTTGGCTGCTTCTTGAGCGTCGATTCGGTGCGTCGGCAGATGGACCGAGGACATGAGTTCATCCCGGTCGTCGTCGGATAGGTCTCCTTCGTGTTGGAGCCCATCAACCTCGATGACGCAGGACGCATCAGGGTGGGTGACGACGAAGTCAACGCGCCGCTGCCCCTCTTGACGATTACCGAGCCCTGTCACTAGGGCCTCAAGGGGAGCCTGGGCGAAGAGAAATCGGCCGAGCCTTGCATCAGCCAACAGAGTGCGGGCGAGTGCGGATTCCTCGTAGGATCCGAACTCAATGGATGGATCCAAAGGGTGCTGAACAGCGAAACCCAGATGATCCACCAGGTGACTCATGTCTTGCTTCTTCGACAAGGTCGGAGCCAGTGAACCTGGCACTGGATCGGCAACAGCCAGTCCTGACCGTTCCAACAACTCAACCTCAATTCGCGGATCAATGAACGGCAGAGCGCCTCGCTGAAGAATCTTGCGTGCCATGGCCAAGACCCGTTGAGTGGAAACCTCGGCCGGATGATGACTATCAAGGTCGCTTGCCGCTAGCCAACACGTTCCAAGATCCCGCTCTAACGCTGGGATCAAAGATTCAGGAATAGTGCGAAGGCGAGCCCCTGCCGACGTGTATCGGGATTCCCACTCGTCACGGTGGTCGGCAATATCGCTCCACAGGACCTTTTCCGGGTGCAGAGTTGTGGTAGTCGACGCCCCCGTTCGAGTACTAGGCGCGGTGCTAGTTCTCCTGGAAGGGTCAGGATCCTGACTCGAGGATGGAACACCAGTCGAAGCTGACTCTGCATCTTCCAGTGACCACGAACTGTGCTGGGAGTTTCGTGACCAGTTGGAGCAGCCCCAAAACTGGCTACCGGCGTTCGGGCCACGGCGCGCGGTCTTCAAAACCATGTCAGCACCACAGTGCTCGCACTTACGGCCCATATCTCCCCCCCCTAAACGGAATCTAGGTTAGGAGAACCGTGAAGGTCATGTGACGGGAACCCTGCACTTGGACCAGTTCGTCGCCGCTCAGCCTGCGGCCAGAGCGACTAATCCGCTTCTGTGTCACTATCCGACTCGCCTGCAGTATCAGACTGTCCTGAGGCATACAGGCGCCTAATTCGTCGCAATCGACGATATCCCTCATCTGTTTCGGTTCCCCAGAAGTACCAGCCGTTAACAGTTCGCCCCGCTGCAACTCTGCCGGCGGCAGATAGCGAGTTGTAGACCTCACCGTCGAATTCGATGGCTCCATCCGCGAGCAGGCGCGCTTGGACCTCGACACCATCCACTCGACCTGTCAACAGAGCATCAGGCATCAACACGTTAAGTGAGATGAGATCGCTGGTCGTCAGGTCGTAGCCGGACTCTCCATCTTCCGGCTTATCAGAACTTGACGCTGCTGCTGTGATGTCAACTGGTGGGTAAGTCGGCCGGTATCCCGACTGGCGAAGAGTCTCGAAAGCTTCGTTTACAACTTGCCCCATCAGATGGCGACGTTGGGCGAGGAAGCCCCCATACGACATCGCCTCCCACCCGTCAGGAAGGGCATGTAGGTAGCACTGACGCGCGAGTACGTCCGGATCGAGATTCTTCTTGGCGAGTTGCTTTGGCCAGTAGTCGGCCGGAGCGGTATCGGAGATGTCGATGTTGTCGGACCATTCCACCAATGCCATATTCGCGATCTGATTGATGTCCTTGTTGTCCTTGATTCCGAGTTTGTCGCGCAGGTAAGCACGAGGGAAGAGGTGATGTCGCTCGATTCCCTTCTTTGCCGTGACTGCTGGATCTAAGCGGCTCCGAACCTTGCCAGTCGACAATAGCGCATTCGCATCAAGAATGTTGAGCGCCGCAATGTAGGCAAGAAGCGTAGGTGATTTTGCAGCTGAGGTGGCCAACTCGTTGGGCAACGTAATGCTCCAGTAATCACCTGTCAGGGTGTCATCGACAACTCTGTTGAGCACAGCGATGAATGCATCACCATTTCCTGGAGCGATGTCCGCTAAGCGTGCCACGTCCTGTTCAAATTGAGACTCAAATGCTCCTGAGTATCGACCTGTCATTTGAGCCATGAAGAACCACCGCGCGATTACTTCTCGTAAGCGATCCAGTGGGACCCCGTAGTCCACGCGTCCGATCAGCCACAGAACGTATGTGAACAGCAGTGTGTTGTCGCTGGAAATCATCTTTGAGCCGCGGTAGCCGGCTCGCTCGAGAGACTGAAAGAACTCGTGCCAGTTAGTGAGGTCCAGGACCTTGTCATGAGCCTTCTGGAGGATCAGAAACTGATGATCGCGCTTCTCTGCATCCGCTTTGCCTGTATCCACATCCTTACCCCGAAGGAGGGTGTAAACATGCTTAAGGACAGCTCGCCGGAAAGCCAAGCCGACACTGACACGCAGCATCTGCGCAGGTGACGGCTCGATGTACCAATTGAACGGGGATGCGCTAGAAAGCGTTGGAGTCTTGCAACCGCGAGCGAAGTCCTCCAATTCCCGCCTGCCCTTCTCCCAGAACACGCTCATCAGCGTGAGGATGAAGTCGGCCTGATTGAGGATTACGCCTTCAGAGTTGATGCGGACAAAAACCTCGGCCACTTGCTCTTCATCGACTGTCGAGCCAAGTTCCACTGCTTTGAATGGATATGCGGTCAAGTCGTGGACGCGGTCGATCGCATCTTCTAACTCGTCTTTCTCCTCCTGGGTCAGCGGGCGCTTTTCCTCGAGGCGATGGAGAAAGCCCCGAACAACCTGGCGCGTTTGACCCGGGACCCACAGGTTGGAGATATCGCTGATGAATTCTGGATCACGTTCAACGGTCGCGTCAGCGACAACGAATGTTGCGTCTGCTGGGCGGAAGGCGATCCTTATGCGACCCTCGGTGTAGTCGGACCGGATGATCTTGGAGCCCGTGACAACCGCATAGAGGGATGTGAGTCGTTGCTGCCCATCAACGATTAGCAGTCGCGGGGCCTTGTCTTTGGCGTCTGTGCCGATTTGCCGAGCTCCAGCATCCGCGCCGGTCTCCCAGAACAACAAATAGCCAACCGGAAATCCCTTGTACATCGAGTCGAGCAAATCTCTGACTTTCGATGCCGGCCAGACAAACGGCCTTTGGATGTCTGGCAGAGCGACTTCGCCTCGGCCAATGTCGTCGACCAGGCCACTTACCGTGTAGGTCGTGTCCTTGAAAAGAGTTGTTGCCATTTTGTCTCCCCACGCATCCCTACGCCGAATCTACCGGGGAAGATTCACCTTCCGGTCGTTGGCTGGCTGTTACGCGTGTGCATATAGGGGTTGTCGGCAGCTCGGGTGTTGAGACGTTATTCATTTACGAAGGCCTGGACAGAATTTCCAAAGCCCTAGCAGTAGTACCCCAGTCAATAGCTGATTGAGCGCGGCCCGAAAACAGCCATTCATAAACGATTGCGTTCACTCAGTTCCCTATAGTGCTCAAGCAGCCGCGTAGAGCGCACATCATCTGCGGCTGTGCCGTCTATTCCGTACAAGTTGTCAACCACCGAATCCAATTCCTGGTGAGCCTTCCTGAGTTCAATTGGCATGTTGTCGGTCGAATAGAGCATCGCTAGTGTCTGGTCGCTCAGCAACTGCTCCTTAATTGTGTGCAGCGCGTCAGCGGCTTGCTTCAATTCAGCTGAAGACAAGCATCCGTCCGGAAATGGGAAAGCGTTGTAAGCCAAATCAGGTGCGATACGGATTCGACTCTCCAGACGTCCACAAACAAGCTTCGCCCACAGGGTCCAATGGATAGATTGAAGTACTCCGACAAGCTCCGGCTGGGGACTCGGGAGCACCATCAGCGCATTTGAAGCGATGACCTGCGAGCCAAAGAAGCGCATAGGCAGGTAGGAGCGGCCTTCGCTACTGACCTGGGGAACGGCTAGATATTCAACAACAGGTTGCTTGATGTGAGTAAACAGATGCGGAGTCTCGGCAGCCCTGCGAAACTGAGGCGTCGGCGACTCAAGACGCTTTTCCCGGATGCTTGCAAGTCGATCTCTCAGTTCGGCAGATGAAGACAGATCTGCTCTTGTTGCGCCTACCATCCACAGGCACCAACGGTTAGTTCCTTGGATCATCTCGTCCGCACCTACGTATTCACGAACATACCTGGCAGCAACCTCGTCTCGCAGTATCGCTTCCAGCTCCTGTTCTGTGTTAATCATGAGATACCCGTAATCTGTGGGTTGCGAACCCACGGTGAAGACGGGAATATCGGGCAAGAAGGGTTGAGCGCGCTTCTCGAGATGTATCCACTCACCCGGTAACAGATACTCATTGATGGAGTCACAGAGGAGAACTTGGACCGTACGCTGTCGACCGTTCCACTGGAAGATCGGCCTTGATTCATTGTGATGGTCTCTTGCGAAACCCACGATGATCACATGTAGCGAGGCCTGTCCCGCAGCCTCAGATTCCCACGGAAAAGAATGGTGGGCGAACTGAATTTTTGCACCCATAGACGACAAAAGGAAGCCAAGGCTTCGTGCCTGCTCCCCCTGACATATTGAGTTCGTCGACACGAAGGCTGTTCGGGACCCCAAAGCCCGGGAGTAATCGAGAGCCTTCGCGAACCAGCACAAGACGTAGTCGAGCCTGCCAAACGGCAGCGGAGCGGCCTCCGGGATTCCCTCGTAGACGCGCGCCCGGTCCGCCTGCTGCTCCTTAGTGAGACGTAGGGCACCGGAATATGGTGGGTTGCCAAATATGAAAGTCTGATTCGTTGGACGCAAAATGGTCCGCCAATCAAGTTCCAATGCGTTACCCCTATGAATGTGCGGTGAGACCTCTAGTGGTAACCGGGTGGGCGCTGCGCCCAACTCGTGGTCCATGCGCAGGTTGGCCTGATGGTCAATCAGGAACATGGCTGTTTCAGCTATTCGTGCGGGCCACGCTTCAATTTCGATTCCATAGAACTGCTCAAGACTGACTTTGAGACCGTGAGTGGCATCAACCGCGAGTTGCATCGCCTTCTTGTCACCTGCAGCAACCGCCAGGTCCCGCTGCCGAATCATTAGAGTCAGCTCCAGTGCACGAAGCTCGCGGTAGGCGACGATGAGGAAGTTCCCGCATCCACACGCTGGGTCAAGGAATCGCATCTCACCTAGCTCATTGTGGAGTTTTGTGAGGGCCTTGCGGTCGTCCCACGCGGCTTCGAGCCGTTCGCGCAGTTCATCCAGAAATAGCGGCTCAATGGTCTTGAGGATGTTCTCCTCAGTCGTGTAGTGCTCCCCTAGATGCCGCCGTGCCTCTTTGGTCTTGACGGTTTGGAACATGGAGCCGAATACCGCCGGGGAAATTTGTCCCCAATCAAACCGGCAGGTCTCCAAGAGAGCCTTGCGGAAGTTTCCATCAAGGTCGGGCATGCGGAGTTCGTCGCTGAAGATTCCACCGTTGATGTAGGGCAAGTCACGAAGTCCTGGGTTCAGATCCTTCGGACGGTCCTTAGTATTGGTGTCTGCTGCAGCGAAGGCCTCGATTAGTCGCTGGCGAAGGTTGGAGCCATCGGTATCGGAGTGTTCGGCGATGAAGTCGTGGAACAGGTTCCGTTTCCACATGTTCGTGTCGTCACCGAACATCAAGAACAGCATGCGCGCAAGGAAGATGCTGGATTCCTGCTCCCCCATGCCGGCGACTTCAAGCTTCGCGTACAACTCACCCATGAGCCGGGCTGCCTGCTTAGAAGCAGTCTCAGCTTCCCGGTCGAAGGCTTCTCGCATCTTGTCCAGAAGTTCCGGAACGGTGATATCGCTGCCCATAGAAATTTCGATCAGTCCCAGCCGCTCCACCAGCGCTGGATTCGGTTGCCCGACGGTGTGGCGGTGCGGCACCAACGTGGGTGGGCCGGAGCGTTTGCGACTGGAGGATCGTGGCCAACGCCATTCCTGCTGGGTGCCATCTGTGTATATGATGAGACGTTCCAGGGTCTTCGCTGCTACGGCAGCATCGATGTGCCGTTGTGCGGTCAGGTCGGGAATGGCTGGACATGTCCAGACTCCCATTCCTCTGAAGTTCGCCACCTGTGTCACCGTGTGGGTATTGCCGAAGGGGTCTGCGACCGTCAGCGGTGGCTGAGTCGGTGAGTTCCAGCCCAAGTGCTGGATGAAGAGCCGGTCGAACTCCCCTGAATCGACGAGAGCAAGGGTGCTGGTCATGTTGTGATACCCATGCTGCTGACGATCCGTACCGGGTCGCTTCCGTCCGCCCTCGTGATGAGTCGGTCCTCGGTGTACAGGCGCAAGACCGCATCGGCGAGGGCATCCAGGTCGCCGGTCGCCAGGACCTTGCGCAGTGACCGGTCAGCTTCGTGCGTGAGTGGATGCTGATGTAGGGCATCAAGAGCTACGTTGACCTGCTCATTAGCTTGGAGGGATCCCGTGAGGCGGTTCCACACTCTTTTTCGAGTGCCCTTGAGTTGACCTTCGTGCAGCTGCGGGCGTGCCAGCGGTGCCGACTCGCCGCGAACCAGAGCGGCTAGGAGGGCGTCGTTGTCGCTGCGATCAGCAAGTGCAGGGGTGCCTGGTTCGCAGGCGAACAAAGAC
>Ga0102945_1000612_pt1 | contig 10785 bp, 14 predicted proteins | sample SalPonred_H2O_MG_FD_78207 | JGI IMG/M metagenome (GOLD analysis project Ga0102945, IMG submission 78207) | Salt pond water microbial communities from South San Francisco under conditions of wetland restoration - Salt Pond MetaG R2_restored_H2O_MG ...
GATTGAGGGTAGCGGTGATGCAATTCTTTTGACTGACCGCTTAGCCTATCCAACACCTGGTCCTAGGTTTACATTTACATTTTCTTTTATTACTGTTTCAGCAGCACCCGTGCGTATGTCATAGCCACTAGTCTGGGCTGTAACATCTGCCGTGCTAGGTGTTGGATAGGCTAAGCGGTCAGTCAAAAGAATTGCATCACCGCTACCCTCAATCTGCCAGTTGCCCTCTGTGTTGTCTTGAGTTTGCTCTAGCTTTGCCGTTAGTGTAGGGCCGCTAAGAATTGTGTCACCGTTAGGACCTGTCAGAACGATGCCATAACCTGGTTGGCGCAGTAGCTCACCTAAGGGGTCACCGTAGGGCAGTGTCAAAGACCAGCTACCAACATTATTGAAGCGTGCTACAAATGTAGCCCCTACTAAATTTTGTGGGGTTATCTGACCTATACGGTTTAGGTTTCTATCCCTAACCTCTACTACTAGATCCTCAACCCTCATTAGTGTACAACCTCAAATAGTGGTGAATAATCTAGCCTTACCTCAGATGCTGGCGTGGCGTTAGTGCCCTCTACTGTAATGCTGGTTACACCTGGGTCTACTCTAAATAATTTAGGTGCTGAATTTAGGATGCTGTAGCGGTTAGTGCCTAGGTCATCAGTAACCTCACCTGTTTCAGTGTTTACTGTAATCGTTTCACCTGCCGCCACGGGTTCATTGAAACTAAAGCTTTGCCCGTTTTTTGAAATTGTCACGCTACTAAGTGGACCACGGATAAACCAAATAGGGTACGCTGGCACATCACCTGCATTGTCTACGGTAATAACACCAAACACCTGTGAGCTGGTTAGTTGCAGTTTTACTAGCTGCGGCAAAAGTCCACGGCCAGTGTTGCCAGTTGTTACCACAAACTCATCAACGGTTGTGCTTTGCCAATAAGGGTTAGGACACTGCATAGTAATTACCCAGCGATTCCAGACTAATCCAGCATCACTGCCCCACTGTCCCTCTGCGCCGCCTACATAGTGACCCTGTAAAAATAGGGTTTCACCATCTGTGTAGTTAGCTTGCAGTCTTGTTGGCCCTGTAGTGTCCTGTAGTAATCTGCTTAGCCTGCGTAGTTTGCCTTGAACATCAGCGCGATCCGTACCCAAAATAGTTACGGGTAAATCAACAGTTCGCACACCTCTTTTAGTGTGTCTAAATACACCACCGTCACCAGCGCTAGGCTCTATGCGCACCTCTGCTGGGGGAATGTTTAGCCCTGCAAAGTCTGGGTTTAGAATGTAGTTTTGGTAATCAAAATCAATCTCATCACCGTTTGCGCCTCTAAGGGAATAGTTTACATTTACCAATTTGCTACGACCTTTGCTCTACGCATTGCTGTAAATAGTTCTTGCTCGCTGTCCATTGACTGGTTAGGTGCTGCGTTGTAAACCAGTGATTTACCGCCGCCGCCCATTTCCATCATATTTTCAAACTTGTTTAGTGGTATAACCATCTCTGGACCAGCCTCACCTATCAGCGCCCTAGTCGGTCTAGTTACTAGCCCACCTGTTGCAAGCTGTGCATCTGGAAATACTGAGCTGCCAATTTTGTTAGCTGCGTCATCTATGGCCCCGATAATGTTATTTACATCACCCTCAAAGCCACCGCCGTTTACATAACCCTCTGCTTCAGCTCTTTCGATAGCTTTAGTCAAATCACCAGAACCAGCAATAGTTTTAGTTCTACCAGTTTCTGGGTCAGTTAAAGTGACTTGCCCAAGGACTGCATCTATTGCGGTTTGTGCACCACCTGCAAGGTCTTGAATAGCGCTTGAGTATTCACCCCTAAGCACTTCATCATTTAGTACATTTAGATCTATAGCTTCACCAGTAACTGCTGTTACATTTGGTAAATCTGCATTTGTAAAGCTTTCCAGTAGTTCGCCCGTTTCAGGGTCAAACTTAGCTGTGACAGTTGCACCGCCCTGCATAAACTCTACAAAGCCGCCCTCTAACCGTGTCAGCTTATTTGCCTTATCCAATTCAATAATCATGTTTTGGATTTCACGGGTAGCATCTGCAATAGACGGGCCTACTTCTACATCTGCAACCCCGTTAATAACATCTAGAAATTCCTGATTTACAGGTATGGCACTTTCTATTGCGGCGGCTTGCTCACCTAGCGCTGTAGTGTAACCCTCTACGGCTGTAGTTGCGCCCTGTGTTGCACCTGTGTAGTTACTGGTTGAAGTACTTGCATCATCCATGCCTGGTACAACTAAGCCCATTTCTATAGCAGTTTGTTTTACAGTTTCGTTAAATGCTACTTGTTCCTCAGTTTGGAACCTAGTCTTAGCTGTAACCTCTGCAAGTATTTCCTCATAGCTTTTGTAGGTGTGCAAATGATCTGGAAGTTTAGATTGTTCCTCCATCAGCCTTTGAGCTTCTTCAGCAATGGTTAGGCTTTCAACACCAAGTTTGGCATTTGTAGCCGCAAAAGCTAAATCATTATATCCATCTTTAGAATTATCCAAAGACGGTTTTAGTTTTTCAGAAGCAATGCGATTTGCTACCATTGCATCTTTTGAATCATATGATGCTTCTATTTGCTTTTGAGTCCAGCCGTAACTTTCCTGTAATGCGGCTCTCTGATCACGCAAAGCATCTTCTAAATCCCTAATCTTACTTTCGTATAATTTTTTATTTTGAGTTTTACCTTGTTCTTCCCTATAAAACTCTAATTCTTTTGTTGTGTCTGCAATACTTTGCTTAAGTTCATCCTGCGTAGGTGTAGCTGCATCATTGGCATTCATAAATGCTGTGACACCAACAACCGCCAAACCTAATGCTGTAATCAACATGCCAATAGGGTTCATGCGCATTGCAAAGTTTAGGGCTTTTTGCGCTACCGTGGCTAGGTTTAGTCCTGTTGTTAGTCCACCTACGCTAACAGTAGTTGCTGCGTAAGCAATGCCTAGTGCTGTTAGCAACGGTGCTTGCTCAATTACTGCGCTAGTAACGTTTACTAAAAATTCTGCTAGTCCAACTATCACATCTGTAAAGCCTTGAACGGCCGCAGTTCCCTCTGGCGATTCTAGCCAGTTACCAAAATCCTCAAACGCTGGCAGTACTCTTTCAGCTACTAAACCTAGCAAGCGTTCCATTACTGGTACTAATGCAGACCCTATGGATGCCTGTAAGTTAGTAAACTCAGCTTGCAGAATACGCTGGCGGTTTGCCAAACTGTCGCTGGTATTAGCAAAATCACCGCTAGTTTTTGCGGTTTGTTCCATAAGCGCGCCGTAGCGGGCCTGCACCTTTTGGCTTTCAGTCATGCTTTCGCCTGCGGCAACTATACCTGACTCTAGCGCAAAAGCCTCAACGCTTGCTGCTGATAGATCTATGCCAAAGCGCTTTAGCGGTTCTGTTTCACCAGCTAAACCTGATTGGAATACCTGCAGTGCTTCTGACACTTCTAAGTTCATAACAGATGCAAAGTCTGCACCACGCTGTGTAATGTCGTTTATTGTGCCAACAACATCCCCACCGTCACCTGCAATTTTTTGTGCAAAGCTAGAAAACTGTACTGCTGCCTGGTTGAACTCTGTTTGGCTAAGTCCTAGTGACTTGCTAGCACTTTCACCGATTTTGGCAATACCTGCTGCTGATTCCTCAAATACAACATTTACGGCGTTTAGAGATTCACCTAGGTCACTAGCCTGTTTGATACTGTCACCTAGCAAACGGCCAACACCAGCAGTAGCCAAAGCACCTGCTGCTAGTAGTCCTAGTTTCTTTAGCTGTCCACCAAAGCCCTCACTAAAGTTTTTACCAGTTACCTGGCCAGCTTTGCCGCCAGCACCACCTACACCGCCTAGCTGTTTGGCTACCTCTTTTTGGAAACCTTTAGCAACGGGTATAAGCGTTACATATGCGTACGCCTGTTCTGCCATGTAATCTCTCCATCTTTAGCTTTGCGTAGGATTTCTCTAGCATCCTTGCGCACACGCTTGCCTTTAGTTTGTCTGCTGGGTTCATTCCAGGGCCGTGGCCACGGTTTGGGTTTACGCTTACTGTTTACCTGTGCCAGTAAGTCATAAGTGGCTGCCTGTATTGTCCAGTTGTAATCTATGGGATGTTGCCATTTAGCCTTAGCGGCCTGTAGCCAGCTAGTTGGATCTGATAGCAAAATAGTTGTTAGATATACAACTTCATCCCACGGCACTGTGCTGCCTATATCAGCTAGGCCTAAACCGAATCTGTGCCTAAAGTCATAGACAAATGCGGCTTTATAGTCTGCTAGGATTTCGCAGACTGCAATGATTCCCCCACGGGGGTGCCGCCTGTCCATCCTGAAATTGCTTTAGCAAACTCTGTAACGCTCATACTGTCTAGCGTTGCAATGTCTTTATCAGTTAGCACGCTCTCTAAGACAAACCAAATTTGCTCATCTGCATCCATTTTGCGTGCCTTGCGGATTACACCAACAGGTAAATCAGTAAAGTCTGGCAGTGTAATCTTTTTGTTTTTGTGTGTAACTATGTAGCTCATTATGCGACTCTTTCATTTCTGCGGCATAGATAGAAACCCCAGCCAGCCGCCGCATTGTAACTGGCTGGGGCTATTCTATATCTCTTTAGATACCAGGCTCTAGCTGGCTAAAGAATTTCTTAAATGTTGTCTTGGTTGCATCTGCGTAAGCTGTAATGGTTACTGAGTAACCGATAGCTTCACCTGTTGCAATGGTACGTTCTCCAACGCTGGTAATTTCACCTGCTGGAATGTAGATACGCTCTACAATGTCACCATCTACAACGTCAATAACAAATGACTGGCGGCCACCTGTTGCTGTTGGGTCACCGTCTAGTGCACCATCAGTTAGTGATGATCCATAGTAAAGCTCTAGGACTGCCTCAGAAGTTTCGATAAACATCAAATCTACTGAGTAGGTTCCCTCGCTGGTTACCTCACGTACTAGGCTACCGTTCTGCCATGCTCTAATCTGGTTTGTAGTGCGGTCAATGGTTTCAGTGATTCCATCTGCGCTTACATATCCCAAATCAGTAAATGCATTGTCTAGTGCTTCTGCACTGTCGGCTGGTCCTGTTGTGTCTACTGGCGCTACATATACTGCACCTGACACACCAACTCTTACATTATCGCTGTCTAATGCCATAATTATTTTCCTATCTTTTAGTTAAGGTTTGTGCCCCTGTGGGTCACGGCAAACCGCATAAATCTGCGTTCTGCTTTTAGATCAGTTACATCCTGGATGCTGGACTGCACTGAAGTTGCCACAATGGGCTGGCCATCTGGCATATCATCAAATATGGCCTCTACTACTAGGGCCAAATCTTCTGCCTGTGCATAGGTTGTTTCATAAATGTTTACACCTATCACAGAACTCATTAGTGTTTTACTATCTCTGCTACCACCATCACGGCGGATAATTACCTGGCTATCATCTTCGTTAGCCTTTACGCCTACACGCACATTTGGGTAACCTAGCTCTGTTAGCTCTGTTTTTAGTCGGCTAACTAGCTCTGCCATAATGTCGCTAAAAATTACGCCGTCACCAGCAAACATAGTTACCCTCTAGTCTTTCGCTTTGCTCTACGCTTTGCCAGCTGTGCTTTATTGAAATCACCACGGCGGCCACCTGCTAGGTCTAATGCCCTTGACAAATCGCCTGTGTTTGCTTCATCAAAATCGCTGCCACGCTCTACTTTTATTCTGGTACGGGTGCGGCTCTCCATGGCTACTAATTTGCTGCCTGGTAATGCGCTTTGCACTCTACTCATTCTGTTTACTAGGTCTGCCCTAATTTCATTAGATTTCAGCAGATCGCGCATACCCTTGCTGTCTAGTTTTACTTCACCACCGCCGCCTGGTATTTTGCTAGCCATTTATCTCCCTTTGTAGGTCAATAACTGTGCCTGGCTGCCAGTTGCCAAATGGGTTTTCCCAATCAAACTTTTCACCATCTAATACAAACCGCTCACCTTTGTAAACAAAAACATCATCATTTTGTACATCAGTGCCGTATGGGAAATAAACCGTTAGGCCGCTGGTTACTGTAATTTCTGCCGCACCTACTGTTTTAGATCCTGTGCGAGCTGCTACCGCTGCCTCTAATACTGTTTCAGTGGTGACATAGATAGGCTCACCATACTGGTCAGTCCCTTGCGAACTTTGTCGGATTCGGGTAATGGATTGCATAGTTACCGTTGCCTATCGTACTTGTACTCTTGAATTGCAGGCCTCTGTATGTGTCTGCTACTTTGGCCTCTGCTGGTGACATCATTACTTGTGCGCCTACTGCCCAATTTGCATAACTTTGTGAGAATGGGCCTACGCTCTGTTGTTGTACGCCTGCCGCTGCATCTGGGCTAATAGATAGTGTCCTGGCTACCATGCCTGCCACTACCGCAATAACATCATCTGGAACATCTGCACTGCCGTGCTGGTAGTTTACGGTTACAGGCGTGTATGCGCCTAAGTCATAAATGGACTGGTGTCCATCAAATGTAAAATCTATTTCATTGCCATCTATATCTGTAACGCTATCAACAGATATAACGGGCCTCTGCACTAGCCTAACTACTCCATCATTAGGGAATAGTCTTACGGTGCTTTCACCTACCTCAAACTTTTGCACCGCACGCTGTACAAATAGCGCACTTGCATCATTTAGGTATGCGCTTGCTTTACTTATTTCTGCGGTGGTTAGGCTGCGCCCTAGGCGTGCCTCAACATCTGCAATAGTGGCCAGTGCCATTTGTGCCCTTTCAAACCAAAAACTGTGCGGCTAATGTTAGGGGGCCAGTCAAAACCAGCCCCCTAACGGTAGTGCTATTTAAGCACCTACGTACTTTACAACTGCCTCAGACTTAACAACCTTTGCACCATATACGTTTAGTCCACGTACAATGTCGGCAAACTTGGTTGGGTTTCTTAGGCTCTCTAGGTTGTCCAACTGGTTTACGAAAGCTACCATGCTGCCGTGGTATCCAACTGCAGCTGGTGTTGCCTCGCCTACTAGTGGGCTTTCCAAAACATCCATGCCGTATAGGCGCAAGATAGCACCGTTACGTAGTTCCTCGCTAGATCCTGCAACAGAAACATCTGATAGGTCCTGTAGCAATAGGTCTGCAAAGTCTGGGTTTACGATTAGGAACCTGTTGCTGCTAGGTACCTTGCCCTCTGTCATTTCCTTGCGGATTTCACGCACTGCTGCTTTTGCTTCAGCTGGGGTGTCTACTACAACACTGCTGCCGTTTGCATCAGTTGCACCAGCTAGCATTTGTGAAATTACATATTCCTCAGCATCTTCTGCTAGTGCACGACCAGCTGCCTCAGTCCATGCTGCAAAGTCTCCAGTTGCCTGTACGCGGTCTACGTCATCAACGTTTACAGAAAATGCTTTTTCCTGGTCAATGTTTAGTAGTACCTCAGTGTCAGCTAGTGCCTCTGCGGTAATGCTACGGCCTGCTGCTGCATAGTCTGTAATGGTTGGCGTGGTTGCGTTGATAATGTGAACGGTGTTACCACGGGTTGCGTTTCCTACGTACTGAGTGTCCAGTGTTGGAATAACAATTTGGTTAGCTATGAATGACTGGGTTACACCAGCCGCCCATACCTCTGGGATAAAGTTGTTAATTGCCATTTATTTTTTTCCTTACTGTTGTCCCATTAGATAATCAAGCCTGCCATCTGTGCGAGCTTTTAAGATTTCTGCTGGGGTCATATTCGTTAGCTCATCTCTAGATCTGATTTGAGCCTTTGCGGGATTTGTGCCACGGGCACCCTGTCCCAAATCTGGGGCTGGTGTGTCCGTTTGGTTGCTATTCGCTTCCACCCATTGCTGGATAGCTTCAGTGTCTATGTCGCCACTATCAGTGATAAATGCGTTTTTATCAAAATTTAGGACTGCATCACCTTTTAGTGCTCTGCCCTGCAACTGCCCTTTTAACTCAGCATCAACTAATTTACCTGCAAACTCTTTGCGGACTTCACTAGCAGTTTCCTCTTTGGTTTGCTCAATTAGTTTTTCTTGGTCTGTCAGTTGGCTCTTTTTGATTTCCTCAAGCTCTTTAGCCGCCTGTGCATTTGCTTTGGCGGTTTGTTCATTCTTGCGGCTCATAGACTTCCATTTATCAAGTTCAGCCTGTAGTTTGTCCATTTCGGATTCTGGGCTGGATTCCTCTGTGGTTTGCGCCTCAGTGGTTTCCTCAACTTGCTCTACTGTTTCTGTTGTTTCTTCTGCCATCTTCATTCTCCATTTCGGATTAGGTGGGTGCGTTCATTGCGAACTAATCAGCGGTTTGCTGAAATTTATAGGTCACTTGGACCTGTAAAGTCTTGATCTCTCCAGCGTAAAGTAGGGCCATATTCGCCATGCTCACTGGTTACTACTAGCTCTGTGTAATCTGCTAGTTTTTGGCCCTCTGTTGGGCTGTTAATTACTTTGCCTAATCCAGCATCTCTAGCCCCAAAATCTGGGCTTACCTGTAGTTGTTCCTCTATGCTGTCATAGGTTTGGTCTAGTCTTACTTCATCTATAACTTGCCCTGGGTCTTGCTCACCAAAAATTGGCATTTCGCCGCAGTCACATCCTGGGTGTATTGGTAGTAAGTCGCCACGGGTGTAGCGCTGTGTGCTTGCAATAGTGCATAGGGCACAGTTTTCTGAGCCTGTTAGCGTTCTAACGTAGCCAACTATCCTATCGTTACGATTTCTGGCTAATAGTCCTGCATTACTGCGTGCTAATTGTATATCAGTGCGTGCTAGTGAGCTAATGCGTGTTGCGCCAGCCTCTACTGCCTCTGTAACGCTCTTATTCTCTGCTAGTGCTGTGTATACCTCAACAAAAGGCCTGCGGTACACAGTGGCGGTTGCAGCCCCGTTACGTATTGCATCTGTAGATAGGTCAGCACGCCTTGCTGTAGTGGCTGTAAATGTTTCGCCAGATAGTTGCGCCATTTGTTTGTAAAACTCAATTTGCAAATTAGCCGCTTGCCCTTTTGCACCAGCTAATGTTGTTTCAATTAGCGGTAGTAGTCGCTCAAAATCTTCATCTCGCCAGTTATCTAATGATCTAAAGATATTGGCCAGTCTTTCGCCTGTGCCGTTTACAATACGGCTACTAATGCGGTTATACGCATCTAAAATTTCACGCTGTGTGGCCATTATTCACTTTCAGGCTGTTGCTGTTGTCCGCCTAATAGTGCTTCAGTCAAAATTGCTTCACCAGCTCGCTCTTGTTCCATTTCAGCTACCTCTGCTGGGCTAAATTGTCCAATTAGGCTCATACGCGATCTAAACGGTATATCTTGGAACTTAGTATTAGCATCAGCACGCTCAGATAGGCTGTAACGCTCTGCTGGTTTCCAAATAGGTTCTAGGTCTAGTAGTGCGGCACGTTCTTGGTCACCCATCCACCTAAACATTAGTGACATAACTTTAGACCAACCAACAGTTGCCCTGTTGATTCTATCTTCTGTTTTGAATACCAAACCCTCACGGCTAAGTGCTGCGCCCTCTGCGCTTTGGTTAGCACCGTCTGGGCTTAGGTAGTGCATAGGTGTTCTGGTTACGCTGGCAAAGTCTTGAATGTCTGCCTTTACTGCGGCCAAAATGTCCTGCATATTGGTTTGGTCCATCTCACCAATATCAGAATCTGGCGGTAGCATCCACATGGCACCAGGTGCAGATTCAAACAACCCGTTGTAGTCAATCTCGTTGCCGTCTGGGTCATGCGTGGGGAAATCGCCCTTTATCCACTTTTGCTTAAATGCCTGAGTAGTGGCAATAATTAGCCTCTGCAAAATCATGTGGTTGATTCTGTCTATAATGTCCAAAAATGGCTCATACTCACCACGCTCATCTGCGTTAGTGAATTTGACTACAGGCACCTCACCGAGTGGGTTTGGTGCGCTATCTTCCTCTGAGTAAATCCACTGATCTACATCAAAAATGCTTGTGTCGGTTTTCTTTTCAAATACCTGTATCTCATCAGCGTAATAAAAATAAGCGTAGTGTAGGCCGTTCTCTGTCCAAACCTTTAGGGCTGACATAACATCTGATGGGTCCTCTGCCCTAGTCATTGCGTAAACCTGGCGTGGGTCCTCAACGGTTACTAGTGGGAACTCTCTACCCTGTGGCATACCAATAATGGCGTAAGCCTTACCAAACTTTAGAAATGAAGTATGCAAGTCTGCACTAAGCACATCTAGCCTGTTTGCTTTCCATAAACGGCGTGCGACTTCATCCCCGTTTTCATCATCCTCTGCGCCAGTTCTAAAGCCGCCAATTTTCATACGCTCACGCACGGCAGACACGGCAAGCTGTGCCATGTTCAAACGGGCCTTGCGCTGGAAACGGCGGTATGCTCTACTCTGTCCCTCTGCGCCCTCTGGAAGTGGTGCATCACCGTTGTAATAGCGCTCTAGCTCATTTAGGTGCATCTGCTCTTTGGCAAGCTTTTTTAGCATCATCTGCTGTGCGCTGCTTAGCTGTGTAGCCATGTAAATTATTCCTATCTAATACGGCGTGGCACAAATGTGGATTTAGTGGCCTCACCCTTGCTTAGGGCTTGAAGCCTGCACTGAAACGCCAACACGGCGGCCACGGCTGCATCTATTTTGTTAGGACTATCAGGATGCTCTTTAGCTATGCTAACACCACTGCGCCCAATTCTACGGCGTGCATTTAGTACATGCCTAGTTAGTGCCAAACCCTCATGTGATATTTCACGGTCTAGCACTGAGTTTTGAAATTGCTCTAATGCTCTTACTACTAGGTA
>Ga0102945_1000613_pt1 | contig 10773 bp, 15 predicted proteins | sample SalPonred_H2O_MG_FD_78207 | JGI IMG/M metagenome (GOLD analysis project Ga0102945, IMG submission 78207) | Salt pond water microbial communities from South San Francisco under conditions of wetland restoration - Salt Pond MetaG R2_restored_H2O_MG ...
AACGAAACTGCTCGTCAATTAAATGTTGACCCGTGGTACCTCGATCGCGGCAACACTCGAGCAGACCGAAATGCAAGATAACAGTTGACAAGCATTATAACCTAGTGTATAAATACACTTGTAACGCTGAAACTTTAGCAACGACGGACAAGACCCCGGGGCGGTACCGGGCGACTCCACCATAACTACACTGTGGGACGTTATACCAGCGTAAGCAGTGGCCACTGTAGAGGTAGAAAGCAGTGTAGTTATGATGGGGTCGAAATAGGATAGATTGACGTAAGAGAGAAAGTGGAGTTACCGGGATGTAAGCGCCGTTACCGCGAACGACTAAAATAGAAGCAAACGAAAACTTCGCACTAGCGGCCTAAGGGCTGTTACGGGGTAGTTAGACCCTGTTACCAAACATAGCAAGAAAGCACCTTCGGGTGCTTTCTTTTTCACTGCTACATTATAGCGCACTCGACACACTTGACTTCCTGACATAGACGTGCTATATATAGTTAAACAAAGAAAGGAACACGGATGTTCGCATATCTTTTTAATCTTTTTACTACTCCTAAATCTATTCAGAATGGCACATTACACAGAGCTCATACCACAAAGTATGAGGACCTATGTCAGTGACTTTTCCAAATACACAGTTTAAACTTACAGTAAGAGACGTTGAGATTATTGAAGACGCATTGCATAAACAGATGCGTAAGTTGAATGTGCGCAGAGAAACAGCAATAGAAAGCACTATCAAACCTGTATGGGAAATTGCTAGTGTACGAGAGATTGATGCGGAGTTAAAGGAGATACATCAACTCCTAGGTCGGCTCCACAATCAAAAGAACTGGTACAGACCAAAAGAAAATTACGTAGGAGGTTAATGATGAGAATACTAACAGCACTAGCAGTAATGACGTTGGGCTTTTGTTCACCGGCACTAGCAGACAAAGAAATGACTCCGCCTGCTCAACATTTCGTTGAGATGTGGAACAAAGACCCAGAAGATAAGAAGCGCCGCATGGTGTTCTCACAAGAGATTCTTGTGGTACAACCAGGAGACTTGATCCAGTTTGTTGCAACAGACAAAGGACACAATGTACAATTCATTGACGGACCAGACGGTGTGAAACTTCCGGGCAAATCAAAGCTCAACCAAGATGTAGAAGTTTATCTAAATGAGCCGGGCGTATACGTTTATGTCTGCACACCACATGCCTCGATGGGTATGATCGGTATTGTGGTTGTAGGAGAACTAACACAAGAAGCTATTGACGCAGTTCGTGACGCAAAACTGCGTGGCAAGTCAAAGAAAAAGTTTGAGGCTCTATTAGCAGAACTACCTTGAACTGGTTAGAAATAGATAAAATGCTCTACGGCATTATAGCACGACACGATGCCGTAGAGGACATGCTCAAAGAAGCCAAGACACAATTCAAGTGGAACAACTCGCAAGCAGAAGCAGCATTACTACCGTTGCTCAAACGCAACAACATCAACAAGATTATAGTAGATACCCCCAAGAAACGAACAAAACGCTCGACAAAGCGGAAGTAGATGTTATAACTAATATAGTGAAAGGGCAAGTGCGGTTACTTGCCCTTTACTATGTATACATATTAAAAAAGGAACTAAAATATGCGTAATGTATTTATTACAACAATCGCAGCACTAGCATTTGCTGGTGCAGCACAAGCAGAAGAAGCAGCAACATCGGTTGCAGCAACACCACTTATTTCAGGTGAAGTAAGTCTAGACTTTGCTGAAACAGCAGGAACTAACGACATTGGCGGAACAATGGGCATTGATCTTGGTATCGATGCAGTAGGCTTGGCAACAGTTGATCTGGACTTTGAGGTTGACGAAGACGGCAATGGCACACTCGATGACTGGACAGTTGGAACAACTGTAGGCACAGTTGGTGTAGCGTTTGGCACAGACAATGGTCTAATGCCAGAAGCAGAAGGTGAGCAAACACTAGCAGCACCAGCAATGACAGAGTCACTGGCATTGTCAATAGGCAACGCAGCAGTAGCAGTAGGCTTCACAGACTGGAACACAGACATCACAGATATCTCAAATGTTCAAGGTGCTTATGCATTTAGTGCAGCAGGTTTGGATCTAACAGCAATGGCTGACTATAACCTAGATACAGAAAATACAGTACTTGGTGCGGAAGTAGGCGGCATTGAAATGGGTGCATTGGGCCTAGGTGGTGCAATGACTTATGATGTAGACGCAGAAACACTTGGGTTTGAAACTGTAGCAACAGCATACGGTATCACAGCATACCTAAACGGTGACGACACAGACATGTTGCAAAACATCGGTGGTGAGTATGAAGTAGATGTAAATGGTGCAACATTCTCAGCAGGTGCTAACTACAACGTTGACACAGAAGACTTTGCTCCGACAGCAGGTATTGCATTTAACTTCTAAGTTAAACTAAATTACGGCAGCAAGGGCGGTGGCAACATCGCCCTTTTTTATGACTAAATAATACGGGCACATTATTTAGAGAGGGCAATAAAATGCAAACACAAAACGAATATGACGTAGTATTACTTAAATGCGTAGACGGCGATACAGTAGATGTAGACATTGACTTGGGATTTGGCGTATGGCTAAAAGACGAGCGTGTGCGCATTATGGGCATTGACACACCAGAGTCGCGCACAAGTGACAAAGTGGAAAAAGTATTTGGACTAGCAGCTAAAAATAGATTGAAAGAACTATTAGAAAATGGCGGCAAACTAATCACTACAGAAAACAAACATGGCGAAGATATGAAGGGCAAGTTTGGGCGTATTCTAGGCGACTTCCGTGCTCCAGATGGCAAACTGGTTACAGACATAATGATTGAAGAAGGACATTGTGTAGCATACTTTGGCGGATCAAAAGAAGAAATACAAACTAAACATATGGCAAACAGAATGAAACTGCTTCGTGAAGGTGTTGTATCACAAGAAGACTATGACGCAGCCGTTGCACTAATGGAAGGCAAGGACTAATGACTGACGGCGAGTTGGTTATGTTCTTGCAGGAAATGTCAAGAAAAGAAGAAGAACTAAAGAATCTTAGAGCAGCACAAAATTTAAGAATATCTGCTGAAAGGTTAGCTGAACTAACCAGAGAAGAAAAATAACCACAAAAGGATCCGCAAGGGTCCTTTTTTTATAACTACATTATAAACCAAAAGGAGAGGCTGTAATGAGTCACGAACAGGATAAGGCTAATGCTGAAGCAGAAAAACAACGGCAGCAGAATGAAAAGAATGCTAAGTCAAACCAAAAGCACCAAGCTGAAATTGACAAGCAAAATGCTGACGCTGCTAAAGCTAATGCAGACAAAGAAGCAGAAGCTGCAAAGCAAAAGCAAGCACAAGCTGAAGCAGATGCTGCTAAAGCACAAGCTGATTTAGACGCAGCTCATGCAGCAGAAAAAGAAGCAGCAGATAATTACGATGCAGCACAGGCTGAAGTACAAAAGTCAGCAGACATGGTACAACAAGTATCTAAGCCGCAGTACAATATTGAAGTAGTAGATGAAGTTGCAGTTCAAACTTCAGGTTCTGTGGGAAACGAGAACGCAGGAGCAAGTGGTAGTGCAGGCGCACATGCAGGTTACGAAGCAGGTGCAAGTGCAGGCTATGAAGTAACAGACACAAGTGTTGCAGCAGGTGCAGAAGTGCATGCAAAAGTAGAAGCAGGCGCAGAAGCAAGCGGCGAAGCACATGCTAAACAAGAGATTGTACCTGGTGTAGATGCAGTAGCAGACGCAAGTGGTTCAGCAGAAGCACATGCAAGTGCAGAAGCAGAAGCACACGTTGAAGGTAGTGCAGGTTGGGACGGCAGTGATGCAACAGCAGCAGTAAATGCAGGAGCAAGTGCAAGAGCTGAAGCTGGCGCAAGTGGATCAGTAGATGCAAGTGCAGGACTTGAAACACCGTTAGGAGATGTAAAAGTAGATGCAGGCGCTGAAGGTCAAGCAAACGTACACGCAGAAGCATATGCAGAAGCAGGAGCACATGCAAGTGTAGGCGAGCATGGTGTAGATGTAGGCGCAGGAGCAATTGCTGGCACAGGAGTAGGAGCTGATGCAAGCGGTTCAGCACACTTGGGTGGCGCTGAAGTAGAAGGTAGTGCTGGTGCAAGTATTGGCGCACAAGTTGGTGCTCAAGGTTCAGCACATGCAACATACGAAGACGACACAATCTCGTTTGGCATTGACGGTGAAGCAGCATTATTAGTTGGGTTAGACGTTGATGTAAATGTAGATGTTGACATTGGTCCACTAATTGACGGTGCAAATGCAATGATGCATGCAGGTAAGAGCATGGAAGAAGCCTGTGATTATATCACTGGTGAAATTGACAAAGCACAAGAAGATGCAATTAAAGTTGCAGACGATGCACTCAAAGTTGCAAACCAAACAGCAAAAGTTGCAAACGATGCATATAACGAAAGTAAAAAAGCAACAAAGGCAGCAGAAGATGCAGTTAACGATTGCGCTAATGCAGTAACAGATGCAGCCAACCAGGTTGCTAACTGGACTGTAGCGAGTGCAAATGCATTGGCAAATTCACAGGCAGCACAGCAGACAATCAATGCCTGCAACAGTGCTATCAAAGCTTGTGACAGTGCTATCAACGAGTGCAACAAAGCAATCAACAGTGCAGAAAAAGCAATCACAGATGCAGCCAACGCAGCAGCAAAAGCAGCAGAAGATGCAGCTAATGCAACTGCAAAAGCAGGCAAGGATGCTTGGAAAGCAACCAAGAAGTTCTTCTCAGACGTGCGTCTAAAAGAGAATGTTGAATTTGCAGGTACAGTAGCAGGTATCAACACATACACTTACAACTACTTGGGATCAAGCGTAGAACATACAGGTGTTATGGCACAAGAACTACTGGATACAGATTATGCAGCAGCAGTAAGTGTACATACAAATGGCTACTATCAAGTAGATTATAACAAGTTGCCAAAGCTACACTAAGGAAATAAACTATGGCTAAACCAGTCCAAGTCAGTGAAGACACAGAATTACAAATAAGTTTAAAAACTGCTGGAGCGATCCTGTTTGCTGTTGTTTCTGCTGCTGGACTGGTTTTCCATGTTGAAAGTAATATGGATGATGTGCAAGGTGAACTTGAAAAACACACCATGCATATTCAAACACTTGCACAAAAAATCAACAGTCCACAAGTACAAGAAGCACATACAGAATTGGCATTATTAAAGCTAAGAGTGCAACAGCTTGAACAAGAATTACAAGAACTTAGATTGCAAAGGCAATAATAGATGCAAGTAGAAACACTCTACAAATGCGAATACATCACTGGTAAACTTGAAACAATAGATGTAAAATCTATTACTGATATGGTGCTTGCAAAGTATCATGCAAACAAAACTATGTCTAAACATGCAGCAAGTATACGCAATGAAGACATACGTATAGAATTCAATTCAGAAATACAAAAGTTAGCAAGGGAATTATGCGCAGCGTGGCATGAATATTCTGGCAAAGAAATTGAACTATGCTGGAACAGTAGCATGACAGATACTGATCCTAACACAGCAGCATGGGCAGTAGTACACAGTCGTGGCGAAATGACCAATTTACACAGCCATGAAAGCTCAGAGAACTATTCTGAAGGCGCACATGTAAGTGCAGCATTTTGGGTACAATGTCCTAAAGACAGCGGCAACTTTGTATTTCAATACAAGCCAAATCCTTACATAGTTGAACAGCACGATATAGAACCACAACAAGGACATTATGCTATGTTTGACAGTACTATGCCGCATTTTGTAACAAAGAACTGCACAGATGAGCTACGCATTGTAATCAGTATGAATTTCAAATTAAAAGGTTGACACTACTACCAACTCCTGCTATAGTTAATACATAACGTAACTAAGCAGGAGTTTTTTTTATGACGATGTCGCTAGCCCGAGGGCTTACAACTATCAATACTAAAAAACCTAAAGCAAAGAAGTTGACACAGAAGGATCTTGATCGACTTCAAGTCCAATGGCGCCAGCACAACAAAGAAATGCGGCGCAAACACATGCACGATTTACAATTCCAAAACTTTGACGATTATGTTGCATACACACGAGGACAGTATAAACCTAAACGTACTAAAGAAAAGGAGTTCAAAGAGTATGAAGCAGCCAAACCGTATGTCCGCGACACAAAGACATATCGAAGCCTCGAAACGTCGGATAAAATCCCAGGATACGCCGCCAAAAAAGAAAGTCAAGTCTACTCAGGAGAAAGACAACTCTTAGGAGTGGCTACGATGCATAAATCGAATATGGTTCCCATCTTTGCAGACAACAAAGAGCAGGCCAAAGAAATCGCACAAATGCGCCGCAACTAAATACCAAGAGGGCAAATCATGAAAAATTTACTAATGGCAGTAGTGCTATTGATGTCAGCGTCAGTAGCAAACGCAAAGGGTCTGTACACAGCAGAAGAACAACCTGAAGCATGGTGCCTAGCACAAAATATCTATTACGAAGCACGTGGCAGTAATCGAGCAGATCGTATTGCAGTTGCAGATGTAGTACTTAATCGTGTGCAAGACACACGCTATCCTAGCACAGTATGTGGTGTAGTACGTCAAGGCAAAAAACTTGCTGACGGCAGTATGAAACGCAATGCATGTCAGTTCTCTTGGTACTGCGATGGCAAAAGCGACTGGCCTCGTGACACAGATGCATGGGTAGATGCACAGATGATTGCATACAACATGCTACAGTACGGACAAGGACGTGGCCTTACAGAAGGTGCCGACCATTATCACGCAGATTATGTAAATCCCAGTTGGGCACGTAATCTACAACTGGTAGGACGCATTGGTGTTCATGTTTTTTATCGTTGGGAATAATCAGATAGCTTTATTCACGGCCCACATGGAGTTAAATACACTACGATGTTTTTAGGAATACTCACACTTATCACAGCACTGGCGATCAGTGCTGTAGCAATTTATTACTCTGTGGCTGGTCTTATGACTATTTTTGCTGCCGCTGCTATCCCTATTATGATTATGGGTGGCGCACTTGAGATAGGTAAACTTGTTACAGCAGTATGGTTACACAAGTATTGGAAACAAGCAACTTGGTGGCTAAAGACTTACCTAACAACAGCAGTAGTAATTCTCATGTTTATCACAAGCATGGGCATCTTTGGCTTCTTATCAAAAGCACATATCGAACAAACAGCAAGTGCTAACGAAGGTGTGGCACAACTAGAGCGTATCGAAGATGAAATCAATCGCAACGAGCAAATTATTGCACGAGCAGAAACTAAGATTGAAGAACTTGAGACTAGTGGCACAGGTGCAACCAATCAACTGCAAACGCAAATAGACCGAGAACAAGAACGCATTGCAGGAGCGTATGATCGAATTCAACCTGCTATACAAGAACAGAATCAAATTATCGCAGGCGTAACTGCATTATTCCAAACTGAATTAGATCGCATTGACGAAGAGCTTGCTAGACTGCAAGGCTTTATTGACAATGATGAAATTGAACGAGCACAAGCAATGGTAGGCACAGCAGTTGACGGAGACTATGGTCCTAACACTGCTAGAGCATTTACAGAGTTCCAAGATGCTAAACGTGCAGAGCGTAGCGAGTGGTTACAGCGTATACAAGATGCCGCACAAAGCCCTACAGTAATCGCCGCTCGTGAAGAAATCACAAGACTACGTGCAGGTGCAGAAGAACAGATTGCAGAGTCTAACGCATTAATCAACAACCTGCGTGACCAATTAAAATCAGGCGACGGCAATGATCTACAAGCAATGCTGGACGAACAAAACCAACGTGTTCGAACTGCATCTTCCGAAGTGGATGCATTGTTTGAACAAAAGTTTCAACTAGAAGCAGAGTATAGAAAACTAGAAGCAGAAGTCGGACCTGTAAAATATATTGCAGAATTTGTCTACGGCGAAACTGCTGACAACAATCTATTAGAAGAAGCAGTACGCTGGGTTATTATTGTTATTATTGTAGTGTTTGATCCACTAGCAGTCTTGTTACTTATTGCTAGTCAATATACCTTTGAGTTTAGACGTAAACAACTCGAGGATGACCGCGGTGAGCGTCTTCGGCTCGAGAGAGAAGAATACGAACGAGCAAGAGCACAGCGTATAGTTGACAATCCTGGTTATAACACGGAGGGCAAAGAACATGTTACCACCGAGGAAGAAAGCACCACAGATCTTGCAGGGCAATCCGATAACTCAAGAACAGATGATCTTGGAGAGGGTACAGACCATTCGCAGAGAATGGGAATTCAACAAGAAGAAGATAATGAAGAATTTGAGGAGCAAGTAGATGACGCAGTTGATCCTACCCCAGCCCTTGCTGGAACCTCAGATAATGGAGGAGACTCTGCCCAAGGAGTGGCTTTGGCCGGAGAAGGAGAGATAGATGACACTAATGCACATGATGAGACAGTTGACACTGATGAACATGCAACAGTGGGAGAAACAAGTACAACAAACGCTGTTTCCGATGATGTTGAAGCAGGGAACAGAGTGGAACAAACTCAAATACAGTCTGATGGACTTACCCGAGAAGAAATAGCAGCCAGTTATTTGCCTGTCCAAAAAAAAGAATTAAATACCGAGTCACAGGAAGAGTCAAACCAAGAGCGTGAACGTAGGCAAGCCTACGAAGAAAAAGAACGCGATGAAAACTTTACAATAGGCAAACATAACTGGAAAGAAGCAAATCCTGACAAAACTCTCAAACATTATAAAAACCTATATATCAAAGGTCTAATTGACCAATTACCGTGGGAAGAGACAGCAGACAAAGATAACTACAATGAAGAAGAAAGAATCAAACCTGACTTCACAGAGGTTATCGAGCCTGAAGGTTATCAACAAAACGGCGAACAAAACGAAAGCACTCTATTCAATAAACTTAGAAACAAATAGGTAAGACTTGAATAAAATAAACATAGTGACATATCCGGATCAACTGTTCAATGACAGTTACGAAATCCTATTATTATATCCTTCCAAAGAATTACAAAAAGAGATGCAAGACAAGTTCTTGACTCACTTTCCAGACGATTGTAATATCTATCTTTATGACAAAGAACGATATATCAAAGAAGAAATAGAATGGGTATTAAAAATTTTTAAAAGTGTGGACATTGTTATCATAGATATAGATAACATTTCACATTGGTTTAGAGATTTATTGTCTTATATGATTGGTAAAAACAAGACATATTGGTTGACAAACAGCCAAGAAACAGTATATAATCATATAAGCAAAAATAGAATATACAATTTAGATTTTTTGCTAACAACAGGAGAACAAAGTGGCGAACAAACACGATAAAAAACAAGACCATGGTCGAGTAAAAGGACTGAGTGTTGAAGTAAGAAACGGCGACGTAAATTACGCACTCCGTAAATTTAAAAAGAAAGTCCAAGAAGATGGCATCTTACAAACACTTCGCGAGCGAGAGTTTTATACCAAGCCAAGCGAAGTTCGTAAAAAAGCAAAGGCAGCTGGTAGAGCTCGCTGGCTGAAAAAACAACGCAAACAGGAACAAGAAAGAGGCTTCTAATGCGAATCGATAATGAAGTTCGTTTAGACTATAAAGATGTTCTAATTCGTCCCAAGCGTAGCACACTGGGCAGCCGCAAAGAAGTACAATTGCACAGAGGCTACGCTTGGCGTAATTACGAGCCAGAGTTTCCCGATAACATTGAAGATGAACATTGGCGTGGTATTCCTATCATGGCTGCAAACATGGACGGTGTTGGTACATTTGCTATGGCAGATGATCTTGCACGACTAGGTATGTTTACATGTCTAGTTAAAACTTACTCAGTGCAAGAGCTTGTGGACTTCTACGACACAGACGAGTATCTACGCACCAATCACGTTGCAATGAGCATTGGTATTACTGATCGTGACGAACAGAAGTTCCGTGATGTATACGAGCAAGCAGACGGTAATCTAAAGTATGTTTGCATTGATGTTGCTAATGGATACAGCAACAGATTCCGTGACTTTGTAGCACGTTTTAGACAACAGTATCCACATATTGTAATCATCGCCGGAAATGTAGTAACAGGCGAAATGACAGAGGAGTTAATTCTAAATGGCGCTGATATTGTTAAAGTTGGCATTGGTCCTGGTAGTGTCTGTACTACTCGGATCCAGACTGGCGTTGGGTACCCGCAGCTTAGTGCAGTTATTGAATGTGCCGACGCGGCTCACGGTCTGGGCGGTCATATTATTGCTGACGGTGGATGTACTTGTCCTGGCGATGTTGCTAAGGCATTTGCTGCTGGTGCCGACTTTGTAATGCTAGGCGGTATGCTTGCCGGACACGATGAAGGCGGCGGCGAAGTGATTACTAAATTCTATGAAACAAATGAATTAGAACACGAAGTGTTAGATCACTCACATAAAATTGAAGAAAAGAAATTTGTACAGTTCTACGGTATGAGTAGTGAAAGTGCAAACGAAAAACATTTTGGCGGATTGAAAGATTATCGTTCAAGTGAAGGAAGAACTGTACTAGTACCCTATCGTGGTGCTGTAGAGAATACTGTACAAGACATACTAGGCGGTGTGCGTAGTACTTGTACGTATGCAGGTGCTGTCAAGTTGAAGCACCTATCAAAGTGTACAACGTTTGTTCGTTGCACACAAACACACAATGGTGTGTATGAAAAATCAACGATTGGTAATTGATCGATGATAAATAAAAATGTACGCCGAAAGGGTACAA
>Ga0102945_1000614_pt1 | contig 10754 bp, 10 predicted proteins | sample SalPonred_H2O_MG_FD_78207 | JGI IMG/M metagenome (GOLD analysis project Ga0102945, IMG submission 78207) | Salt pond water microbial communities from South San Francisco under conditions of wetland restoration - Salt Pond MetaG R2_restored_H2O_MG ...
AGCCAGCAACGCATGTTTAAAGTGGGCATGAGGCCCAATAGACAAAAACGGCTGATAAGACATGGCAATTGATGGCGTTCTGAAGCAGGGTTTTGTAACAACCAGTGCTGATAAGGTAATCAACTGGGCAAAAACAGGTTCGATGTGGCCGATGACTTTTGGTTTGGCCTGTTGTGCAGTTGAAATGATGCACGCCGGTGCCGCACGTTATGACCTGGACCAATTTGGGATTATTTTTAGACCAAGTCCTAGGCAGTCAGACTTGATGATTGTGGCGGGAACTTTGTGCAACAAAATGGCACCCGCACTGCGTAAGGTGTATGACCAAATGCCTGAACCCCGTTGGGTACTATCAATGGGCTCCTGTGCTAACGGGGGTGGTTATTATCATTACTCCTACTCGGTGGTGCGTGGATGCGATCGGATCGTGCCGGTTGATGTCTATGTTCCTGGTTGCCCACCAACGGCAGAAGCACTGGTATATGGCCTACTGCAGATGCAAAACAAAATCCGTTTGACTCACACCATCGCTCGCTAAGCATTTTTGCTTTACCAGTGTGAAGCGCATCGACAACGATGCCTTGGCATTAGACGAACACATTTCAGGTTGATTTCATGTCAAGACTTTCTAACTTGCAACAAAACTTGCAACAAACGTTTGGGCAAGAAGCGGAATTGTTAATGGCGTATGACGAACTCACGTTGACAATCCCGCTAGATCAGTGGATATCGGCTTGTGAGCGCTTACGAGACGAACCTAGTTTGGCATTTGAGCAGTGCATGGACCTCTGTGGCGTTGATTATTTGACCTATGCACGTGGTAAAGAGGGCCAGCCTGAGGCGCACAGCCCTGAATTTCCAGCGCGTTATGCGGTGGTTGCTCATTTGATGTCCATTCAACACAACTGGCGTCTGCGCGTAAGAGTCTGGGTTGCTAACAATGAATTCCCAGTGGTTCCTTCACTAGTCAACGTTTGGCCAAGCGTTAATTGGTTCGAGCGAGAGGCGTTTGATTTATTCGGTGTCGTGTTTGAAGGGCACCCTGACTTGCGACGCATTCTGACTGATTACGGATTTATTGGTCACCCATTTCGTAAAGACTTCCCCATCTATGGCAACGTTGAGATGCGATATGACCCTGAACAGGGTCGCGTCGTCTATCAGCCCGTCACGATTGAGCCGCGGGAAGTGGTACCTAGGGTGGTTCGGGAAGATGGATACGGTGTGGGGCGTTAATCATGGCTGAAATTAAAAACTACACATTGAACTTTGGGCCCCAGCACCCTGCAGCACACGGTGTGCTCCGGTTGGTCTTGGAGTTGGACGGTGAGGTGATTCAAAGAGCCGATCCGCACATTGGCTTATTGCACCGCGCCACAGAAAAGTTGGCAGAAAACCGCACCTATCTGCAAGCATTGCCTTACATGGATCGACTCGATTATGTCTCGATGATGTGTAATGAACATGCTTATGTGCTGGCAATTGAAAAGCTCATGGGCGTGACACCGCCTGTGCGGGCTCAGTACATCCGTGTGATGTTTGATGAAATCACCCGTTTGCTGAATCACCTGATGTCATTGGGTTCTCATGCCCTAGACGTTGGCGCCATGGCGGTCTTTTTGTATGCCTTTCGCGAGCGCGAAGATTTGATGGATTGCTACGAGGCGGTATCGGGTGCCCGCATGCACGCCGCTTATTATCGTCCTGGCGGTGTCTATCGCGACTTGCCAGGCAGCATGCCGCAATATGGCGCCACAAGCGAGTTCAGGGGCGCCAAAGAAGTTCGCGAAATGAACGATGCAAGATCCGGATCGTTGTTGGACTTCATCGAAGACTTCACTAACCGGTTTCCGACTTGCGTTGATGAGTACGAAACGCTGTTGACTGATAACCGTATTTGGAAACAACGCTTGGTGGGTATCGGCGTGGTGGATCCAGAGCGGGCTAAAGCACTGGGTTTTACTGGACCGATGTTGCGGGGCTCCGGTGTGGCTTGGGATTTGCGCAAAATGCAGCCCTATGAAGTCTATGATCGTATGTCGTTTGACATACCAGTGGGCGTCAATGGCGACTCGTATGATCGATACTTGGTTCGCGTGGCGGAAATGCGTGAAAGCAACCGCATCATCCGTCAATGTGTCGAGTGGTTACGCAACAATCCCGGTCCTGTGATGTTAGATAATCACAAAGTCACACCACCGCAGCGCACCGACATGAAATCGAACATGGAAGAGCTCATTCACCACTTCAAGCTCTTCACGGAAGGTTTTCATGTGCCGGAAGGTCAAGCCTATAGCGCCATCGAGCATCCTAAAGGTGAGTTTGGTATCTATTTGGTCTCTGACGGCGCCAATAAGCCCTATCGCCTCAAAATTCGGGCCCCGGGCTTTGTGCATTTGCAAGCACTTGATGAAATGACTCAAGGCCACATGCTCGCCGATGCAGTAACGATCATTGGCACCCAAGATATTGTGTTTGGCGAAATCGATCGCTAATGGGTCACACGGAATCATACGGACACTTTAAAACCATGCTTCTCTCAGAACAGGCGTATCAAAGAATTGACAAGGAAGTGGCAAAGTACCCCGCCGATCAAAAGCAATCTGCCATCATGGCTGCGTTGACGATCGCTCAAGACGAGCAGGGTTGGGTCTCAACCGAAGTGATTGAGGATGTGGCACGGTATTTGGAGCAAACGCCCATCTCCGTACAAGAAGTGGCGACTTTCTACAACATGTATGACGTCAAACCCGTGGGTCGGATTAAGTTGACAGTGTGTACCAACTTGCCCTGTGCCTTGCGTGATGGTGACAAGACCGCAGACTATCTAAAGACAAAGTTAGGTATTGAGTTTGGTCAAACCACCCCAGATGGTCAGTTCAGTCTGGTTGAAGGTGAGTGCATGGGTGCCTGTGTTGATTCGCCGGTTTTATTGGTCAACAACAAGCACATGTGTGTGAGGATGTCGCAGCAGCGTATCGATGAAATGCTGGTGGACCTATCAACAATTAAGGAGGTTTGATCATGTCATTGTCTACCGTCCTAGAAAAGTATTCGCAAGGTCTTGATCCCAATCCTGGAAACGATCTAGACAGTTCAATGTGCTTGCATGGTCGTCACCTAGCACCACAAATTGTTGCTGACCTAGATGGTCAAAACTGGCAACTAGCAGACTATGTGAAGCGTGGTGGCTACGAAGCATTGAAAAAGATTCTGGCCAGTGGAATGACCCAAGAAGAGGTCATTGCTGAAATCAAAGCGTCTGGTTTGCGAGGACGTGGTGGCGCCGGGTTCCCTACGGGCCTGAAGTGGAGCTTCATGCCGCGTACATTTCCAGGCCAAAAGTACCTCGTCTGTAATTCCGACGAAGGTGAGCCAGGCACTTTCAAAGACCGAGACATCCTACGCTCAAACCCCCACATCGTGATCGAAGGCATGGCGATTGCTGCTTATGCCATGGGTATCTCTGTCGGTTACAACTACATCCATGGCGAAATCTTTGAGGTGTATGACCTCTTTGAAGAGGCGCTAGAAGAAGCGCGCGCTGCAGGATTTTTAGGTGACAAAATCTTAGGCTCGGATTTCAGCTTTCAGCTACATGCCTTTCATGGATACGGTGCCTATATTTGCGGTGAAGAGACAGCGTTGCTTGAGTCCTTGGAGGGCAAAAAAGGTCAGCCTCGTTTTAAGCCACCTTTCCCTGCTAGCTTTGGTTTGTATGGCAAGCCAACAACGATCAACAACACCGAAACATTCGCCGCTGTCCCATGGATTATCCGCAATGGCGGTCAAGCGTATTTAGACATTGGTATTCCCAATAATGGTGGCACCAAAATATTTTCTGTGTCTGGCGATGTTGCTAAACCAGGTAATTATGAAGTACCCCTCGGTACGCCATTCTCAAAGCTACTTGAACTAGCCGGCGGTATGCGCGATGGTCGCAAACTCAAAGCAGTGATTCCTGGTGGATCGAGTGCGCCAGTCATCCCAGGTGACACAATGATGGATGTCACGATGGATTATGATGCGATCTCAAAAGCAGGTTCGATGCTTGGATCAGGCGCTGTGATCGTTATGGACGATACCCGTTGCATGGTGAAGTCATTGTTAAGACTGTCTTACTTCTATTTCGAAGAGAGCTGTGGACAATGCACCCCCTGCCGTGAGGGTACTGGCTGGTTGTACCGCATGGTTGATCGGATTGAGCATGGTAAAGGACGGCCTGAAGACCTTGATCTGCTTGACTCGGTGGCAGGTAACATCATGGGGCGTACCATATGTGCCTTGGGCGATGCAGCCGCCATGCCAGTGCGTGGCTTCTTAAAGCATTATCGTGACGAATTTGCCTATCACATCGAACACAAGCGATGTGTCGTGGCACCTTACCTTTGATTTGGATGCAACATGGTTGAATTAACCATCGACGGCAAGACAGTGGAAGTTCCTGAGGGCAGCATGGTGATGCATGCGGCTCATAAGTTGGGCGTCTACGTACCGCACTTTTGTTATCACAAAAAGCTCTCAATCGCGGCGAACTGCCGCATGTGTCTGGTCGAGGTAGAAAAGGCGCCCAAAGCCTTGCCTGCGTGCGCAACCCCGGCGACCAATGGCATGGTTGTGCAGACCTGTTCGGAAAGAGCAGTTGCTGCCCAGAAGGCGGTGATGGAGTTTTTGTTGATCAACCACCCCTTAGATTGCCCGATTTGTGACCAAGGTGGTGAATGCCAATTACAAGATTTGGCCGTGGGTTATGGTGGCTCAGCATCGCGCTACGATGAAGAAAAGCGCATGGTGTTTCACAAAAGCCTAGGGCCGTTGGTTTCTGCTGAAGAAATGACGCGCTGTATTCATTGCACCCGCTGTGTGCGGTTTGGTCAAGAAATTGCCGGTGTAATGGAATTAGGTATGCTCAATCGCGGTGAGCATGCAGAGATCACCACATTTGTTGGTCGCTCGGTTGACTCTGAGCTCTCTGGCAACATGATCGATATTTGTCCGGTCGGTGCTTTGACTTCCAAACCCTTCCGTTACCAAGCCCGCACTTGGGAGTTGGCACGCCGTAAGACTATTTCACCGCACGACAGCTTAGGCGCCAATTTGGTCGTTCAAGTCAAAGCCAATGAAGTGATGCGCGTCGTGCCATTTGAAAACGAGTCCATCAATGAGTGCTGGATCAGCGACCGTGATCGATTCTCTTACGAAGGATTAGGCGTTGACCGACTGTCAGAGCCCATGATCAAGGGCGACGATGGTCAGTGGCGTGAGGCCAGTTGGTCAGATGCCCTTCAAGCTGTTTCGCAAGGTTTAAAGCGGATACGCGATGAGGACGGGGCCAATAAAATTGGAGCTCTTGCGACCGAGACGGCCACACTAGAAGAGCTTTCACTGCTCTCGCGTGTGATGCAGGGCCTAGGCACGAGCAACATTGACGCCAGAGCCCGTTTACTAGACCCCCATTGGGACCAAGCGCTATCGGGTGTGCCCTGGTTAGGGGAGCTCGTCGAAGCCATGGCCCAACACGATCGTGTGCTTGTGGTTGGTGCGTTCTTGCGCGCTGACCATCCTTTGATGACGCAACGGCTTCGTCAAGCCGCCAAGACGGGTACCCAGATCAACGCCATTGATACAGCAGCAGATGACCCATTGCTGGCCTTGAAATCCAGAATGACAGTGGCGCCATCTCAACTGTCCGACGCGCTGGCGGAAGTGGTGGTTGCGGTTGCAAAGATCAAAGATGTGGAAGTGCCTTCGGCATTCAAGGACATCTCTGCGTCAGAGTCCGCTCAAAAAATGGCTGAAAGCCTTACGAGCGGCGAGAAAGTAGCGGTGTGGTTGGGCAATGCTGCCGTGCACGCGCCTGACGCAAGTGCGATAGCAGCCAACGCTCAGTGGATCGCGCAACAGTGTGGCGCTGTGTTTGGCTTTTTGACTGCTGGTGCCAATACGGTTGGCGCTTATCTAGCTCAGGCCGTGCCTGCTACCAACGGTAAGAATACTGTACAAATGTTGTCAGAGCCATTGTCGGCTTATGTCACGCTACACCTTGAACCTGCCTTTGACACCAGCCTTGGCGATCATGCGGTCAAAGTGTTGCAAACGGCCAAGTTGGCCGTGGCGCTGACGGCTTACAAATCAGCCGCGCAAGACTGGGCAACGGTCATGTTACCGATCGGACCGTTTACGGAAACATCGGGTACTTACATCAATGCTCAAGGAACGCCCCAAAGCTTTAAAGGCACGGTGGCTGCGCATGGTCAGAGCCGTCCGGGTTGGAAGGTGTTGCGCGTCCTTGGGAATTTATTGGGTTTGTCTGATTTTGAAGAGGAATCGTCTGAAGCCGTTCGCGACGCTGTTTTGTCTAGCAATGTCGCGACTCGCTTGAGTAATCAGGTCAAATCTGATCTTTGCCCTTCACAACCTCGGCCAAAGGGTTTGGAGCGTGTGGCCGATGTGCCTATCTACCGATCCGATGCGATCGTAAGAAGGGCAGAGTCCTTACAGCTAACCAATGCATCCAAGCCTCCAGTGGCACGTTGCCATCCAGACACGTTGAGTCAGTTGGGACTGAATGATGGTGATGAGGTGAGACTGACCTCTGACAATGGATCGACTGTCTTGCTGGCCAAGGCTGATGAAACACTGGCACGCGACTGCGTGCGCGTACCAGTGGCCTTTGAACAGACTGCTGTACTGGGAGCCTCGCACCAAGTCCTGCAGATGGAGCGTATTTAATGGACTTGTTAGATGTTCTCCAGGCGCAAGGCACAGCTTTGATGGGACCATCGGCTTGGTTGGTCGTATGGACGTTAGTCAAAATTGTGGTGATCGCCGTTCCCATTATTCTTTGCGTGGCCTACCTGACGTACTGGGAACGCAAGATGATCGGCTCAATGCATACGCGCGTCGGTCCAAACCGAGTTGGTTTTAGAGGACTGTTACAGCCCTTTGCAGACGTACTGAAACTGCTGACAAAAGAAGTGATCGTGCCAAGCCAGGCGAACAAGGTTTTGTTCATTTTGGCGCCTGTGGTCACACTGATGCCAGCGCTAGCGGCTTGGGCGGTGATTCCATTTGGTCCAGAACTGGTTTTGGCTAACGTCAACGCTGGGCTACTTTACGTGATGGCGATCACTTCAATTGGTGTGTACGGCGTGATTGTGGCTGGTTGGGCATCGAACTCAAAATATGCCTTCTTGGCGGCCATGCGGGCTTCAGCGCAAATGATTTCCTATGAGCTCGCCATTGGATTCGTGTTGGTGACCGTATTGTTGGTTTCCGGCAGTCTAAACATGTCCGAAATCGTAAACGTGCAAAATCGCGGTTGGTTTGCTGACATGGGTTTGACATTCATGTCCTGGAATTGGTTGCCTTTGCTGCCGTTGTTTGTGATTTATGTTGTGTCAGCCGTGGCTGAAACCAACCGACATCCATTTGACGTGGTCGAAGGGGAGTCTGAAATTGTTGCCGGGCACATGGTGGAATATTCCGGTATGGCGTTCGCCCTGTTTTTCTTGGGTGAGTACGCCAACATGATTTTGTTGTCATGTATTGCTGCCATCATGTTCTTAGGTGGTTGGGCGCCTCCCTTGGATATTGCCATCCTGCACTGGATCCCAGGCTGGTTATGGCTTGGCTTAAAAACCTTTATGGTGGTGTCCCTTTTCGTTTGGTTCCGGGCGTCGTTCCCTCGGTACCGATACGATCAGATTATGCGATTGGGATGGAAGGTCTTTATTCCGCTCACCGGTGTCTGGTTAGTGGTTGTTGCGATTTGGATGCAAACACCCTGGAATATCTGGAACTAAGAACATTTGAAACTGAGCGCTAACTGACAGCAACATAGTCAAACGAGGCAAGTGATGGAAGCGATCAAAGATTTTTTCGGTAGTCTGATGCTGCTTGAGTTACTCAAGGGCATGAAACTCACTGGTAAGTACTTTTTTAAGCGCAAGGTGACCTTGCGATATCCGCTAGAAAAGACACCGATGTCACCACGGTTTCGCGGCTTGCATGCGTTGCGTCGCTATCCAAACGGGGAAGAGCGTTGTATCGCCTGTAAGTTGTGTGAAGCAGTTTGTCCGGCAATGGCGATCACGATTGAGTCAGATCTGCGTGATGACGGCACACGTCGCACCACCCGTTACGACATCGATTTGACCAAGTGCATTTTCTGCGGCTTTTGTGAAGAAAGTTGTCCCGTGGACTCGATTGTGGAGACTCACATCCATGAATACCACGGGGAAAAGCGCGGTGATCTGTATTTCACAAAAGACATGCTGCTAGCCGTGGGCGACCAGTACGAAACTGAAATTGCTCGTGACCGAGCAGCTGACGCGCCTTTCCGCTAATCACAAAAGACTTCCATGACTTTTACCACCATCCTTTTCTATATTTTGGCAGCGGTCCTAGTAGTAGCTGCCCTGCGCGTGATCACTGCCAAGAGCCCTGTGACAGCCGTTTTGTTTTTGATATTGGCTTTTGCCAATGCATCCATGATTTGGATGCTGCTTGGTGCCGAGTTTTTATCCCTTTTGCTCGTGCTCGTCTACGTTGGGGCGGTCATGGTGCTGTTTCTCTTCGTCGTGATGATGCTTGACGTCAAAATGGAAGCTTTGCGTGTTGGTTTACGAACCTACTTACCGATGGGCCTCATCATTGGTTTGATCATGGTCATCGAAATGTCGTTTGTGTTGATGCAGTCTTGGGGTGATATCGGTCCTGCGGCACGAGTAGCAGATGATTACAACAACACTCGAGTCCTTGGCGAGCTCATGTATAGAGACTATGCATTTGCGGTTGAAGTGGGTGCTGTTTTGTTGCTGGTTGGTATGATTGCAGCCATCTCTTTGACATTGCGTCATCGTAAGGACGTTCGTTATAACAATTCAGGCGAAGCGGTGCGTGTTAAATCCAAGGATCGCGTCAGGATTCTGGATTTGCCCTCGCAAGCGCCTGTTAATCAAAAATCAGACGAGCAGTCATAATGGAACTCACTCTCCCTCACTTTCTGGTACTGGGTGCCATTCTTTTTGCTATTGGCATATTTGGTATTTTCTTAAATCGCCGTAACTTGATTGTCTTACTCATGTCAATCGAGCTAATGCTCTTGGCGGTCAACATGAATTTTGTGGCTTTCTCCACATGGCTTGGCGACCCTGCCGGGCAAGTGTTCGTTTTCTTTATCCTCACGGTCGCCGCTGCGGAAGCCGCCATAGGCTTGGCGATTCTGGTGCTGCTGTTCCGTAACCTGAGCACCATCAACGTTGAAGATCTTGACCGCCTTAAGGGCTGACCGGAAGACAGTAACTTATGCCTAGCGTACCTTCTATTTATCTCATTATTGCCTTGGCACCCCTCTTGGGGGCCATCCTGGCTGGTCTATTTGGCACCGGTTTTTTGGGTCGGCCTATCAGTCGCTTTATGGCCCACCGCATCACGATCGCCTTGGTGGCGCTTTCAGCCATTGGCTCGATCTACGTGCTGTTCGATGTTCTTGAAGGAAACACTTTTGATGGCACGGTCTATGTCTGGAGCATGATCGGTGATATCAAGCTTGAGATCGGATTTTTGATCGATCCACTCTCGGCTTTGATGATGACTGTGGTGACGACTGTGTCCTTAATGGTGCACATCTACAGCATCGGCTATATGGCCGACGATGATGGTTACGAGCGGTTTTTCTCCTACATCTCGCTCTTTACCTTCGCCATGTTGATGTTGGTCATGGCCAACAACATGTTGCAACTTTTCTTCGGCTGGGAAGCAGTGGGATTGGTGTCGTATCTGTTGATTGGCTTTTATTACACACGCCCGACCGCGATTTTTGCCAACATGAAGGCCTTTTTGATCAACCGCGTGGGTGACTTCGGCTTCATTTTGGGAATTGGCTTGTTATTCGCCTATACCCAGACCATGAACTATGGCGAAGTATTTGCGCAGGCCGATACGCTCGTGACATTGAACCTGCCAGGTACTGACTGGTTGCTCGTTACTGTTGCTTGCGTCTGTTTGTTCATCGGCGCCATGGGTAAGTCAGCCCAGGTGCCACTGCATTCTTGGTTGCCGGACTCCATGGAAGGCCCAACCCCTATTTCTGCTTTGATTCACGCCGCCACCATGGTGACGGCGGGTATCTATATGGTTTCCCGATTTTCACCTCTCTTTGAGTTCTCTGACGTTGCGCTGTCGTTGATGATTGTGGTGGGCGGTATAGGTGCTTTGTTCCTAGGTATCCTAGGCGTGGTTCAGAACGACATCAAACGTGTGATCGCTTATTCGACCCTGTCGCAGCTTGGCTACATGACGGTTGCTTTGGGTGCGTCTGCCTACTCGGTTGGCATTTTCCACATGATGACCCATGCGTTTTTTAAGTCGCTGTTATTTTTGGCGGCTGGTTCGGTGATCATGGCGGTGCACCACAATCAAGATATTCGTTATATGGGTGGCTTGAGAAAGTACATGCCTATTACTTACATCACGTTCTTGATTGGTGGTTTGGCGTTGTCAGCCTTCCCATTTACTGCTGGCTTTTACTCAAAAGAGCACATCATCGAGGCCGCTGGCTACGCCAACGTATGGGGTTCAAACTTTGCCTATATTTGCGTACTGCTTGGCGCCTTTGTGACCTCTCTCTATACCTTCCGCGTGTTTTTTGTGGTGTTCCATGGCGAGGAGCGCTACGACCAATTACCTGCAGACGATTCGCATGGTCATGATCACGGCCACGGTGATCATGGCAAACCGCACGAGTCCCC
>Ga0102945_1000616_pt1 | contig 10732 bp, 24 predicted proteins | sample SalPonred_H2O_MG_FD_78207 | JGI IMG/M metagenome (GOLD analysis project Ga0102945, IMG submission 78207) | Salt pond water microbial communities from South San Francisco under conditions of wetland restoration - Salt Pond MetaG R2_restored_H2O_MG ...
CTAGGGGGGTATATTGACTTAGAGCGTCAGCAAGAGTACAATAGAGATGAATACCTTGCCGAGTTTGCCGTTAGAGGAGTTGGAGCATATGTCTGAAACAATCAACCTAAGAAACACCGCAATAACAAATAACTATGACCTAAACATTTGGGATAGGCGTGGGTATGAAACTGAGTATGAGGAAGAAGGCTGGGCTATTGAGATATACAAGTATCCTTATCCTGGTGCCTCGTATGGTAGCGGAGAATATGTCCAAAGCATTACCCTTACCCCCGAAGAAACAAAGAGGCTAACTCTTGGTTGGGGTGAAGATTTGGGTGGCGACTATTGTGCTGACAATGATTTCTGGTTAGACAAAGATACATTCTTGGATATGTACAAAGACATTCCCGAGCGTGTTGCTAATCTGCTTTGGGCATTGCCAGAGTATGAGCAACGGGTAGACATCACACCATAACCACAGCCTGTGCTGGTACAATGGAAGGAACTATGGCACACAAGAAAACTAAAGAAGATATCATTGCGGAGAAGATTGTAGACTTCCTTTCAGACCTAAGATTAGACCTAGACCTTATTGGGCTATATCTGGGAAGATATATTAGAACTACAATCTGGAATCGCTTTGAGTATATCTATGAAACGGCAAAACATCATCACGACAACGAGGGCAATGTGGAGGAACACTATGACTATATCAAAAACATCAACAGTTAGTTGGGGGGGTCCCTCCGCTTAGGCGGGGCGGGCCGGCCCAAAAATATCATCAACCAATAACAATACAAATAAATAACTTTACGAAGGGAGTTATAAAATCGTGGAAAGTAACAAGCAAACACCATTTGAAACACGGTGTGATATACTATCTGATCTATGGATGAACTATAGGCAGGATGAAGAGTTTAAAGAGTTTGGTAATTATAATGATGTTGGATTACCAGCGGCATGGTTAATAGCTGAAGACCTATGTACCCCTACTGATAGACTCAAAGCTATGATTGATGAAACCTTTATGCTATTACTAAAGGCATTAGAGATAGAAGAAGATCATGGATTCGATACCCTCGATGATTTGCTCGTTGGATAACTTTACGAAGGGACATTAAAAATCGTGGAAACTTTATTTATATTAGGATTCATTATCATGTTTGCATGGTGGCTTGCTATTAAGTCTTATGATTAGTATTACGAAGGCGATCTAAAAATCGTGGAAAGTTTTGGGGGTATAGAATGGTAGCAGAATACATCTTATATACACTATGTACCATTATGATAGGTATAACAGCACTCCTATCTATGATGAATCATGAGTATAAAAAGACATTACGAAGACGATCTCAAAATCGCACAAAGTTTTAGATTTTCCCCATTTTTATACATTTTTATTTAATTTATTATGTATATTTAGATATTTTCGAGGGTATAAAATATGTAAGATCATACATAAAATCCCCTATATAAGACATAACACCTATCATTTGATATCAAATATGCGTGATAATACATTACGAAGGAAGGTTCAAAATCGCAGAAAGCATTATGATTGTTTAATTATATGTGTTCTTTTACCCATTATCCATTTCTCTCCACTTTACTCCACTGTCAATAGTATTTTTGGTAACATCTTTATCCACAATCTATCCACAAGTTATCCACAATGTGTATAAAATCAGGGGGTATCAAAGTCTTGGGCTATGGGCATAGGGGCTATCTTTGATATAATCAAATATGAACACTTTGATTGCCACGACTGTATCTTCTTCTGATAGATCAAAGCGCATGATTCTTTATACTCTATCTATGTCTATACGTCTTATATGTATAGGGTTATGTTTTATAGTTCCTGGATGGTTCGTTACCCTGCCGATATTGGGAGCTGTCCTGATACCCTATTTTGCCGTTGTCAGTGCTAATGCAAAGAAGATTACGAAGGACAACATTGAATCCCCACATAAACCACTAGTCAGACTTTAAATACTCAATAGCCCTCTTGAGAATTGCCTCATCTTCTCCTAGCATACCAATGCCATTGTTGCAGTAATTACACAACCAAGCACGAAACTTCAATGTCTTGTGATCATGATCGAGATGCAACCTCCTACCTGACTTCAAGCAAATGGGGCACACATAGTCTTCCCCAGGCTTAGGGTTATCTTTCTTTAAATAATACCGCAGACTAACCTCAGCCTTATGGCAGCTATAGCAGATAGGTTTGTAAAACTTCTTTCCATCTTTAGGACTACTACCAGAAACTACTCTAGTGTCTTCGTCTAACACTACATTGCACTTCTTACACTTTTTCATATCCTAGCCTATTCATGTATTCCCTCGTGTCGAGGGGGGGTACTCTTATTCGCGCCGAGCTTTAACTTCTTATTTTCGCGGAGCTTTTTCTGCCGAAAGCTTTGCCAGATCGACCTCAAGCTTAGTGATTCTTTTATTAAGAATGTCTCTTGTGGTCTTCAAAGACTCTACCCGCTCCATAGCGTCTTCATACCTGTAGAGCAATCCACCAGGATACTCTGGAAAGCCATAGATCATATTCCATAGCTCGTTGTAAGAATGCTTACGTCTACGATCAAGGTATTTTTTAATGCGGTGCTTCATATCTTCCTATAAACTCCATGTTCTCTTCGTGATCTGCCCACAGTCTTTCAATTGTGTCTGTCAGAACCCTTTCCCCGTTTTTACGATGATCTTTAAGATGGCTGACCATTGCTTCTGTGTCGTATGCTCTGAAGTTACCCCAGACATCTTGCTCATCTACAATGCTACATGCGCAGCAATTTAGATACCCCGCAACGTCGAGGTAAACATACACATCTGCTTCTCCAAATCTAGAGTAGCTCATTTTCTTTCCTCGATCTTTTCAATAAGCCTAAGAACTTCATCACCCTTATATCTACAGTCACACTCTCCATCGTGGGATAGCCACTCGGATGCCTCCAGCTGTAGCAATTCAATTATTCTTCGGTGCTCCAAACCCTTGCCCACCAAGACTCCAAGGTTGTAGGCGTTTTCTTCTATTTCATCAATGTGTTTGTCTAATTCAGTTCTGTCTGTGTCATCCCAAGTCATTGCTATTCCCCGTCATTTTATTAGTGTTGCGGTTTTGCCATCTGCGATATGCAAACCTAAGCTTCCAATAATAGGTCATGGGTCTACGTTTGAGATTAACCCAAATCCATGTGTTAATATTGGATATCTTTACATCCTTGTCACAAAGTGTCTGCCACCAGCTTCTATCTTTTCGCAGTTCCCCTGGCCTACCACATTCTTCACAGGTGATTGAAGATAGCCCCTCAGCCTCTCGCACATAATCCCAACCCTTATCGGTCATTGGCCCAGTATAAAAACGCAGGTAGCCAAATTTTTCTTTAACCTGCACAATATAATAGTCTGGATTTTCCTTAACTAATTTATTATGAAGATCAAGAACTATGTCGTTCCAGCCTGGTCCGATGGCGGCACCAATAAAATACCCACCATTATCTTTATTACCATAATAAGGAGAAAGAATCGATTCTAGCTCCTTAGTGGTAGTTTTGGTAACGGGCTTTCTTTTAAAACGCATCTTCCCAACCATCTACCTTTCGCTTAGCCTCTTCGATCTTTTCATAATACTTGTCTTCAAAGATGTTCCGCAAAACAAAAAGGGTATGCAAGGCAAAAGCCATCTTATCCTTCTGATCCTGACTACGAGCATCTAAGGGGTAAGAATCTGCTTGGTCAAGAATAGTCCACACATTGTCCAAGCTTCTTGTTAATTCTGTAATAGATTGTTCAACAATGTCATATGCTTCGAACAAGCCCTGCTCCTTGCCCCGAAAAAATTCTAACGAAGAAGCCTCGTAAGGCTCATCTAAATTAAATTCTTCTTTACTTTCCTTGCTCAATTTCTTTATCCAATCTATCTAGGTAATCCCAAAATTCATCTTCTGTCATCGCAATTGTATCATCTGGTATGCCGTGTGTAAAGCCCCCAGCACGAAAATAGTCATTACCGCCATCAATAAATGATTGACCACATTGACATCGCACAAAATCATGTCGGTAGGTTGATTCCATAATGTCCCAGCACGCAGTGCAGATTGCTTTACCCACCTCTTTCCTCCAATTTAATAATCTTAGTAGAAATACGCCAATCATCTTTTCCAGACACAAACACCCTACGTCCCACCGCTATTTCTTTTCTTTCGACTTCGGTTATAAACTTAGAGAGGTTCTCCCAGTTATGAATCTCTTCTGGATCGAAGGCAAACAGATCCCATGCCTTGATGGCATACCTGGAACCCTCGACGGGATTAATCACAACAATGCCATGCTCATAGGTATACACAGAGCCTGACTCCATAGTCATCTTAATATAAGGGCTATCCCCCATTCCCCAACCCCTGATTTTCTGCCCTCCAAATCGATGGGCCATGGTTTTCTTCAACTCCAGCCTTAGTATCTTTGTCTTCATATAACCTAATTACATGAACACAAGGATCGCTGCCTTCTTCAAACTCTTTGTCTTCCTCTGGTGTCAGGGGTATTCCATCATGTGTCTGACAAACAGGTGGACCAATCCATCCACGAATATACCCTTCTTCGACCCACTCCACAAAGCTCATTTCATTATTCATTACGAAGGCCCTTCTTGATTCCAAATACTGCTAATAAACTCTTGCCAGCCCATATCTTCAAGCTGGGTTTTCATATCTTTGATATGCACATCGATACTGGCTATTTCACCAATGAGTGCTACCTGAGAAGCGGCACTTAGGACTGCCCCCTGCTGTTTCAAATCATTCCAAATAGCATTACGACGAGCCTGCATTTTTTCAAGCTCTTCTTCAATCTTGTCTCCATTACTCATACATAAAGTATATACTCAAAAGCTCGTTGTGTCAACACCTATGGTAAAATGTTTTTATGAGACACATATTGGATATTGAGCTTATTGGCGGCAAGCACTACCTTAAGCTAGATGGCTTCGATCCTATCGAGGTACCGCCTCAATTTAAAGTTGCTATGGAAGATCTTATCGATGAAATTCTTGAAGAGGGTAGAAGGCAAGAAAGAAAAAATAACCAACTATAATGTATTAAATGATTGGACATATAGTGCTTTGGTATCTTCATCTAAAGGAGTGGCTTTTTCTATTAAGAAAGGGCTGCTTGCGTTCCCACGATTTTGATTATATACTTACAGACTACAAAGATAAAAAAATGTTTTTTATGCATTGTGTAAGGTGTAACTACACCGAAGGGATGATAGGGTGAATTGTCCAGATTGCAAGACTGAGCTGTTTATTACGACTAGGGACTACCCAGACTTTTTTCACATTTATGAGGTCTGTGCATATTGTGGATATGTAAAAGCATACGTTGATTATAAAGACACAGAGACTGGACCTATAGACTATTCTGGCTTGGAGTATTGACTTCTTATTTTTTTTGTGAGATACTTGTTGTGTATTTTTAAATCAGACAAGGAAGGTAAGAGAGATGAAAACTAGTAATATTAGTATTGGAGCTATCTTTGTATTAGGGCTTGGGGCTTTGTCTGCCCCCGCTTATGCAGAGGATGTAGCAGAAGAGACTCCTGTCGTGGAGGAAGCTCCCGCAGCAGAAGAGAGTCCCACAGTAGAAGAAAGTGCTGAACCAGAGCCAGCACCTGAACCAGAACCTGAACCAGAACCCACTCCCGAACCGACACCTGAACCAGCGCCTGAACCAGAACCGAGCTACACCCCGCCACCGGAAGCGAGTGAGGGCAGCGGCGGCTGGGCTGTGGTTGACCCAGACACGGGAAGGGTTCACGGAGTTATTGTTGGCACGATTGATACATATAATTCTCGGGGAGGAACAATTGGCCACGAGTACATGGGCTGCTCTGCGGATTGTGTCTTGCGATTCCAGACTCGGGCCACAGCAGATGGAAATGTTGCTGGTTATTCAAGCTCCGGGAACACAGAGGTTAAATTTGACAGCTCCCAAAACAACTTTTCAATCAAAGACAACAATGGCGGCTATGAGTCCACCTTAATTCCTGAGCGAACCGCAAGAGATGAAGCTGGCATGGATCTCAGTACTGGGCTTGTTGACACAAAAACAAAACAAACCACAGAAGAAAATGTAGAAATTAGACAAACACAAGAAGACTATTTGGATGAAGAAATTGAAACAAGCATTCTTTTCCCAGAATGGGGTACCGACGGAAAGCTTTTTCACTACATTTCTGAGCTACAAGCTAGAGAAAGCATTGAGTCTGATGTTGACAGCGAGCTTGTTTCGGAGGGGTATACAGCGGAGCAAGAGACCACTACCGAGTCTGTGAACGAGGAAACTGGAGAAGTGACTACAGAAACCACAACTGAAACAGTCATTGACGAAGAGAGTGCATTTGTTAAAACAGTCAGGGTTTGGACCGATAGTGTTGTTAACTTCTTTAAAGGAATTTTCTCATGATGTTTAAATATGATGCTGAAAAAGTTCCTGATGTAAAAATTGAGCAGAGCTGGGTGTTGCAAGACAAAACCACCAACCAAGTCTACCGCGTGGGAGACTGGTCTTTTGAATCCTCTGAGGATGCAGACATTAGGTATGCCGAGGAGGCAATCTATGCCTGGATTGCATGGAGAGACTTTCTAGCGGCTGGTGGGCATGAGTAATTATGAAGATGCCTTGCGCAAAGCACGCTCTGAAGGCTGGAGAGATCCAATAGAGGTTAGCAACCTGGAGATTAAAGCTTACGAAGCGGGAATGCTTACAGAGAGAAAACGTGTTTTGTCTATATTTAAAGATGTAGAAGGCACTCCCACCATGCGTTTCCTAGACGTACTGAGGCTTATAAACCAAATACGTAATCCCTAATAGTCCTGTATAATGGTCTTGTGGCTGTTGGTCTTTAGCCGTACTAGACACCAGGAGATAACTTAATTTGGCACATCCAAGCACAGAAGCTGCACGGAAACGTGAAGCAAGAGATCGTAACAAAGATTATATTAGATCTATTAAAGAGAAGTCGTCCTGTGCAGATTGTCAAGAGAAATATCATTATAGCCAAATGGACTTTGACCATATTGATGGTAAAAAGAAGCACAACCTTGCAAGATATGCAAACTCTGCTGTAAGTCTTAAAACTATTAAAGATGAAATAAAGAAGTGTGAAGTTGTTTGTGCCAATTGCCATAGGTATAGAACATGGCTACGCACACAGGGGTCTTAGTGTATACTGTTTTTGGAGAATAAATTATGGTTAAGTATGAAACTTACCCCCGAGGTTTGTGGCAAGGAATAAGGACAAAAAAATCTATGGAAGCACAAGAGCAAGAACTAGAAACTTCTAACGTTGAATCAGCCAAGAACGCTGAAGAAGTTAGAAAGCTCAACAACTATGAGCGACAAGAGTCAAAGAGGGCACCCAAAGTACAGATTGATCAAAATGTAGTGCTTTGGTCTTGGATCATAGGTATAGCAATTGCATTTATATCTTCTGCCATTGTTTCCTTTAATGGCATTACGTCCGTAGCATTCTTTGTTGGACTTTCCCAGCCCTGGATGGCAAGCCTATTCTTCTTCTTTATTGAACTTATGTACCTGCTGTTCCTTGTTGCTTATTTAGTTTTAGCTTCCCGCGTTGACGAGAACGGAAAGCAAGAAAAGACTTGGAGTGGAATTGCTGGGATGGTTGCGTTTGGCGGCTTGGCAGTTCTTGCAAACGGTTTCCACACCTTTGACTATTGGGATTGGAATTGGTTAGAACCAAGAATGTGGGCTGGCATTATCTTAAGCATCTCTGCTCCAATTGCTATTATTAGTGCATCTAAGATGGCATCCCGAGTTGTATTTGCTAAGGCTATTAAGCTGTGAAAAAGATAAACTTACTAAACCTTCCTGTTTTTTATATAAACATGGATGCCGATACGGATAAGCGCGAGCGAATCGAATCAATGCTTAGCCGGAGAGGCTTCTCTGATGTTAGAAGAGTTCGTGGCACTCCAAACAGAAGAAAAAAAGTTGGCGTTGCTCATGCTCACAAGAGAGCATTACTCTCTGGGTTACAGGCTGGCACCCCGTTTATAGTTTTTGAAGACGACATTGTTGAGCACAAGTTTAAGCAAGAGTTGCAGATCCCTACAGACACAGATGCATACTATCTTGGCATCTCAAAGTGGGGCTTGCAGTCTGGCAGAGGAACGCAAACAATTTCTGTAGAGCGTTACAACACAGACACATTCAGGCTTTACAATATGCTAAGTGCTCATGCTGTACTTTATTTAAACATGGACTATGTAAAGTTTCTTCTTAAGTCTGTGGATTTTTATATTAAGATTGAAACAAACCAAGATAAAGGCAGAGCAGAGACAATGAAGTACTGGAACATCTATGGTGCTAAAGATCCCTTATTTGCTCAAGATGGTAAGTATTATGACCATACCTGCTTTTCTTTGCCAGGCTCATCTGCAGTTGGTCCGATTAGAGTGTTCCTCTCGCCTAACGCTAAGTAGCTAAACCTTCCACCCTTTAGCAACAAGCTCTCTCAGGAATGCAGCCTTGTCCATTCCTCCGCCTCTTTTAATCTTTCGATAAAGTGCCACAGAGTCTCCACCACCAACAAGTAGCTTGGGTATGTCTACATGCTTTATGCTCCACCCTAAGACATGATCACAGTAGTATGACATCCAGAGGTCATCAATCTGGTATGCGTGCTCTGGAGCGTTAATTAGGCCATCGTTTAAGAAGACAGAAGCATCTACCATTGATACCCCAGCACCACCATATTTAATGTTAGCGCTGTTGTCGTAAACTCTTTTTCTCTTAGTATAATAATTCTCTCCATTTTCTTGGAAGGTCCAAGTATATGCAGAGAGATATGTTTGTGGCTCATAGGCTTCTACAAAGCGTTTTACGTAGTCTGGTGGTATATTGATATCATCATCGAGGAACATGACTGCGTCGTAACCATTTTGAGCATATTCCCTGCCAATAAAAAATCTTCTGAAGCAAGAATAATCGTTGCCATCATGGGTCACTTTAATCTTTAAGCCGTAATGCTCCGCAAGCTTTTGCACAGTTTGATCGATCTGTGGTGACTTGTCTAAATTAGCATTACTTATATGAATATCAAAATTTTTATAAGACTGTCTATTGAGCAATGTAATAGTATTTTTAAGATTAGTCAACCTTTGCCAGGTTAGCAATACCATAACTATTTTCATAATAATATAAACATTCCTTGCAAACAAATTAAGGGGTATCTATGTATCCCCCTAATTTGCATAAAGCGTCTAAGCGGCTCTCAGAGTGCTCATGCGGTGCGCCACAGTAGTGTCTGTTGCATCACCATCACGATAAAGTGTAATCACAACAGCGGGATCTTCTTCTGTTCCATTAATAGTAATGTCTGTACCAGGTACATTGTATGATCCACTACGAATAATTCTACGAACCTTACCCCGTGCAGTGCCACCAGAAGAGTTCCAAGATACCATTTGTCCAACTCGAAGACTATCAGCTTTTTGTTTCATCTCTTCGTCGTATGACTTGTCGTAATCTTTCCAACCTTTTACTTCTGTAACTCTTTGGGACTTTGTCCAATCTTTACCAAAATCAGCGAACAATGCTTTATCCTCGTTTCTTTGTGCAATACCTCTGGACCAACTAAATCCAGCATCTCCACCCCAAGCATCCCACATTACGCGACCCTTTGATGGATATCCCTCTTCTCCAGAGCGGAAACCTTTAGCTTTCTTGTCTACTTCATGGCGAGAAAAGAATGAGTACATTCTCTTAACTACACTAAGAGACATTGATCTACCTGCTACGATGTCTGAAGCTCTACCCCAGCCAACTGCGGTGCCAGCACCCTTAGCCTTACCATCTTCTTTCCACTTCAAAGCACGACGAGCTGCTGCTTTCATCCCGTCATTGGGAGAATAAGTTTCAGCCTTAGACATGTATTCCATTTCATCATCCATGTCATGATCTTCCATGTCAACCACTACGGCGTCAGAGTACATCATTCCTATGCTGTAAGCCGTGGGTACCCAGTCTTCTTCCATATCCTGTTCATATAATCTAACAGACATTGCTGGGTTCTCTGGTGGCATAGACTCAATAGCGTACTCAGATCCAGGAGTTCCCAGGGTTCCGCCTTCCCACATAATATGCTCTACAACACCGTGGACCAAACCCTCTGTGGTCTCTCCCATTACGAAATCGCCCTCTTTGATGTGTCCATCTTTTCCAATAACTCTACTAATGTCATCCTCTGTAGATGAGTCGTAGCTCTTAGTTCCCATGCTTGTGCCCCCTCCAGTGGTAGCCACAGCTCCAGATGGATCTCCGCCTACGCCACCAGTTGTCTTTCTTTTTTTCTTAGGATATTTACGAACAGGCTTTGGCTTACCCATTTCTGTACCAGGCCAGGCCTGTGGATTCTTTATGCCTACTTTTTCTGTTTCATTTGCTTCAATAGCGGCAATCTGACGTGCGGCCGCCTCACGAGTTTCGTGGCAGCCCATAACATCGCTAGTTCCTTCTTTGACTACGGGGTAACCAGCACAACCGTAGGATCCTTTTTCTCCAATAGAATATGGCATATGCTTATTATATCAGATACTTTTAATTGTGCCTTCAGAAATCATTTTTGCTATCTGTTCTTTTTCCCAATCAAGGGGGTGTCTAGAAGAGTGATAGTATATAGCTTTTTCAATGTCAAATCCGCATATCGTTACATCGTATTC
>Ga0102945_1000617_pt1 | contig 10723 bp, 11 predicted proteins | sample SalPonred_H2O_MG_FD_78207 | JGI IMG/M metagenome (GOLD analysis project Ga0102945, IMG submission 78207) | Salt pond water microbial communities from South San Francisco under conditions of wetland restoration - Salt Pond MetaG R2_restored_H2O_MG ...
CAGTCCCAAATTCTCCAGGCAGCAGATATGTCGTAGGCGGCGATGGCAATCCCAGCACCTTTTCGGGAACCACAGTTACCGGAGGCGGTGGCGGTGGTAACTACAACGGCGGCCAAGGACGGGCCGGCGGAAGTGGCGGCGGCGGTGGTGGTGGACCAAGCCATCACGCCGGAGGCGGTGGCGGCGGCGCCGGCGGGCGTGGTTGGAATGCTACAAAACCTGGCGGTTTTAATGCAAACTGGGGTGCAGGCATTTTTGGTCAAGGACATCCAGGCGGAAGTGGTGGCACCCGTGTAAACACAGCAGGCCAAGGTGGTCAAGGATTAGCCAGCACAATAACAGGAACATCTGTAGTTCGTGGCGGCGGCGGTGGTGGATCAGGATATCCCAGCAACGCTGATCCTAGAAACGGCGGCGGATTTTCCGGAGGAGCAGGCGGCGGCGGTTACGGAAGACAGACTAATAACAGTACCCCTGGCGAAACAGGAGCAACAAACACTGGAGGCGGCGGCGGTTCAGGATCGCATTATGCATATCACGGTGGTGGCGGTGGGCCAGGCATTGTTGTTGTTAGATACAGAGTAGATTGACATCGATTAGCATTCGTATTATAATATCAGTATGGAAACAGAAAACAAAAGACTGATAGTTATAGGTGATAGTTTTGCAGCACTATCTGAATTAGAATATCTTTGGCAACTACATGTAGCCAAAGCTCTTAAAAGAGATTTAATCAATGTTGCAACTAATGGTGCAGCTCCTAATTGGCTTATTCTAAAATTAGCTGAAATACAGTCAGATATTCGCAAAGATGATCTAATTGTGTTTGTCAATCCATATTGGGAACGCCACTGCGTCCTTCCAGATTCACCAGATTTAACATCCTCAATTTCATTTACCGGTGAATCGGAAATAATTAAATCCAAATGGGAACCATACGATAAGAACACGCAAAATGCTTTTCGTTCATATTTTACATATCTAGACAATGACGATTTAAAATTAGCAAATTCTATTGCATTGGTAAATTTTATAAACAGCATAGGCTCAAAATTAACCACAAATCCTTTGATCCTTAGGGCAAACTGTGCACCTGCACTAGACGATGCGCATTTATACAACAATTGCAGTGTTGCTGATGGTGATCTTTTTGACATTTGTGTAGGAGAATTTAAAAATATAGACACCTGGCTGAAACTAATAAAAAATCCGCCTTTTGTTGATTTTAGAACCGGGCACCTGTCAGAACCAAATCATAAAATTTTAGCTGAAAAAATTGTAAACTATTTCATCAGTAATAAACCCGTGGATCTCGGTGAAGGTTTTGTACTTGGTTTTATAGATGATATAAAACTTGAAAAACTATAAATTTAAAACACTGTCTAAATCGTGTTGAATTAGATCAAATGCATCACGGTGTGCTTGGTCCAAAGGATGCCAGTGGTCTCCACAAGGGTATCTGTTGTTAACAGCCCAATTGTAAAACCCTGATCCTTCAAATTTCACAAAAGGAATTTCATTCGCTGCATTTTCTAAAATAGAAATGCTTTTATCTGATTGTGTGTTTTCTGGCAATTCGCCACCGTATGTAAAAACAAACGGTATATTTTTAAATCTCAAATAATTTGCTAAATCAAATTGTGTTTTGAGCATAAGATAATACTGTGTGCTATCGCTATCAATATACCTAAAAACTGAAGTTGCAAGCTCTTGCACTTCGATTGGAGGCTTAACAGTATATCCAATTTCGTTAGTATACTCTTTACTCATCCATGGTGTAATTAAATTAAAAAATGATCCACTTTTGTCGGTTTTATTTAATCTAAATTCGTATCTGTTTGTAAATGTCCATTGAACTATTACGGCATCAAAACTGTAAGTTTCCAAAACGTCAACAACATAACGAGCAATGCCTGTGTTACTAAGCCCGCAAGCAGAACAGGTGTGATGTGCTAATCCTCTAGTATTTGCATATAATGCAGGCCAAGTCTTACTACTAGGAGGATCAGCACCGTCTACATCAGGACTATCTGATAATTCAGCACCATAAATTAGGCTGCAACCTGCTGAAAGTAATCTAGCCATTTAGAACTGCCTAGAAATAACTTCTTTGTAAAACTGTTGATACATATTTCTAGCAATATGATATTTTCCAGTTTTGTGAAGATCTTTGTTAGCTATGTCCTTATCTAAAATATTCATGCCGGACAATATCCAATTTATTAAAGGAACTGAAAAAGACCCGTACATACCTTCTAAAGCAGTCATTCCGGGTATTGTGTTTTTTGCAAGATTTAAAAATCTTTCACTATGCGGAGTGCAAATATTGTTTTGTTTAATATTTCTCCAAAACGGTGTGTCTGTTCTCCCACCTTGATAATGTAACGATATAAAATCTATTGTTAATTCATTTAAAAATTTTATTCTTTCGTTATATAATTCTTGATGTACATCTGTTATGGTATCTTCTTTGTCTTTGTTTAAAAACTGATTAACAAACAGACCAACTTGAATAATCGTGTTATGTATAGATGTTGCCTCTAAAGGTTCAACAAATGCTGAACTTAGCCCTAAACAAATTGTATTGTTTTTCCAAAAAACATCGCTATACCCACTGGTAAATTCAATCCATTTTATAGGTTTGATTTTAGTTTGTAAGTATGTTTCTACTTCTCTTTGGGCGTCTTCTCGTGTTATAAATTTTTTATCAAACACGTATCCGCAACCACGTCTCGTTGTTAATGGAATATTCCACATCCACCCAGCTGAAAGTGCAGTTGCTTTAGTTTCTGGAATAATATTTTCACCTTTGCTGTATGGAACTTGAAAAGGCATAGCAGTGTTAACAGGCAAAACATCACTTCTATCTACCCATTCAACATCTAGATTTTTCATCAAAATCCTTGCAAAACCAGTGCAGTCTATATATAAATCAGCCTCTATTAACTCCCCTGTACTTAGACTTAATTGTTGTATTCCAGAAGTGTCTGTGTTAACTTTTACAATTTCAGCATCGATTAACTTTACGTTATCCTCAGTTGTGCATATATCCTTAAAAAATTTTCCTACTTTGTGACCATCAAAGTGTAGAGCATACGGTGTATCGTGAATACTATTTTCATATTCTATGCCAATTTTAGATGCTAGATGAATGTTTTTATTTCCATAACGTTGTAGAACATATTTAAAAATCATGTCATCTAAAGTAAATGCTGTAGGAGTAAAATCCAAAGGAGCAAAATAACTAGCAATATCCGGAGACCAATTTTCGTGTCTTATACCCATTTTAATTGTAGAATCGGTTTCTTGTAAAAATTTTTCAATAGGTATTTTATAATCAAAATAATGTCCGGTTAACAAATCTACGAGTGTACCAGTAGATCCTTCGCCAGTTCCTATTATTCCTATTTTGCTAGATTCAATTACAGTTATTTTGTGTACACCGGGCTGTGCTTTCGCAATATAAAATGCCGAAATCCAGCCTGCCGTACCTCCTCCAACTATAGCTATATTCATTAATTTCTTCTCATAGAAATATATGACTTTTGACTGCTAGGATCATACACAATTTTTGATGCTGTGTTTTCTTTTTTATCTGCAGTAACCTCACCCAAATCTTCGTTGTAAAATGTATTATTTAAATATTCTTCTAGAGTTGGGCATTTTTCTGCAAACTTATTCCACATTTCTTTTTTCATCTCCCAATGATCTACAATGCTTGCAATTTCTTCTTTCATATCAGTTTTGAATCGATACTCCATGTTATCAATTCTCCTACTATTCATCATATTGAGATTTAACCCTGTTGCAATATACGGGATGCCAGCTAAGCCAAAGCTATGACCCCACTCTTCCATATATCTGTAAGTCATATCATAAAACGAATCGGTTCTACTTCTATACGGTACATATGGATCGCCGTCTAGGCCGGTAAATGATTTATTCTTTATTGCTCTCCAATATTCTGTATCGTCTCTATGAGATAAAGCATAGTGAAGTGCTACAAATTTTGCAAAATTAGTGAATAAGTCATTTACGCTTACATTATACATATCTCTATCGAATTGGCTTATTTCACCCCGTTGTAAAATATCAACCAATTTAAACAAAAACTCATGTACGCTAAACAACCCGTTGCTTTCTAAAGGTTCAATAAATCCAGCAGCTAACCCTATTCCTACCACATTTTTGACAAATGTTCTTTCGTGTATACCAACACGCATTGTTATTTCTCTATATTCTAATGCATCGACTTCGTCTTTAGTTCTAGGAATAACCATTTTATCCGACATTAGGTATTCTTTAAACTCTTCTAGTGCTTGTTCTTTTGTAATAAATTTGTCAGAATATACATACCCTGTACCTAGTCTGCTCCATAACGGAATATTCCAGCACCAGCCATTACCTATAGCGGTAGAGTTAGTAAAACCTTCAAGTTCTTTTGATCTGTCTTTGTATGGTAATCTTGTCGCCCATGCTTTATTATTAGGTAACATTTCTGCAAAAGAATTAAACGGCTCTTCTAGTGCTCCGGCTAATAGTAAACTCTTAAACCCTGTGCAATCTACAAAAAGGTCAGCGGTTACGACGTTGTCATCCTCTAAGATTAACTTTTCAATACCATTACTGTCGACCGTTATATCTTTGACTGTACTTATAATGTGGTTAACACCTCTAGGAATACATACATACTCCCTCAACCAATTCCCGAATTTAACCGCATCAAAATGATAAGCAACATCGTTTTCTGAATCAAAATTATCAAATTCACCGTTTAAATTATTCGAATATTTGTTATTTTCGAGTAAAGCACAGGACGGAAATAAACATTCAGCAAAATCCTGCACCGGTGTGTCAGGATTAAAATATTTTTTAATATGCCAATCGGATAATGGATTGACTTCGTCGTTTGGTCTGTAAGGTATACCAAAAGGATACTGAAAGCCACCAGCATCTTTTTTGTAAAAATCTGTGAATTTTATGCTCATTTTGTACGAAGCATCAGTAATCTTAAAAAAACTTTGCTCGTCAAGGCCGATGAATCTTGTCCAATTTCTGATACCGCCCAGTGTTGATTCACCAACTCCGATAATCGGAACATCCTTTGATTCGATTACATGAATGTTTTTGTCAGGAAATGCAGTAATTAGTGTTGCTGCGGTCATCCATCCTGCACTACCTCCGCCAACAACAACTATTTTATTAATCTTGTTCATAAAATATTTTCCTTAATTTCCTTCATAATCATTTTTTTCATATTAAATTTACTGTAATAATACTCAAGACTCAAAACATTTTTCTTGTTAGATCTTGAACGAATATTATCCATCATGAGTTCATTTAGTTTTTTGGTTTCTCTAAACTGAATAAAATTAATTTTTTTATTTGTGTGAAACTTTACATATTGATAAATTTCATCAGTATCGATCTTGAACGAGAAATAATTTTGTTTCAGTTTAAATCCAAATTCTAAAGGTCTATACCATTTGCCTATATTAAATTTTCCAGGATAAACTATACATCGTTCCGTAATGTTATTATCTTCCAAATATGGCAAGATACACCCTGTCATTTCTAAAGATTTTTCATCTGTAAAGAATATAAATTCTTGTGAAAATGAGAATACTTTTTCAGGCACTGACCTTATTAAGACATGTCTATCGAAAAATTTTTGATCATACTGTGTGGTTGTAATTTCGTTATTGTCATTTATAGAAAATTCATATGAGTATAAAGATTTTAAACCATATACATTTTTCAATTCTTTTTGAAATGCTGGACATTTGTTAATCCCAGTTCTTACTAAAGGACTATCTTTCGCAGTATCTTTAAATATCGGAACTGGAGCTTCTGCTCTTACCCATTCTGGTTCTATGCAAGCCCAATACACATTCACACTTGTTGGATCAAACATATTTAATATAGCTTTTCGACGATGTGTTGATTGGTCTTTCACCTTTATCTACCAAACCTATACTTTCTCTTTGATCAAACTTATAATCCTTACAGGGGCCATTTTTGTCTACGTAATGGAAAAAACCTTGTACATGCCAAGCGTTTTCGTCGTTAATATCGAATGGCTCTCTCCAATGCTCTAAATCGCATCCTCGATACACAACCAGATCGCCTGGTTCCAAATCAGCTTTATGGCCGTCCATAAAAATAGGCCAACTATATTGATTGTGATCATAACTATAGTTTAAACATAAAGTACAAGATATTTCGCATGACGGTCTGTCTGTATGGGCTACTAACTCATCTCCTGGACGATACACTCTATAAAAAGAATAAGTTGGATCGAGATCAAGTCCTGTAGTATCTTCCATTAATTGGTGTAAGTGTAGCAACATTGTTTCCATCGCAGGATCACCATACTTAGAATGCGCACCTATAACTTGTGCATCGTCAGGCATGAATTCTTGCATTTCGTCGAATAGCGCATATTGTGTTACAAAGTCCCTTAATTCGTCGCTTATTGCAGATTTTACAACACAGTATCCTTTTTCTTTGAATAATTTATTCATTTTAGAATTCCTTTTATAGTGGCATTGATCTATCTCGAATCCAAGTAACTAAATTGTATTTTGCCCCGGCGGTTACTGGATGAGCTATATGTCTGTATGCAAAATTTGAAGGAAATACTATCAACATGCCGGATTGTGGCTTAATTTTAACACCAAAATTTGGAAATTCAATTTCTCCTCCTTCGTAATTGTCATTTAGGTAAGCTATGCATGATATACATCTTCCGGTGTCTGTTCCGCCGTCGTAATGTTCGGTATAACTTTGACCGTTACTGTATTTTAACATCGTATATGGTTCATGCCAAAGCTGTTCGTGAATGTTATATTTGTGTACATATGTACCTGACGCAGCTAATAAAAGCATATTAAATTGATTGTGAATATTTTGCATCAGCGGGCTGTTTCCTAAATTTGCAAAATAAGTAACTCCTAGCATTTCATTAGATCTTGCAGATTGAAATGCACCGTCGCCAATGGTTTCAGCCGCCTGCCAATAAACTTTTGAATCGTAATTGTTACATGCTTCTTCCACCATTGATATAGTTTTTTCAGGGTTAGGCCAGACGTTTTCATAAATTTCAATACACCCGCCAACGGTTGCATCTGAATTTAATTCACCAGGAAAAAATCCATTTACATTGTAAGCCATTATTGTTCCTTGTGTTTGTAGTTTAATAAGATAAGTTTAAATTATTTACTTCGTTTTTTTATAATTATGCTATATTCTGATTATGATAAATATCACATGATATTCAAATCCTCCTATCAAATCTTAAACAATCCTTGGAAGCAAGATACGCCTAATATAGATCCTAATCCGAAAATGACTCCGCCTTATAATAACTGGGATTGTAAACAGCCAATAACTTTTGACGATGTAAAACTATGGGAGCAAATATTTTATATGCCTGGTAATTTAGGTGTATATGGAGCGTGGGATCCTTACGCTGAATTTTATGTGATTGTCTATAATTTATTTGCTAACGAACCATACGGAATTGAAACTTTTATCGGACCTTCTGCATCTAATGAAATTGCAAAAAAATTAATAAGTTTAGGAATAGATATTTCTACTAAAGAAATTTGTTTTAATTAATCTAGACACCGAATTTTAACAAAAACACAGTTCTATCAGAATTTGTAGGAAAAATAATTTTTATATATTTGTCTGTATTATCTTTTATTAACTCTGCATTAAAATGTTGTTTCCACAAAGTTTCAAGAAGTCTTTCATTATTAATATCATCAGAACAGGTAAATTCATTGAAAAATTGCCATAATAAAAAAGTATTAGCCTTAATAAAAACTGGATTAAGTTTGTTATTATTGACTATCGGTATAACACATTGTTCCATGCATCTATTTATATTAAGGATTTGATCTAGTAACAGATAAATATACTTATGTCAGTAATCCCAATATTCACAGCGGTACGCATTATTCCTAGAGACGAATTGTTTTTAGATAGAAAACTCGGAAGTCGTGGCGAAATTTATTTCGATCAAACCAATAACACTCTCAGACTTTATGATGCTAATGTTCAAGGCGGTGTTAGTTTAACTAAAAATGATTTATCTAATGTATCAGTTAATAATTTTATAGATACACAATATAGAGCAAAAACAGGAATAGTCGAATACACAGTTACTATTCAAGGTCCTCAAGGATCAGATGTTGGCAATAGATATATTCTTAATGGCGATTATGCTCCTGAACTTGATTTTGTTGTAGGATATACCTATGTGTTTAACCAAAATGATCAAACAAATGTATATTTTCCAAACGACGAAGGCGGTGCAAATAATCAACACCCTTTAAATTTTTCAGCAGACGATCCGAATGGAGAATTAGGAAACGGGACAGCCTATCTTAACGGTGTAGTTTATAAATTAGACGGTGTAGTTGTCGATAAAGCAAATTATTGGTCCGGATTCGAATCAGCATCAACAAGAGAAGTCCGCATAACTGTAACCAATGATACACCTACTACATTGTACTATTGGTGTCAAAACCATTTAAACATGGGGCACGACATCACTGTGTCGAATCCAGGTTCAGGGACAGGCGGCAATAGTTTTGTATCTTTTCGAGTAACAGGACAAAATGATATAGTTGCAGAAAGTTCACAAGATTTTGTTACATTTGCTAGTTCTGCAGGTATAGATATAACCACAGACAGTGCTACAGATACTTTAACTTTTAACAATACAGGTGTTTTAGATATTAATTCTGCAGGCGGCGGCCTGGTTGTTACTGAGGCTGCAGGAGTCTATACAATCACAAATACTGGTATACTCTCCGTAGAAGCAGGCAGCGGCATAGATATATCAGACGACAGTGCAGGAAATTTATCAATTAGTTCATCAATACTGGACTTTAAAAACTTTGCTGTAACAGGCCAAACCACAATATCTGCAACACAAATTGACGATACTATTTTATTTAAAGGTAGTAACATAACAATTACGACAAATGAAGAAGAAAAATCTATAACATTTTCTACGCCTGCGGCTGTTACAGAAGCATTTACAAGAATTACAGTTGCAGGACAAAGCGATGTTGTAGCAGATCAAGCAGAAGATAGTTTTCAATTAGTTGCCGGACCTAATATATCAATTACGACTAGTCCTGGCGGTGATTCTATCACAATAAGTGGAACATCTGGAGAAGGCGATGCTAGCGGTGTTAGTACGGGCCAGGCAGATAGACTAGCTCGGTATGCAAGCACAGGTCAGGTTATACAAGATTCCGGTGAAAATTTAACTTTTGACGGAACAACGTTGTTGCTCAATGGAAGTCCTGTTGTAACAGAAAACACAGAAACCAAAACAGAATTTTATATAGCCGCGGATGACTCAACAATAAGATTAGTAACCGATCAAGAAAGTGTTAAGTTCATCGGCGGAACAGGAATTAGCACATCTAGCGACTTAGACGGTAACATTACTATAACCAATACATTATCTGCTCAAAATTTATTTTCTACAATTGCGGTTGACGGACAAAATAATGTTGTTGCAGATTCTACAACAGATACACTTACATTTGCCGCAGGATCTAATATAACAATAACAACAGACGATTCTACAGATACAATAACGATTTCTGCAGCCGGAGGAGGCCTTGCTTCAAACTCTTTTGAAACTATAGCAGTTGCAGGTCAATCTAGTTTAGTTGCTGATAGCTCGTCAGATACGCTTACACTTGTGGCAGGTACCGGTATTACAATAACAACAGATGCTGGAGCAGATTCTGTAACAATAACCGGAGCAAATCAAAACTTATTCGAAACAGTAAGTGCTGACACGGGCAGTACCAGTGCAAACAGCACAACAGATACATTGACCGTGACAGGCGGCACTGATATAAGTACAAGTATCACTGGTGACACCCTTACTATAAACTACACAGGTAGCGGAGGAGCCTCAACATTTGACGGTCTTTCAGATGTGTCAACAGCTGGCATTGACATTGACAAAATTTATTTACAAGCAATCACTAGATTGGTAGTAGATAACAACGGAGCATCCGCATACACATTTGATCAATACACAGGTGATAACCCAACAATTTTTGCAATTAATGGAACAACTATTGCTTTTGATTTAGATGCAATAGGAGGACATCCGTTTCTGATACAAACTGCCGCTGGCTCTAATTATAATACAGGTTTGGTGCACGTGTCTAGTAACGGCACCGTAACTACCGGCTCAGGTGCTCAAGGTCAACAAAGCGGAACACTGTATTGGAAGATTCCTGCTGATATATCAGGAAATTACAGATATCAATGTTCTGTTCATGGTACTATGGTCGGTGTAATTACTATCAAAGACTTCACAGCGATTTAACAGATTTTTCATAATCATCTAAGTACTTTGTAATTTTTTGCCTAATGTGTAGAAGATTTTGTCTGCTATCAGTAACTGCATCAGGTATAGCAGTTTTAGATATTACATTCCTATGGCTGTTATCTAATTTCCTTACTTCATTAATTAAATCTTGGATAAGCTTATCAAGTTCTCCTCTAACTCGCAGGTCACTTACAGCCTCAATTCTTTCATTGAAATTAACTAAATCTTTTTGAAACTTTTCACTTTTTTCAAGAGATACCATGTTCTAACTCCATAATTGTTTCTATCTTGGTTCTGATTAGAGTATTATTTAATGTGTTTTTTAATCCGTTGTGTAAATTTTTTGGC